>Ga0326727_10000585_pt1 | contig 148660 bp, 111 predicted proteins | sample MB2enrmetagenome_FD_207643 | JGI IMG/M metagenome (GOLD analysis project Ga0326727, IMG submission 207643) | Lab enriched peat soil microbial communities from McLean, Ithaca, NY, United States - MB29MY | ecosystem: Environmental > Terrestrial > Soil > Wetlands > Peat | place: USA: New York... | reverse complement strand
CATGAGCGGCACGATGACGGAGTAATCGCGCGTCATCTCGAAGATCATGATCACGGAAGCCAGCGGAACGCGGGTGATGCCCGCGAACGTCACCCCCATTCCCACCAGCGCGTAGGCGCCGGCGCTGGCGGTATAATCCGGCAGCAGGTGGTGAGCCACGCTGCCCAACGTTCCGCCCACCATGGCCCCAATGAAAAGGCTGGGGCCGAAGATGCCGCCCGCATTGCCGGTGCCGTAGCAGGATGTGGTGGCGATGAGCTTGAGCGGCACCAGCAGGGCCATGAGCCAGAGCGCCATTTGGTCATTCAACACCAGGTTGACATTGGCATAACCGACCCCCAGAACCTGCGGCACAAAGAACCCCACTACGCCCACCAGCAAGCCGCCCGCCGCTGGCTGCACCCACTCGCTCCACTTGGGCAACTGCTTAAAGCGCCATCGGATGTAGAGCAGCAGCTTGACGAAGCAAACGGAAACCAGGCCGCCGATAAGCCCCAAGGCGGCATAGAAGAGGAACTCAATGGGGTGGATGAGCTGATAGGCGGGGACGTGAAACAGCGGCTGGTCGCCGAGGAGCAGGTGGAACGCGATCCACGAGGTGGCCGAGCTGAGCACCACGGAACCCAGCACCGGCGCGTGGAGATCGCCCATCACCTCTTCGAGCGTGAAAAGGACTGCGGCTATGGGCGTGTTGAAGGCAGCCGCCAGGGCCGCGGCAGTTCCGATGGGCACCAGCGCCCGCATCTGTGCCGGTCTCAGTCCCAGCCGCTGGCCGAAGACCGATCCCAGACCGCCTCCAATCTGGACCGACGGGCCTTCGCGGCCCAGCGCGATGCCGCTGGCCAGGGAGAGCGAACAGCAGAAGAACTTCCCCACCACTGTGCGAAAACTGATGAGGCCGTCGCGGAGGAACAAGGCGGCCTTGGCCTGCGGAATTCCGCTGCCACGAGCTTCGGGAAAATAGCGGCAGAGCAGATACCCGGTGAAGAGAGCGCCGGAGACCGGGAATATTAGGCTCCGCCAGGCCCCGCCGCCCGCCGGAAACATCCGCAAATTTAGCCTCTCAGTGAGGTAGACGAAGGCCGAGATCACCAGGCCAACCACGGCCCCGACGATTAGAGTCAGGACAAGGGGGACTGTATCTTCTTGCGGCTGAAGCCATTCCGCGTCCGACCATTTCTTCACGCGGCGTTTCCAGGCCGAGCGTGATTGGGGCGAGGGCACGTTCACAGAGATTCCCACGGTGTACCGTTCAGGTTAGCAAAGGTGGGGCGCGATGCGGCGTGCGCTGTCAGAACAGCCGGTCCTGCTTCGGCAGCGTTGGCCCCGCGGCATAATATCATGGTCGTTGGCTCCCGGCACGCATTTGTGGGACCGATGAAAACGCTCAGATATGTGGACCCAGAACTACACCCCTCTTGCGGGCAGTCTTGCACTGTCCGCGCTCGCGGCCGCTGTGCCCGCCATTGTGATGCTCTACCTGCTCGGTGTCAAACGGCTCCCCGCCTGGAAGTCGTCCGTCGCCGGGCTGGGCGCCGCGGCGGTTGTAGCGCTGTTGGTCTACCGCATGCCGGTGGGGCTGGTCGCCGGCTCGTTCCTCTATGGGGCGACCTTTGGCCTGTTCCCCATCGGCTGGATTATTTTTAGCGCCATCCTGCTCTACCGCGTCGCGGTGGAGTCCGGGAAGTTCGAGATCATCAAGGATTCGCTCGGCGGGCTCACCCAGGACCGCCGCTTGCAGGCCTTGCTGATCGCCTTCTGTTTCGGCGCCTTTCTGGAAAGCGCCGCGGGGTTTGGGACGCCCGTGGCGGTGGCGGCCACCATGCTGATCGGACTTGGCTTTTCGCCGTTCTACGCGGCCAGCGTCTGTCTGCTGGCCAACAGTGTGCCGGTGACTTTCGGTTCCATCGGGATTCCCATTGTCACTTTGAGCGCCGTCACCGGCCTGCCGGTCAACTCCCTGAGCGGTGCTGTGGCACTGATGGGGTTGCCGACCTCTCTGTTGCTGCCGGCATATCTCGTCTATGTGATGGGTGGCTGGAAGGGTCTTAAGGGAGTGCTGCCAGCGGCAATAGTCTGCGGCGTGCTCTGGGACGGCGTGCTGTTCCTGCTGGCCTGGTTTGTCGGTCCTTATCTCGCCGGTATGGTAAGCGCGCTGGTGACCCTGGTGGGGCTGGTCGTCCTGTTGCTTGTCTGGAAGCCCAAGGACCAGTTCGTGCTCGAAGGCGACCACTCTGTCCGGACCGTCCCCAAGCGCCATCCGGCCAGCGCCGTGATCTGGGCCTGGAGTCCTTACGTGATCCTGATGGTCATGGTGCTCCTGTGGTGCGTGTTCAAGACGGAGTTGAACAAGGTCTCGGTAACGTTCCCATGGCCGGGGCTCCATCGCATGGTGACGGAAATTGCCCCCGTGGTCCCGACCCCCACTCCTTACCCGGCGATTTACCGGTTCGACTGGCTGGGGGCTGCGGGTACCGCGGGCGTACTCTCGGCATTGCTTTCGGCGGCCTTGCTGGCCTTGTCGCCGGCCAGGTTCGTCAGGCTTTTCTGGGCCACCTGCAAGCAGGTCTTTCTGGCTGAAGTCACCATCGCCGCGGTGCTCGCGCTGGCGTACGTCATGAACTATTCCGGGGAAACCGCCACTCTCGGCCTCGTCTTCGCCACTACCGGCGCGCTGTTCCCTTTCTTCAGCGCCGTGCTCGGAGGGCTGGGCGGGTTCTTGACCGGCTCGAATACCTCCGCCAACGCTCTTTTTGGCAATCTCCAGGTGGTGACGGCCACACGCCTTGGCTTCAGTCCGGTGCTGATGGCCGCCGCCAACTCCAACGGGGGTATGATGGCCAAGATGATCAGCTTGCAAAGCATCGCCGTGGCGGCCACCGGCGCCGGCCTGCCTGCCTCCGACGAGGGAAGGTTATTCCGCTTCGCGCTCCGCCACAGCCTTCTGCTCACCATGGTGGTCGCCCTGATTACGATGTTCCTGGCATACGTCGAGCCGCAATGGGTGCCGTAGGCAGGTCAGTTACTGTATTCTGATACGCGGGGAGGATTTCCAGATGTGCCGACACGCTGTTTCGCGCCGCGGCTTTTTCCAACGGATGGCTCTCGGTTCTGTGGCCGGAGCTTCGATTCTCGACCTGGCCTGGCGCCGCGCCGCTTGGGCGCAGGCCATGGTCCCCGGCGCCCCGACTGATCTGTTTGAGATTCAGAATGTGGCCGACGGAGTCTACTTCGCCTTCGCGCGGCCGCAGGCGGTGGCCAATTGCAACGCCGCCATCTTTGTAAACTCAGCCGATGTGCTGGTGGTGGATGCCCATTCGAAGCCCTCGGCGGCGGCGGCGCTGATCGCGCAGATCAAGCAACAGATCACCACCAAGCCGGTGCGGTACCTGGTGGACACGCATTTCCACTGGGATCACTCGCAGGGCAATGCCGGCTATCGCGACGCCTTCGGCAAAGACCTCAAGATCATCGCCAGCGATACCACCAAAAGACTGCAGGCGCAATTCTCGCAGGCCCGGTTGCGGGAATCGCTCGATCCGCACGGCCATCCGTTCCCCGGCCAGCCGCATATCCCGGCGATGCTGGAAGCGGCGCGGCAGCAGTTGAGCGCGGCCGGCTCGCCGGAGCAGAAAGCGCAGATCGCCGGCCGCATCCGCCAGTTGGAGGCCTTCGAGCGCGAGATGCAGAACTTCGTTCCCGTGCTGCCGACCGTCACCTTTGGCAAGACGTACGTGATTAAGGATAAGGCTCACGACCTGCACGTGGAGTTTCACGGGCGCGCCCACACGGCCGGAGACGTGGTGGTGTTTTGCCCGCAGAAACGTGTGGTGGCAACCGGCGACATGATTCTGGGTGGGCTGCCGTTTCTGGGAGACGCCTTCCCCAGGGAATGGCCCAAGACCATCGATTCGGTCGCCAAGCTGGCTTTCGATCACGTGGCCGGGGGACACGGCGCACTGCAGCAGGGGCGGCAACGCATGACCGACCAGCGCAACTACCTTGAAGAGCTGGCGGTGAGGGTGGAAGCCGGCAAGAAGGCCGGGCAGTCGCTGAGCGAAATCCAGAAGAGCATGCCGGTGGCTTCCATCAAGGCGCTTCAGGCCGATGGTTACGGCGCACTGGTGCTCCCGGGCCGCGATGAGGCTGCCAGACAGGCAGCGGTGAACACCAATATCGAGCATGTGTTCAACCGGCTAGGGCAGAGCTGAGCCGCGTCGGAAAGCACCGGTTCTCGCGTAGGGGACTCTTCATCTCCTAAAATAGGAGACGTGCTGCAACGCAAGAAGCTCTCGACCACCATCGGCGCGAGCAATTATGCCTACCTTCACGGTATGGTAAAGGCGGGCAGGGCGGAAAGCGTCGGACAGGCAGTAGATAAGACAGTGGAAATAGCCCGCAGGCTTGACAACCGGGCTACCCTGGAGCGGCAAACCGCAGCTTATTTCAAAGGTCTGACCTCCAAGGCTGCCGCGCAAGAGGCCGATCTCGAAAACGCCCTGAGCGCGGCCTCTCAAGAGATGGACTTTGACCAGCCGTAAACCTCCGCCCCGGCGCGGCGAGATCTGGACCGCGATGCTGGGCAACCCGCCGGTGCGCCATTACGTTCTGGTAGTGTCGCTCGACTCCCGTAATGTAAGCGAACGAGTCAATTCGGTTCTGATCGTTCCGTTCGGCAGCCAAGGCGCGGACGGTCCAACCACCTTGCGATTCGAGGCCGGTGAGACGGGACTACCGGGGCCATCCTGGCTGAAAGGCCACTTCATTACCACGCTCAGGAGATCCCTTCTCGGAAAGCGTCTGCCGCGCCCGCTTTCAGCGGCACGTATGCGACAGGTTACTCTGGCCATTCAGCGCGCGTTTGACCCGAACTCGCCGCTTCGTAACGCGTAGCGGGCCGCGACAGCCCGCCATCGCGGCCCGCCAGCCCCGCTTATTCCTGCTTGCCGCTCTCGATGCGCATCCCGTAAAAGCTGCGGTACACGAAGCAGACGGAGACGATGAAGAACACCGCCGCCAGAGCCGTGGTGAAGCCGTTGCCTCGCTCGTTCGAAAGGTGCACGGCCAGCGAAACGGCCAGCAATCCGAACAGCGTGGTGAACTTGATGATGGGGTTGAGCGCCACCGAGCTGGTGTCCTTGAACGGATCGCCCACCGTGTCGCCCACTACCGTGGCGGCGTGCAGCTCCGTCCCCTTGGCGCGCAGCTCGGTCTCCACCACCTTCTTGGCGTTGTCCCAAGCGCCCCCGGCGTCGGCCATGAAGATGGCTTGATACAGGCCGAACAGCGCGATCGAGATCAGGTAACCCACGAAGAAGAAGGGCTCCAGGAACGCGAACGCCAGCGTGGCGAAAAACACCACGAGGAAGATGTTCAACATGCCCTTCTGAGCGTACTTCGTGCAGATCTCCACCACTTTCTTGGAGTCGGCCACCGAGGCTTTCGCGGAGCTCTCGAGCTTGATGTGGCGCTTGATGAACTCCACCGCGCGGTAAGCGCCCGTGGTGACCGCCTGCAAGCTGGCGCCGGTGAACCAGTAGATCACCGCGCCGCCCATGATCAGGCCCAGCAGGAAGGGAGCGTGCATCAGGGAGATCATCTTCATGTATTGGTCCTGCAACCCGTGTGTGAGGGCTACGATGGTCGAGAAGATCATGGTGGTGGCGCCCACCACGGCGGTGCCGATGAGCACCGGCTTGGAGGTGGCTTTGAAGGTGTTGCCCGCGCCGTCGTTCTCTTCCAGGTTTTCCTTGGCCTTCTCGAAATCCGGCGTGAAACCGAAGGTCTTCTGAATGTCCTGGGAGATGCCGGGAAGCGTTTCGATGGTGGAAAGCTCGTAAATGGATTGCGCGTTGTCGGTGACCGGGCCATAGCTATCCACCGCGATGGTGACCGGTCCCATGCCCAGGAAGCCGAAGGCCACCAGGCCAAAAGCGAAGACCGCCGGGGCCAACATGAGCGCGTCCGGGAACGTCGTGCTCACCAGGTAGCCGATGCTCATGAGCAGCATCATGGCGAGGCCCAGCCAGTAGGCGCTGAAGTTTCCGTCCACCAAACCGGAAAGGATGTTCAGCGATGAGCCGCCTTCCCGCGAGCTGGTGACGATTTCGCGCACGTGACGCGAATTGGTGGAGGTGAAGACCTTGACGAACTCGGGGATCACCGCGCCCGCCAGCGTGCCGCAACTGATGACCGTCGCCAGCTTCCACCACAGCGTATCGTCGCCGCCGAGGGTGGGGATCATGAACATGCTGACGATGTAGGTGAGGACGATGGAAAGAATCGAGGTCAGCCAGACCAGCGAGGTGAGGGGCGCCTCAAAGTTCATCTTCTCGGCCTTGCCGAAGCGCGCCTTGGCGATGGCGCCGTTGATGAAGTAGCCGATGCCGGAGGAGATCACCATCATGACGCGCATGGAGAAGATCCAGACCAGAAGCTGCACCTGAACCACGGGGTCGTGGACCGCCAGCAGGATGAAGGTGATGAGCGCTACGCCGGTGACGCCGTAGGTCTCGAAACCGTCGGCGGAGGGGCCCACCGAGTCGCCCGCGTTGTCGCCCGTGCAATCCGCGATGACGCCGGGATTGCGCACGTCGTCTTCCTTGATCTTGAAAACGATCTTCATCAGGTCGGAGCCGATATCGGCGATCTTGGTGAAGATGCCGCCGGCCACGCGCAAGGCGGCGGCGCCCAGCGATTCGCCAATGGCGAACCCGATGAAGCACGGGCCCGCCAGGTCGCCCGGAACGAACAGCAGGATGAAGAGCATGATCAGCAGCTCGATCGAGACCAGCAGCATCCCGATGCTCATCCCCGCTTCGAGCGGAATCTCGTAGCAGGGGAACGCCTTGCCTTTGAGGGCGGCGAAAGCGGTGCGCGAGTTGGCGAAGGTATTGACGCGCATGCCGAAGGCCGCCACTGAGAAACTGCCGGAAATGCCGATCACGCTGAACAGCAGGATGATGACCACCTTGTAGGCTTCAAAACCCTGCAATAGCCCGAAATAGAGAATGATGATCACCGCGATGAAGCATTCCAGCAGCATCAGGAATTTTCCCTGGGTGGCCAGGTAGGTCTTGCACGTCTCGTAGATCAGCTCGGAGACTTCGCGCATGGATTTGTGAACCGGCATGTTGCGAAGGCGCATGAAAATAATCAGGCCGAACATGAAGCCCAGGAAGCTGACCACCATTCCTCCCATGAGCAGGCTGCTGCCGCTGATGCCGCCCAGGAAGGTGACTGTGCTGAGACTCGGAAGCTTGAGACTGGCTTCGCCCGCCCCCGTTTCTTGGGCCATCAGGGGAGCGGAGAGCGCCGCGACGAATAACGCGATTAGACCGCGCAGAACCGAACCGGTTCGGGTCATTGATTCACTTCCTCCTAAAGGAATTGTCCGGCCGCCCCACGACACGGGCCTGCTCGCGGGGACCGGAACCTGGACGAGTTTATTCGAAGAGAAACCGAATGCCCAGTATAAGAGATAAACACGTCGGAATTCAATGCGGGGAGGTCAGCGCCTAAAACCCGCTCGTCCCGCAAACTGCGCCTGCGCGCCCAACTGTTCCTCGATGCGCAGAAACTGGTTGAACTTCGCCACGCGTTCGCTGCGGCAGCCCGAGCCGGTCTTGATATGGCCCGCGCCCGTCGCCACCGTCAGATCGGAGATGAACGTGTCCTCGGTTTCACCGGAACGGTGGGACACGAAGCAGCCATAGTTGTTTCGCTTCGCCAGTTCGATCGTATCCAGGGTTTCCGTCACCGACCCAATCTGGTTGAGCTTGATGAGAACTGCGTTGGCGATTCCCTTCTCGATTCCTTCCCGGAGAATCCGCGGGTTGGTGCAGAAGACGTCGTCGCCCACCAGCTCAATCCGCGATCCCAGGGTCGAAGTGAGGTCTTTCCAGCCTTGCCAATCGTTCTCCCCCATGCCGTCCTCCAGCAGAATGATGGGATACCGATTCACCCACGACTCCCAAATCCCGATCAGCTCTTGCGGCGTGATGGCTTTCTTGGTCGATTTGAAGAGCACGTACTTCCCGTCGTCCCACATCTCGCTGGCCGCGGGATCGAGGCAGATGGAAATGTCCTCGCCCGGCCTGTACCCGGCTTTTGCGATCGCTTCCAGGATCAACTCCACGGCCTCGTCGTTGGATTTCAGATCAGGCGCGAAACCACCTTCGTCTCCCACAGCCGTGCTGTAGCCTTTCGCGCGCAGCACCTGTTTCAGCGCGTGGAACGTCTCCATGCCCATGCGGATGGCTTCCGCAAACGAGGGTGCGCGGTGCGGAGCGATCATGAACTCCTGGAAATCCACCGTGTTGTCGGCGTGCTTCCCGCCATTGAGCACGTTCATGCAGGGGACCGGCAGCAGACATGCATTGGCGCCGCCCAGGTACCGGTAGAGCGGCAGGCGATGCGCGTTAGCGGCCGCTCGGGCGGCGGCCATGGACACCGCCAGAATCGCGTTCGCGCCCAGCTTGGCTTTGTTGGACGTGCCGTCCAGCCCGATCATGGCCGCATCGACGCCCCGTTGATCCGCGGCGTTCAAGCCGGTCACCGCCTTGCGGATCGCGCTGTTGATGTTGCTCACGGCCTTGGTGACACCCTTGCCGCCGTATCGGCCTTTGTCTCCGTCCCTCAGCTCCACGGCTTCTTTTTCGCCGGTTGAGGCGCCGGACGGCACAGCGGCGCGTCCCAAGCTGCCATCGGCGAGAGCGACATCTGCCTCCACGGTCGGATTGCCCCGAGAATCCAGAATCTCGCGGCCCTTCACTTCAACGATCTCCGTCATGAATTACTCCTTTTCGATGATTACGGCCAGCCATAAACTGAAAAAGCTCCTGCCGCTGGGGTAGGAGCTATCAGACTCAACCAAGTTGAGACGGTTCCCGGTGAGACTCCATCACCGTTTAGACTCTTGAACTCTCACTATATCGCAAGTTGCTCGGCGCGGCCGGGAAGAAATCCCGAAAGCAGAACCGCCGCGAGTTGATTGCGAATCTCCATCGGGACCGGCAGGGAGAGAATCTTCTTGACCGTGTCCTCAACCGGATAGTGGCAGGATTGAAGAGACAGGCGCCCATCCTCCCACACCGCATAGCACGCCATGGGAGCGCCATGCTTGGGCTGCCCAACGCTGCCAGGGTTCACGATTTGCAGCTTTTCCAGGTTCATCGTGAAGGGCAGATGCGTATGCCCCGTAAGCACGATATCGGCCTGTAGTCCCTCGACCTCCTGTGCCCACCGCGCGGGCTCGGCGGGGCGGTATTGGAACAGTGGCTCCGTAGGGGTGGCGTGGCAAAAGAAGAATCGATACCCGTCGATTGTGCGCGCCGCGGTGCGCGGCAGACTCCGCAGGAACGCCCTCTGGTCCGCGTCGAGGAGCGGTTCCGTGTACTCCTGCATGGCGCGGGCCATCCCCCGGAAATCGTTCGAGCACCGTGGGTCTGAGCCATTTCCGATTGCGTAATCGTGGTTCCCTTGTACCACCACGGAGGCATGCGTGCGAATGAGTTCCACCACCTCGCTGGGATTCGGACCGTAATTCACCAGGTCGCCGAGCACCCACAGCTCGTCATACGATTCCGCGAGGACCGCTTGCAGCGCTTCGAGGTTGGCGTGAATGTCGGAAACGATGAGAAGCTTCATGCGGATCATCATCATACCAATGGTTGACGAGGCTTTCCAGCGGGTCGATAATGAGAGCGGGTGTTGGAGTTCGCCTTTTAAAACTGCCCCGCCTGGGGAAGATGACTCCTACCAGGGGTTCCTCCGGCGGAGCACAGGCCAACATCTCTCGTCGGCTCTTCCAGCCAAGTTGGACCCCATGAGGTTGAGAGAGCTTCAATGCGAGCAACGGACCCGGAGGACGGCCTCAATTCTTCCCAGAAGCGGCACCTCTTGACGAGCTGTCAGTACGCCGACAAGCTGTTGTCGGAGATCGAAGCAGTCTTATCGGCCGCGAGCTCAAAGTCCCCGTTCCCAAGATTCAAGAGCGACATCGCTCCGGCCCAAGCTAAGGTCGTACAGGATTACGTGGCCCGGCTTCGCGCTCAGATGGTGCGCGTGCTCGCCAGTCAGGGAATCAAGCCGCCGGTTCCGGAATTCGGCTCGATTCATTCCATCCGCGTGACTCTTGCGTTTGTGCGTATTGCTTTTGAGGAATGCACGCCGGGCCGGATGCGCGGCTACGGTGAGGTCCCTGAATCCAAGGTTCGGGAATTGAACGGCCTAGTGGGTGAGATGACCGCCGCCGCGGAGAAGCTCAACCAGTATCTCGCACAAGGGTTGGGACAGGACCTCCAGACCCGCCTCGAAAGGCTGGAACGCACTGCCGATGAAATTGGCCTGCTCAGGCGGTTGGAACGGGTCGTCAACCAGCATGGTCTCGTCGAATTCCGTTCGGCTCTCTCGATGATTCTGGACCGTCTGGAAAGTAACGCTTTCGAAATTGCGCTGTTTGGCAGAGTCAGTTCCGGGAAATCATCACTGCTGAATTACATTGTGCAATCGGATGTCCTTCCGGTAGGAGTCAATCCCATCACTGCGGTGCCAACCAGGTTGGCCTACGGAACGGAACCAAAGCTTTCGGTCTGGTTCACTCACAAGAGTTCCGAGCAGGTTGACATAGCCCGGCTGCCGGAGTTCGTCACTGAAGAGCTCAATCCTGCAAATTCCAAACATGTCACTCGGATCACCCTGGAGTTACCCTCGGCGCGGCTGCGCGACGGCGTGGTCCTGGTGGATACGCCCGGCTTAGGTTCCCTGGCAACCGCGGGTGCGGTGGAAACGCTGGCGTACCTGCCGCGTTGCGATCTGGGCGTTGTCCTGATCGATGCCGCCTCGACGCTCACCGAGGACGACCTGGGCACCATTCAGGCTCTGTACGAGGCGGGCGTGCCGGCGTCCGTCCTGTTGAGCAAGGCCGACCTCTTAGCCCCGGAAGATCAGGTGCGGGCCTCAAGCTACATTGCCGGCCACATCCAGACACGGCTTGGGCTGAAGCTGCCAGTTCATCCAGTCAGTGTAAAGCCAGAGCATTCGTCTCTCTTGGAACGTTGGCTGGAAGAGGAGATTCTGCCGTTGTATGGCCGGCATCGACAACTGGCGCAAGAGTCGGTGAGGCGAAAGATCGGGACCTTGCGGGAATCGGTGGAGACCGCGCTGAAGGTGCGTCTGGAGCGCACGGACAGGGCGCCCGGCGGAGAGAATTCCAGTTTGTGCGACGTGGACGCGCAATTGCGCCATGCGGCCGGCCGATTCGAAACGGCGCGCGAGATCTGCTGGAACATTGCCGAAGGAATTCGGAACTTCGGTGACGCAGGCTTGCCGGCTGCCGCGTCTCAAATTCTGGAACGGTGGCGGCAAGACAGCCATGCAGGCGCCGATATCGGGTCGATAGTGGCGGACACTCTGGCGCAAGTGGCCGCGGACAAAACCCGTTTGGCCTTCGGCACGTTAGATGCGCTCTCCCAGGAGCTCGCACAGGCTTTGCAGACGGCTGCCAAGGCTCTTGACTTGCATGATGTTCCGAGTGAAGGCGAACTAAGTTCCGTTTTGAAGGAAATGCCGCGCATGGATCTCGGGATACTGGATCTGCACCTTCGGCCGAACATCTGGATAAATGCGTGGCCAGGACTGGCGAGACGCCGGATCGAGAGCAGGTTGCGCGCGCAGGTTGGGCACACGGTTGCGGAGGCCTTTTCCTCTTACGGAAGGATGCTCGAAGCTTGGACCCGGCGGATGCTGGCCGAATTACAGCGGCGCTTTGATGCGCATGCGGATGGCTACCGCGCTCACCTGGATCGCGTCACGGCGCGGGCGGGAGCGACCCCACTGGAGAAAGAAACGATTCAGCGAGATCTCGATATCCTTACGTCGCCCCGGGAGGTTACAGCGTGACGGCGAATATGCCCGAAGTCGATTCTCGCCAATACCTATTCGCCTATCTGATTCGATCGCTTGACGATGTGCCGGCGGACTTCCCGATTCCGGCGGGCGATGGCGGCTTCCGGTTGGGTCTGTTTCTCCCGCGCGACGAGCCGGACTGGTTCGGCAGATCCTCTTACCCCACCCGCATCTTGTTACTCTCCGGTGGGGCGATCGTCATCCTTCCTCATCCGAAAATGAGGGAACCCGTCATCCGCATACCGCTCGGCGAGCTTCTGTTTGTCGAAGCGGGACACATTTTGCTCATTGGATGGCTAAGGTTTGTCGCCAAGGACTCTGAACACAAGCTCCCCTACAACACTCGCAGCGGACGCCCGGTTGAGGAATTCCTCCGTGTCTTACGCGAGGAGTATCTTCCGGAAAGACTGGATCTGAGTCCATGCGGCCCGTTTGGGTTCGGCGAACCGCTCGATTTGAAGTTCCGCAATGCTGAATATTTCGAACTGGACAGCGGCGAGCGCGTGCTGTTTCGATTTTTCAGTCCGGCCACAAAGAAGATCCGAAAGCACTGGATACTTCGATGGGAATCGCGGGTGCCTGGCGATCTTGTGGCTTTGACCAATCGCCGCGTGCTGTGGATCACCGACCGTGCCCAGGAACGCTACGAACCCTATGGCACAGTGACCCGATCCGCACCACTTGGAAGGCTGGCCCAGTCAAGTTGCCAGGGAAAGGCCGAAAACGGCGCGTTATTGGTCAATTTTTCATCGGAGGCGTCCTGGTGCATCCCGCTTCCTCTGGAGAGGCAGGCCGCAGTTCGACGATTTGCGGAAGAGGTCACTCGTTTTTGCCAACGGAACTGACCGAAGAGGCGAACCTTGTGTGACGTTCACAACGCGGATCTCAGTCAGCCCGCGGGCGGTCCCAGGCAAGCCGAAATCGCCCGCCTCGTACAAAACCTGAATTCGCTGGAGGAGGGTGAGCGCACAGTAACGAAACTCATGGCCCACGGCCGTCTGGCGATCGAACCCTTGAGGCTCTTCCTTTTTGAAGGCAAGCCGAGCGTTATTTATCAGCCGCGGCGCTGGGCCGTCGAAGCGCTGGCGGCCATAGGAGCCAAGGAAGTTCTGATCGAATATCTGAAGTGGAAGAAGGAGATCCCCGACCCAGCCGTCCGGTTCGGCGAAGAACCGGTAGAGAATGCTGCTGCGAGGGCTTTGGCGGCATGGCGAACCGACGAGGTGTTTGAAACAATGCTGCACGTTTCGCGCCGCCGCTCCCAACTTGGGTTCGTCGAAGCATTGGGGCAATTCCGGAGAGCGGAAGCCATCCCATATTTCATCCGCGCGCTCGAGGACGATATCTGCCGTTCCGCCGCCGAGGAGTCTCTTCGCAAACTGGGCGCAGGGGCCGCCCCAGCTCTGCTGGAGGCTGCTCTTACCCGGCTTCCCTCACCGGAGGAGGAACGGCCTTCGAGCGTACGGCGGCGGATCGGCGTTTTGAGGCTCCTGCCGGAAATTGAACTGACACAGGAGTTCTGGCAGCAGTTACGTCCACTGATAAGCGATTCCCATACGGGGATTGCGATCGCGATTTCCAACATTGCAACGAGCGTGGGCGATCACCAGGACAAAGTTGCCGCGGTCGAGCGTCTGCTGGAAATCCTACCTTCGGCGGATTGGTATGACCAAGGAGAGATTGAAACCTGTCTGGTAGGCCTCTACCGGGCTGGAAGAGACCTTCTGGAGAGCGAACTGGCACGGCGCAACGCCTTACCGGACGAGCAGCAGGTTATGGATCGCGCGCTGCGCACGCTTCTGCGCGTAAAGCGCCAGGTGGATGCTACGGAGCGGCCTGCATCATAAATGGAAAGAAATCTCATGCCTGCCGATCAGATCGCAAAGAACGGACTTCAACCCGGAAGCGAGCCCGCCGGAGCGCTACGGGATTATGGCCGATTGAAGCTCGAACTGGCGGGTGTCATCCGCTCGGTCCGGCAAATGGCCGAGGACCGAAAGGACAAAGATAAGTCGAACGATTGCCGGAAATTGCTCTCGCGTCTGTCTGAGGATCGATTCAACCTGGTTGTAGTGGGGCAATTCAACCGGGGCAAGACGTCTTTGATGAACGCGATTCTCGGTGCGGATCGCCTTCCGACCAGCGTATTGCCCTTGACCTCCGTGATTACGGCGGTTTCCTACGGAGACCGCGAACGGGTCCTCATCCACTGGGACTGGTGGTCCTATACATCCGAGGTCCCTCTCAGCGAGCTCGCGCAGTACGTGACTCAGGAGGGAAATCCCGGAAACCAGAGACGCGTTGTGCGCGCTGAAGTACAGCTTCCAGTCGAGCTTTTGCGCTTGGGATTCTACTTCATCGATACCCCGGGGGTTGGCTCCGCGATTACCACGAATACCACAACCACGACGGCATTTCTTCCCGAGGCCGATGCGGTCATTTTTCTTACCAGTTTCGAGTCTCCCCTGGCCGAAGCCGAGCTGCAGTTCCTCGATCAGGTCCGCCGCCACTTGCGGAAGATCTTCATGGTTATTAACAAGCGCGATCTGGTTCCACCGGAGCAGCAGGAAGCCGTTGTCGCATTCGTGCAAGAGCGGCTGTCGGAAGTGTTCGGAACGACCCGTCCGCGGGTGTATTCCGTATCCGCTCGGGATGCACTCAACGCCAAGCAGAGCGGTGATACCGGCAAGCTAGGCCGTAGCGGCTTGCCACAATTGGAAGCGGATCTGATTGAATTCCTGCAAACGGACAAGACGCGCGAGTTTTTAGGGCGCGTTGCGGACCGTACCGCCGCCATATTGTGTCAGGAGGCTGTTGAATTTGAGGTTTCGCGAACTCTCGCCGCCGATGTTGAAAAGATCAAGTCCTTCGAAGAGCAGTTGACTGACCGGCTGGACAAAGTGCGCCAGGAGCGCGAGAAGGCCAGCGATCGCCTGCGCGCCATGCTGCGATTGGAGCTTCCGCGTCATTTTGAAGCGGAGTTAGACCGGCCAGCAATGGAGGTAAAGACAGCACTGGATTACCACGTCAGACAGTATCTGACGGCCCATCAAGTGCCCGTGGATTCAGTTGAATCCGATCTGGCGACAAATGCGCACACGGTAGCACACAAGATTCTGGCCTCATGGCTGGCCCAACATAAGCAGGAGTTTCAGGAGGTTGTCGAAGGTATCGCCAGAGGCGAGCTAAGGCGCGTCGAGGATGGGGTCGCCGAATTGCAGCGTCTGGGTGCGGATGCCGCCGGGCTGCACCCCGGAGATTCCGGCGTCCAAGGACAGCTCAATGAAATACTCCGCGAAATCCCGCTGGTTTTCCGCGATCTGAAGTCCGATCTGTGGCGCTTCGGAGTTCCCTGGTGGATCGACCTGTTGCTTCCGATCCCTCCGGCCAGAACCCTGATCGCTCGACGATGCCTGGCGCAACTGAACGGCTTGGTTGAGGCCTACCGGCAGGAAATCACCTCGTTGTTGAAGGGGGCCGTCGATGATTGGGTTGAACGGCTCGACCGCAGACTTACCGAAGCGATCGACGACACCGCCGAGCGTCAACGTCACATTCTGGAAAAACGGGTCAAACCGGAGGAGATGGCCAATCTCGACGAGCTTCGGCGGCGGCTGGATACCGTGGTTTCCGCCCTGGGCCGTATCGAATCGGGAGAAGATGGCCCGCTATCATCCACAACAGTCGAACTGGAACCCGTGCCGCGCTCGGATGTGAGGGCGCGTTGCTCAATCTGCGTGGAAGCGGAAAAGGCGCTTTTCGATTTCATGCGGCGGCGGCAATACGAGCTCAGTACGAGCGATGCGCAGCAAATCGGCCATGCCGAACAGGGCGGCTTCTGCGGGCTGCATACATGGCAATATGAGGCGATCTCTTCACCGCAAGGGGTTTGCTCGGCGTATCCACCGGTTCTCTCCTTGCTGGGCCGTCGCCTTCGCTCGCTGGCACAGTGGGCTTCCTCGGCGACCGCATTGACCGACGGAGTGCAGCAACTCCTGCCACAGGCCAGCACCTGTCGGGCCTGCCAATTGATTGCGGCCCTGGAGCGGGCTACGGCAAAGGGGATTGCTGCGGCGCTCGCGACCAATGATGGAAGCGGCTCAAAGCAGTTGCCCCCGCTCTGTCTTCGTCACTTGCATTCTGTATTGCTCGCCAAACCCACCGTGCAGATCGCACGCTTGATGATCGAGGAGCAGTCGCGCGTGCTCGACCGGCTGGGCGAGGACATGCAACGCTATTCGCTCAAACACGACGCGCTGCGCCGGGAACTGGCCACGGAACTGGAACACCAGGTGCATCAAATCGGCTTGTCGCGGTTGGTGGGGCTTCGAAGCATTGTGGCGCCCTGGAAGGTCGATTGAATCCGATGGGGGTTGCCGGGGAACGCTGCTCCGGTGTAGGATGATGCTAGCGGTGGAGTTCGCTTAACGCTGTCCTGAACGGCCAATGACTCCTGCGGTGGTTTTGCTGTGGGAGCGTTGGTTCCGATCCCCTCCCGGCAAACCACAAAGCGGCCGAATAGGAGATCGTTCGATGCAGCAAGTGTGGTTTATAGCGGCTCTGTGGCTCTTCCTGGCGCTGGTCGCGGTTCTCGCAGCCAACTGGCTGAGAATTTCGACGGCGCTTTCCGAGATTGTCGTGGGCACCCTGGCCCAGCTCGTGATCGGCGCGCTGGCCGGCGCCGGCGCACTCAACGCCAAGACCGAATGGATTACTTTTCTGGCCGGCACCGGAGCCGTCGTGCTCACATTCCTGGCCGGCGCGGAACTCGATCCCGCCGTGTTTCGGGCGAAATGGAAAGAGTCCGCGGCGGTCGGCCTTGCCGGCTTCTTCTTTCCGTTCTTCGGCGCGGCTCTGGCGGCCCGTTATATCGTGGGGTGGGCGTGGCGGCCCAGTTGGCTGGCGGGCGTGGCGCTCTCCACCACCTCTGTCGCCGTGGTTTACGCCGTGATGCTCGAACTGGGCTTCAATCAGACTACCTATGGCAAAGCCATCCTGGCGGCGTGCTTCATCAACGATCTGGGCACGGTGATTGCGCTGGGCCTGATTTTCTCGCCCTTCACCGTAAGGACGGTGATCTTTCTGGGCGCTGCCCTGGTCGTATTCGTGGTGCTGCCCTTCGCCACACAGTGGTTCTTCGACCGCTACGGCGGACGTGTATCGGAACTGGAGACAAAGTACCTCCTGTTCCTGCTCTTCGGACTCGGCGGGCTGGCGGTCTGGTCCGGCAGCGAGGCCGTCCTGCCGGCCTACCTCATCGGAATGGTGCTCGCCGGCACCGTCGGCAAAGACCACTTCCTGATCCGCCGTCTCCGCACCCTGACGTTTGGTCTCTTGACGCCGTTCTATTTCATCCGCGCTGGCAGCTTTGTCTCCGTGCCCGCTCTTATAGCAGCTCCGCTGGTTTTCGTCGCGCTATTCTTCGCTAAGATGGGCTCCAAGCTACTCGGGGTGTTGCCCACCGTTCGCGTGTTCGGTTATAGCGGCCATGATGGGGTGTACTATTCTCTGATGATGTCCACGGGGCTGACGTTCGGGACGATTTCGGCGCTCTTTGGCCTGAACCACGGCACCATTGACCAGACTCAATACTCTCACCTGGTGGCCACCGTGATCGGCAGCGCGGTAATCCCAACCGCCATTGCGAATGCGTGGTTCATGCCTCGCCACCTGCTTCCGGACCAGGAGCGGGAACTTAAAGAATCGGCTTACGGCGAGCCGGTGGGGGACTTGGACACATGATGCGAAAGGAGCAGGAATGCTGACTAAAGGTCCGGCCAAGAAGGTGACCATCTTCATCAACGAAGATACCCAACACCACATGACTGCGTTGCACGACTCACTTATGGCCTTCCTGATGCACAAGGGAGTGTCCGGCGCCACGGCCACCCGAGCCTATTCGGGGTTCGGGTCGCACCAGATGCTGCATACCCCCAAGGTCGAGGAGCTGACGCAGCACCTGCCCATCCGGATCGAATTCATCGAGACGCCGGAGAAGGTCGAAGAGGTTCTCCCGACTCTCTATGAAATGGTGACAGACGGTCTGATTGAAGTGCAGGACACCTACGTCGTCAAGCTGGCTCACAAGTCGCCCAAACCGGAGCCCCGGTTGCCGCATGATCGGCAACAGGGACCGGCGAAGTTAATGCGCGTGTTTATGGGCGAGGCCGACCGCTGGCACGATGGACCCCTCTATGACGCTATCGTGAATAGGCTTCGCATGATGGAGATCGCCGGCGCCACTGTTTATCGGGGCATCCTCGGCTACGGAGCCAAGGGGCACCAGCACAAGAGAAGCTTCTTCCACCCCACCAGGGACCTCCCGGTCATGATCTCCGTGATTGATACGGATGAGAAAATCGCCGCGGCGGCCGACGCGATTGAGGGTATGCTACAAGACGGCTTGATTGTCGTGTCCGATGTCGACATGGTCCGGCTGGTTCGCAGCCACAGTGTAACGGAGGTGCCCGATGCAGCAGGGACAACCCGCTAGACTTATGCGCATTTACATTTCGGAATCGGATCGGTTCGGAGACAAACCTCTCTACGAAGCGATTGTCGCCCGGTGCCGCGAGATGAAGATTGCGGGCGCGACCGTACTCCGGGGACTCGAGGGCTACGGGGAGACAGCCGAGATGCACAAGTCTCACTTGACTCGCCGCGACCAGCCTATCGTCATTTCCATTGTGGATTCGGCCGATAACCTGGCTCGGCTCGCCCCGGTCGTCGAAGAGATGATGGACACGGGATTGTTTGCGGTGTCGGATGTCCGCGTGGTCCGTATCCAGAAGCACGCGGCGGAAGGACAGGATGCATCAGGCGATTGAGTCCCGGCACGGCAGGGCCAGGCCCCTTCCTTTAGTCGGCCGGCAGCGGGACCTGCGCGAGCTCGTTGCCGCGCTTCGAACGGGGCAGCCACGGCTGATTCTCGGGCCAGCGGGGATCGGCAAGAAGCGGCTGGTTGAGGAAGCGCTCCAGGCCGCGGAGCAAGCTTTTGTTCGCGTGCGCGCCGCGGGGGTGTTGCATGAGTTGCTGGCTGGCCTGGCGGAGGCGCTCGGATGCTCCCACCCCCGGTTTCCTTCCCTGCCGAAAGCCACCAGTCCCGCGCTCAAAGGTCTCGTGTTGGGTGCCTTGTGCCGCGCTCCCCAATGCGTCGTCCTGGAAGACCTTCACGACGCCGACCCGCGCATGTATCGGTTCCTGCAAAGGCTGTACTACATCCCACGCGTTACCTTGATCGTCACCGCAACTTCGCGCGCCGATCTGGGGTTCGTCCGCAAGCTGTTGTGGGACCCGCGTGAAGAAATCCCGGTCGAGCCTCTGTCTCGGGTCGAGGCTCAATTGCTATTCGACGAAGCCGTCTGCCGCTTCGGCATCGAGTCTCTGAAAGTCGACGATTTCGGCCGGAAGGTGCTGGCCGCGGCGAAAGGCAATCCCGGCCAGATTCTGGCCATGTGCCGCATGGCGGCCAGGCCCGGGTACCAGCGAGGCTGCTACATCAAATTCCTCCCCCTGCGGATGGACATGTTATCCGCCTTCCTCTCATGACCGAACCTACAGCCATTCCAATCGTTCAAGATGCCGTGCGCGAAGCGCTGGAGACAGTCCGTGCGCTCTGCGGGCGTTACCAGATCAGCGCCCTGGAAGACTTTCTGGAGAGCTGCCAGTCTTTCGCCCAAGAGAAGATTCTCAACATCGCGGTTCTGGGCCGGTTCAAGGCCGGCAAGAGCAGTTTTCTGAATCACTTGCTGGGACAGACGCTGCTGCCGGTCGGTGTCATCCCCGTCACCACCGTGGTCACCGAGATTCAATACGGGCCGGAAGAGCGCGCCCAGATCCGCTTTCTCGATGGCCGGACGGAAACCACGGAACTCGGCCGCATTAGTGAGTTCATCTCTGAGTCCGAAAACCCGGAGAACCAAAAGCAAGTGGCCCAGGTGCGTGTAGAACTGCCATCTATGGAGCGATACCGGAGAATTCGGTTCGTCGATACCCCAGGCCTGGAGAGCGTCCTTGAGCACAACACGGATGCGTCCCTGGAATGGCTGCCGAACGTGGGCCTGGCTCTGGTGGCCGTCGGCGTCGATCCGCCGCTCTCGCGGCACGACATCGAATTGATCCGCAGCCTGAGTCGCTACACTCCCAATATTTCGTTGTTACTGACTAAGGTGGATGTCCTGGAGCCGGACGAGAGAGAGCAGGTCCAGGCCTTCGTCCAGAAGCAACTCGCGCGCTATTGGAACCGCTCCGTGCCCGTATTTCCCTACTCCACGCGCGCCGGGTTCGAGTCACTCCGGTCCCAACTCGATCAGGATCTTTTGTCTCATATTCAGGCGGAGCCGGCAGAGCAACGTAACATCATCCTTCGGCACAAGCTGGACTCACTGCTCGGTGAATGCGCCGGCTACTTGAACCTGGCGCTCAAGTCGGCGGAGATTGCGGACTCCGAGCGGGAAGAGTTGCGCGTGAAGATTCTGGGCCGGAAAGAAGCCATCGATGACACGCGCTTGGGCCTGCGCCTCATCGTCCGCCACGCTACGGGCGCCACGCGTTCCACCTTTGAACGCTGTCTCGAGGATGAAGAGACGCCCGCGCGCGAGCGGTTGTTGATCGGCCTGGAGAAGGAGTTCCCTTCCTGGACGCGCAGCCTGCTCATGGCCACCGAGCGCTTCGACGATTGGCTCCAGGCGCGCGTCACTGAAGAAATGTCGGCGCTTTCGAAAAAGCACCGCGGCGAGTTCGTCGAACCGCTGCAGCGGGTTGGCCGGCAGCTCTCCCAGTCGCTTCAGGATTTCCGGAACCGGCTGTCCGAGCGAACGCTCGAAACGCTTGGTGTTCCTCTCCGGACCACCGAGATGGATCTGAACGCGGAGGACCCACGGTCTCCGGATGTGAGAGTCGGGAAGATCTTCGACCGCAATTGGGAGTTGCTTTCTTTCCTGGTTCCGATGACTATCTTTCGGGGTATTTTGAGAAGGCACTTTGAGCACAAGGTTGGCGACGTGGTCTTCATGAACCTTTCGCGGTTGGCGTCGCAGTGGGAAGAGATCGTTAACCGCGCGCTGTTGAAGCTCGAAAAAGACGCCATGCGGCGTCTCGACAGTCTGGTCGCGACCATCCAGAAGCTCATCGCTTCGGCCGGCCAGGAGACGCCGCGGATTCGTCAGGATCTGGAGCAACTTCAAGAGCTTCGCGACCGGCTGGCTTGAATTGCTCCTATCGGAACGAGAACGTGAAGTCGGGTCCCACGGTGAATATTCGGGCTGTTACATACGGTCCAACGTGGATATAGTAGTAGCGCCCGGTCACTCCCGCGCGGAGGCGGCCAGAGCGTGTCAGGCTATACTCTCCGGATGCCACGAATTGCCCACCCCACCCAGAAGCGCCAACCAGGCCGCCCGAAAGTAATTCGTGGCCGATGGTGTGGTTCATGTGTGCACCGCCGCCACCCGCCGACAGGCGCACTCGCCGCCCTTCCGGCTCCCATACATACCGCACACCAAAAGGCACCAGAAAAAGCTCATCATTGGCATTGGTCAGGTATTCGCAACATACGCTGGCGCCGATCGGGCGTGGGATCTGTTCCAGTCCCGCCTCCAACTCCAGCCAGCGGAGCGGCCGGTACGAATACTTCAGACCGTATCCTGGAGCATTCCCTAAGTAATAGGAGTTCTGGCCCAACTTCACCTCGTAGCGGAAACCTGCGCTGAGGTCGTTCCGCAAGTAGCCGTCCGGGACAGTGGTTTGAGCAAAGCAGGCCGGTAGACACAAGAGTAGAATTGCGTATCGCATCACACTACAAAGATCCCGGCGGAGTGTGTTTCACCTACAGCATCCCGCCCCGATGCCGGTATAACGATGCATCCACGGCCGCCGCCATGGCCGCTTCATCCAGGCCGCCGCCTAGAAACCGAGCCACTTCGTGCGCCCATGTCACTGGGTCGCGTACCACCTCCGCATACGGTACGGCGAGCACTGACATGCCGGGCTGCCGCGCCAGCCAGTCTCTCACGATGTGCAATTCGGCGGCCATCGCCGGGATCAAGCGGGCGCTTTCCTGCGATGCAGCCGCGTCCGCTTGCGCAAGAAGCATGTCGCGCTGGGATGCGAACACCTCCTCCAGATCGCGCTCCATGAAGACGATGCGATAGCTCATGCGCGGCGGCAGATAAGTCAGCAAGGGGTAGATAATTTTGACCGCTTGGCCGCGGGCGGCCTCTATCCAAGACGCGGTGCCCCCCAGCGCCAGGCGCTTGACTGGGCTGTATTCGAAGTATCCGTGCGGATTATGCGCGTCCGGCGGGCGCTGGCCGTCGGTAAGCGCGGGTATGCCGCCAGCCTCCAACATGCGCATCATCAAAGATGTCCCGGAGCGGGGCGCGCCGCTCACCACTGTGACATAATCGCGCATCAGAATGGCGCCCTCAGCCACATGGCGAACCCCAGCGCGCCCGCCGTCGAGATTGACAGGAACCATGCCAGCCACGGAAGGGACAGGCCGGCTATGGCGACGTCCGCCGGTGGATAGTCCACTTCCACCCAGGCTGCCTCGCCAGGCGGCAGGCGCGACTCCTCGGGATGCAGCAGGAAGCCCCACAGGGAGCGCTCGCGGCGGGGCGAGAGCAGTGCGCCTCGCTGGCCCGCGGCGATGGCTTTTTCGATCGCGTGGCCGCGCAGCACCAATTGCAGCTCGCCACGGACGGGCCGCAACGCGCGGATTCGCCAACTGATCCGGCGTTCGGCGAACACCCGCACGGGAGGCGTCTCTACGGCGATTTCCGGCGGCGCCTGCAAGGTGGAAGCGGCGTCCACCGGCTCAAGCGCGTGCTCCAGTTGCACGGTGACCACCGCGTCGCCGCCCACCGCCAGCGGACTGAATCCATAAATCGAATCGAGCTGCACGAACAGCCATGCCAGCGGGAGCGCCAGAATCAGCGCCGGCCGCGCCATCAGCGCCAGCCAGCGCAGATTATCCCGAAGGAGCGCTTTCTGCGCGGCCCACATCAGCGCCGGCTCGCTGGAGTACAAGCGCATCTCCAGCACGCGAGCCTGCAACCGTTTGCCCGCCGCACGCACGGCGGCGCGGTCCGTGAATCGCCGGAACACCCAGGCTATCGCCAGGCCGCAGCCCAGGCTGACAACCGCCAGACTCCAGCCCATCATTCCAGGTATCCAAGACCCTTGAGCCGGCGCTCCACTTCTTCGTGAGCTTCGGCATCTTCCAGGCGCGCCAGCTCTTTCTCAATCGCGTGCTCGATCAATTCCTGGGCCGAGCTGTAGCCAGCTTTGGCCGCGCACTGCTCGACGCGCCGCCACAGGTCGGAACTTAGTTTTACGGACTTCGCCATTTTGAGCCTAGTTGTATCTCATGGGCAAGCTAAAGCATGCCCCACCAAGGTTCCTCATCGGTGGGGCATGCTTTAGCTTGCCGTGCACTTAGTAAACCGCCCGGCCGCTCATGGCGGCATCCGGCGCGACGCCAAATTCCTTCAGGATGGTGACTGTCAGATCTTTCAATTGCGGGTCGGAGACACGCGGCCTGCGGTTGCCCAGCAGCACTCCGGGAACCGCCGCCGCCGCGATGCAATGATCTCCGATCCAGGCATCGGTGTTGATGCGGATCAGGTCGGCGGGCACGTCGCCCAGCGCCGTTTCCCAGGACGCCCGGTAGCCCGGCGCGTATCCCACGATCAGGTCCGGCGCGAAGACGCTGGCCGATTTCCCCACCGCTCGAACATCCTCGATGGCCTGTTCTCCGGTCTCCGGATCACGGAACTGGCCGAGGCGCCGCGCCAGTTCCTCCAGCAACCGGTCACGCTCGGCGCCCGGAGCCACAATTCCGTGCTGCTCCCGCCCCGCGAGGTTGAGATACAGGGCATTGAGGCCCATGGCGTAAGCTCTCGTTCTCTTCCAGTCTATACTCGCGAACGGCTCGTCCCGTCCCGGAGTTCTGGGATGATCGAGCGCCAGAAAACCTTCGCGCCAGAGCCATGTGTTGAGATTGACGCCGCGATTGAAGGCCGCGAAACCGTGGTCGGACATGACGATGACGGTGGCATTGCCCGCGTGGGCGAGCACGCGTCCGATGTCCGCATCGACCGCCTGGTAGGTCCGCAGTAACTCGGCTTCGTGCTGGCCCCAGAGCATGTGCGAATCCCGATCGATGGTGGAGAAATAGAAGAACAGCAAGCCTTCGCGAAACCGGTCGAGCGAATCGCGCAGCAGCGCCGTGTGCTCCTCGGCCACCAGGCGGCTTTGCTCCAGGTACTGGTCCAAATCGAACACGCCTTGGCGCAGCGCGGCCGTGTCTTCCTCAATGCCCTGCGTGTAAAAAGGACCGATTCGCCGGGCCAATTCCCGTCCATAACTTTCGGGCGCGGAGACCGGCAGCGCGGGGTCGGCCGGATCAATGTTCAGGGGCGAGCGGTAAATGCGAATGCCCGGATCGAGTTCGCGCGCGTACAGACGAAACATGCCCGCCACGCCGGCCAGTTCGCCCAGCAAAGGAAACCGTACGCGAATCCACTGCGACCATTCACCCTGCTTCAGAATGAACTGCTGTTCGCCGATCTTGAAGCGCGCGGTCCGTGCATCCGGATCGATATCGGCAATCATCTCCAGGCGCACGGGGCGATGGTCGCGGCGCAGCGAATTGGCGGGGCCGTCGACCGTCAGCAGCACGCGATGGTCGATAGCTTTTACCGGCACGATACGGCCGCCCGGCACCTCGCCTCCAGGCTCGTTCGGGTCGTCGGTGTAATACGTGAACGTGCCGAAGGTGCCTTCGAGATCCGGCGTGCCCATCCCGGCCAGCGCGCGGCCGGCGCGCTCCACGGGCGGATAGTTGGTGGGCATGCGGATCATGGTCACCGGAATCCCGTGCTCGGCGAGGATCTCCCAAAACGCCCGGCCGGAGCGAAACGATCGCACGCGCGCTTTCGAGAGCGGCAGCAGGTAAGGCCCGATGGCAAGCTGATGCGCCGGCTCGACGGTCTCCGCCATCGATGAAATCGGATGCAGAGTCGATGGGTCGCGGTGCACGAAATCGAAGATGCCGTGCTGTGCCGGGTCGGTGCCGGTGATGAACGTCGCCCAGGCCACCGGACTCTGCGGCGGCGTGGTGGTGCCCAGGCGCGTCAGCCCGCCCCGCTCGCGCAGGCGCTGAAGGTTCGGCAGGGCGCTCCAATGCCGCTCGACGAAGTTCGGGTCCATGCCGTCCACACCCAGCACAATGACGGCATTGCCATGCGCCTGCGAAGCCCGGTGGCCGCACGCCGGCAGCCAGATTGAAAGCGCAAGCAGGGCGGCGGCGAACAGTTTCATAGCGCGCCAAACAACGGCTTCCCGTCCATCCATGCAGGCGGGCTCACGCCGAACAGGTCGAGCGCGGTGGGGGCCATGTCCTCTATGCCGGGAGCGTCGCAATTGAGGCCGCGGCTTGAAAACAGGACGCCCGGAACCAGCACCGGGTCCACCGAATGATCGCCGCTCCAGCGCTTGGGGTTATCCTCAATCACCCGTGCGGTCACCTTGCCCACCGCCGCATCCCACGACGTTCGGTACCCTTCGTTATAGCCGATGATGAGATCGGGCGCAGCGTCCAGGTACGGTCCGCGGTAGAGCTTGTCGGTGGCATAGACCTGACGGATGGCCACCTGCCCCCGCTCGTCGTCTTCAAGGCCGTTGAGCTTGGTAATCAGCTCGCGCTTCAGGGCGTCCGCTTCCGCGCCAGGGGCCACCACGCCGTGGCGCTCGCGGCCCCGCAGGTTGAGATACAGGCCGCTCAGCCCGAGACAGTATGCGCGCGTGCGGCTCCAATCGACGCCCTCGAAAGCGCGGCCGCTTTCCTCCGCCTCGCCGGCCATCGCCAGGTAGCCGTTGCGTAGCAGCCAGGAGTTCAGATTCACCGCACGCCGAAAAGCACAGAAGCCGTGATCGGAAAGCACCAACAGGATGGTGCCGTCGTCCACGTGCTCCATGGCCTTGCCCACCAGGCGGTCCATGCGCCGGTAGAGGTCCTCGATGACGCCGCCGCCTTCCTCCAACTGACGGTAGAACATGTGCTGCACTCGGTCGCTGGTGTCGAACACGCACGCCACCACTCCGCGGCGGGTGTGCGCCAGCGCGTTTTCGAACATGGCTTCGCGCTCGGCCAGGGTAAGCCAGGCTTGTTCCAGAAACGCCGCTTCGTCGATGGCTCCTTCGTTCAATGCCCAGGTATCTTCGGCCATGCCCACAGTGGCGAAAGCGCCCAGCAGCTTGGCCAGGTAAGCCGCGTAGTAAGAAGGATGGCTGATGGCGAGCGCCGGCGCTTCGGGATCGATTTGGATGGGCGTCGCGTAGAGCGAGAGCTCCGGCGCGGTTTCCGTTACCAGGAAGCGCGCGATGCCGCGAACTTTGATGCCCGGCGCCGCTCGGAACGCGAGTCGAATCCAGGGTGAGTATTGGCCGCGCCGCAAGCGGTGTTTCTGGCCGGAGATCTCTAGCGTCACCGAATCGCCGCCGGCTCGCGGCACGATGCGGAACGGCAGTGCCAGCGCGCCTCGGCCCTCCACAAGTTCATTGACCGGCCCTTCGAGCGACCCCTCCAGATGTTGGCCCGAGCGCCGCAGCGGGCAGCGGTTGCCGCCTTCGTACGCGTACCCCTCGAGCCGCGTGCTGAAGAGCGTGAAACTACCCTGCGTTCCACGCAGATCGGGTGTGCACATCGCGGAGAGTAATCGGCCGTTGAATTCCTCGGGCGGGAAGGTGATGGGCACGCGCAGAATGGTGCAGCCGATGGAGTTTTCACCCAGGATTTTCCAGAAGGTCTGGCTCTTGCGCAGCATCTCGACGGTGGGGCGCCAGAGTGGGACGCGCAGGTGGCCAATCCGCAGCGCGCGCCGCGCCGAGCGCACCCGGCAGGAAGAAAGTTCCGGAACGCAGGATTTGAGGCTGCGGTTGAGAAAATCGAAAATGTTGTGCTTGGCCGGGCTCACCCCGGTGGCAAAGGTCGACCACGCCACCGGCGACAGCGAAGGGAACGTGGTGCGCAGCCGGTGAAAAGACCCCTGTTCCCTCAGGCGGCTCAAATTCGGCAGTTTGCCCTCGGCCATGAAGCGCTCGGCGAGCCGCGGATCAAGCCCGTCGAGACCCAGAAAAATGAGACGCCTTACCTTGGCTCGCCGAAAGCCGCGCCTTCGCCGGACGACCGCGCGTGCGGCGCGAAACGGCCAGAGCAGCAGCGAGCCGGCGGTGAGAAAGAACGACGCGATCAGGCTGAGGAAAGACCCCAGAAAAGCAAACCCGGCGCCCGGCCCGATGTAACCGAAAAGGGGCGACATTATCCCTATGTTCGCAGAATCACCGCCGCAGCAGCTTGTCCACCGCCTTGGCCAGTTTGCGGAACTCCTCGTGCGCAGGCGAATCCGGCGCGTACTCCGCCACCGTCAGTCCATGGGCCACCGCCTCCGCCACCACCACGCGCTGCCCGATGGGAGGCAGAACCTTCCGTCCCATATCCTTTAGCGAGGATGCCAACCCCCGCCCGAGGTTGGTGGTCATGACAACCTTGGAAGGCACGAACCGTATGCGCGGCTTTTTTGATCGCCGCTCCGCGCGCGCCTTGAGCCCCCAGGACAGTGCTTCCTTCAGCGCGAACAGATCGAGCGGCGACGGCCCGCACGGCAGCAGCAGGAGGTCCGCTGCCAGGGCCGCCTGGTAGCCCACCTCGGGCATGCCTGGCGGCGTGTCGATCAGCACGATATCGGCGTCTTTCTCGGCCTTGTGCGCTCGCGACCGCAACGTGTCGCCGCTGTCGGGCACTTTCTGGATCGAGCGCGCCAGCATCCCGTCGCCCTGTGCCGCCCAGGACACCAGGCTATGCTGCGGATCGGCGTCGAGCACCGCCACGCTCCGCCCCGCCGCGGCAAACTCCGCCGCCAGATTCCCGACGATGGTGGATTTTCCTACCCCACCTTTCCGCCCCGCCACGGCGATGATGGCCATAAGCAGTACTATACACGGAAATGCTGGGGCCGATGCGCCGAGAGGCCACGCCTACGCCGAGAGCAGGGCCAATCCGTCAACCGCCGAGTAGTCGTCTCGATTGTTGGTAATGAGGGGAACCCGATAGTGGAGGGCACTGGCCGCAATCCACGCGTCGGCCGTTTGGATCGGACGCCCTTTTCTCTTCGCGGCGAAAGAAACCTCGGCCCATTTGGCGCACAATTCGCGGCTCACTGGCAGGACAGTGTACCGTGTCAGGTGCTGGGCCAGTTCGAGCTTCCGTCTCTTGCCCCAGTTCCGTTCGAGCGACCAGCGCTCCAACTCAGCCAGCGTCATAAAGGAGATCCCGAGCAATCGACCGGTGATGTGGGACCGATAGGCAAGCGCCCGTGTGTCCCCTTTGAACAGCATCGACACCACGTCTGTGTCAACGATGGCGGCATTCATTGCGGGTTGGCGGGACGGGTTCCCTCCAGACGCCACTGGCGCAGGCTGGCGGAGAATTCCTCTGCCGATTCGTCTTCGGGCGATGGCTCTCCCAGCAGAGTTTCAAAGTCGTCGATGGGAGTGACGTCCTGCTGGGCGGCCAGTTCCTCGAAGGAAGGCGAGTCGTCGCCCCCCGTTCGAGAAGACCCGATTGGTTGTGCCCTCTTATCCACAAATCCAGAATAGCAGGTCGAAGACAGCTCTCGGTTTCGGCCACCGCAGCTTGGTGTCGCGTACTGCGTATCACGGGAATCCGCGCTTCTGTAGTAAATTGGAGCCTGGACGTTTCCATGCGATACAGGGATATTCGCCGTTACTTGAAACCGTACTCAATCGTCGCCAACCGTACGACCACTGTGAATCATGCCTTCGCGGCGGCGATCGCGCCGTGTGATCCGTACGATGAACAGAAAACACGCGACGCGGTGCGCCAACTGGGGCAAAATCCTGAGACCGACCTGGTTTGCGTTTATTGTGGATCGAGAGCCGAAACGTGGGACCATGTGCACGCCACGGTCCAGGACAAGAGGTTCAGCGGGTTTGGCCACCGACTTGGAAATCTTCTCCCTTGTTGCAAGCCCTGCAACTCGAAAAAGGGAAACAAAACTTGGTCCGTCTACATGGATTCCCTTGGTCTGGACGCAGCCGAGTTGACTCGCCGGAAGCGTATAATTGAAGACTATCTTGCTCAGTATCGACTCCTCGACGCGATACCAGAGCAGTTTCCCGAATATCAGCAACTGCAAGACTTGCGACGACAGGTGGTTGAGATCTTTGCCCAGGCCGATGTTCTGGCGGATCAACTCAGACTGAAGGCGAGTGGCCTATGGCAGGCGGACCGCCTGCAGTAGGTCGCATATTGTCCACCTCAAGCATTGGTGTCAATGAGCCGGTCCCTGAGGCGCTTTTCGGGGCTTCAACAGGGAACTGGCGCACTGCCTACCCGCGGGCCGGGTCGGGTGCCCCGCCCCCACTCGCGCTAAAATCGTTACATACCAGCAGTGAAACGGCCAGTATCCACTACCCTCTTGCTCTTGCTTCTCGCCGCGGCCAGTCAGGCGCAGCCAACCTCCGTCATCCTCATATCGGTCGACACGCTTCGCGCCGACCACCTCAGCGCCTATGGGTATACCCGGGTCCGCACTCCCAACATGGATTCGTTCGCGGAGCACGGCACCCTGTTCACTCAGGCCGATTGCCAGGTTCCGCTGACTCTTCCTTCCCATACGTCGCTCTTCACCTCCACTTATCCGTTTGAGAACCAGGTGGAAGAGAATGCCGAGGTCGTCCCGCCGGGCGCAGTCACTTTGGCTTCCGTGCTACGTTCGCACGGTTACCGCACGGCGGCGTTTGTCGGCAGCGTCTTTCTGGAACGCCAGGTGGGGATCGACCAGGGCTTTGACTTCTATGACAGCCCTTTTAACTTCGAGGCCTTGTCGCCCATGTCCGGCTCGATGTTCTTCGGCGCTGCCTCGCATAACCCGTCGGTGGGGAGGGACCGGCGCGATGGCGCCCTGGTGCTGCGCGCGGCGCGCCAGTGGCTCGCGGAAAACCGCGGCCAGCCCGTCTTTGCCTTCGTCCACCTCTTCGACATGCACAAGCCGTATGCCACCAGCTACGACGCGCAACTGGCTTACGTCGACCGGCTGCTGGGAGGGTTCCAACAGGCGCTGATGCAACTGGGGTGGTGGGACCAGTCGCTGGTGGTTCTCGTTTCGGACCACGGCGAGAGCCTGGGGGACCACGGCGAAGGCAGTCACGGCTACTTCATTTACGAAAGTACTTTGCGCGTGCCGCTCATCTTTCACTGGCCGTCCGGGGCGGCGAACCACGCGGCGCGGGTCACCGAGCCCGCCGGGTTGATCGATGTGGCGCCCACCATCCTGGAGTTCCTGCGCCTGCCCGTGCCGCCATCGTTTGAAGGAACCAGTCTGCTCGCGACGCATGGCGCGGTCTACGGCGAGAGCCGGCACGCGCACGATGCGTTCGGATGGGCGCCGCTGCGCAGCCTGCGGGCCGGCGCTTACAAATACATCGAGGCGCCGCGGCCGGAGCTCTACAACCTGGACGCGGACCCGAGCGAGCAGCACAACCTGTTCGTCAAGGGATCGCCGAAGGCGCTGGAGCTGGAAGGCCAATTGGCGAAGTTACTGGCGCGCTATGCGCCCAAGCGTGCCGCGTCCCCCAGCCAACAGTCGCCACAAACGCGAGCGCTGCTGGATTCACTCGGCTATCTCTCCGCCGGACCGCGCGCCGCGCTGGGCGGCTCGGGACCGGATCCCAAGGACCGGCTGCCGGAGTACCGCCTCTATGAGGACTCCCAGATGGCGCTCTTCTACCGGCGCTTGGACCAGGCCATTGCCATCCTTATCCGGCTGCTGGCCCGCGACCCTCACAACACCCTGGCGCGCCGCGACCTGGCCGGAACCTACGTGGAGCTGAAGGACTACGCCAAAGCGCGCGCCAACTTTCAGCAGGTTCTGGCGGTGGCGCCCGACGACTACGTGACGCAATTCGAACTCGGCATCTCCGACGAACGGCTGGGCTTGCTGAAGGAAGCCGAGGAACATCTCCAGGCAGCGTGCCGGATTGCTCCGGAGGCGCAGCAATGCCGCAGCGAGCTGGAGACCGTGGAACAGAAGATGAAATGAGTGGGATCACTCCCGGCAGATGCCGCGTTCGCTGCGGCGGATGAAGTTCACAAGCTGGAGCGTTTCGGGGGTGGGGATCTCGGTTTCAATTTTCGCCAGGGCGTCCTCCAGCTTCAGGCCGGAGCGGTAGAGCAGTTGGTACGCGCTCTTGAGAATGCTGATGCCGGGCGCTTTGAAGCCGGCGCGCCTCAGGCCCACCAGGTTGAGGCCTTTGGGCGCGATCTGAAATCCCGCGTACGTGAAAAATGGCGGGGCGTCCAGGTTGACGCGCGTGTTGCCGCTGATCATGGCGAGACGGCCGATCTTCCCGTACTGGTGCACCAGCACGCCGCCGGAGAGGAACGCTCCATCTTCCACCTCCACGTACCCGCCCAGCAGCACGCAGCTTGCGATCACAACCTGGCTGCCGATTCTGCAATTGTGGGCGATGTGGCCGGAGGTCATTATGAAGTTGTCGTCGCCGATTTCGGTGACGGACTCGGCAGGTGTGCCGCGCGAGATGGTGAAATGCTCCCGGATCTTGTTGCCGTTGCCGATTCTCAGGTAGCTGCGCGTGCCGGTGAAGTGCTTGTCCAGCGGATCGGTGCCGAGGACCGTGCCGGCGGAGATTTCGTTGCGCTCTCCCATGCTGGTCCAGCGCTTGACATAAACGTAGGGTTCGAGCACGCAGCCGGCGCCGATGGAGACGTCGCTTTCGATGACGCAGAATTCGCCGATTCTGACGCCCGGCCCGATGGCGGCATCGGGATGGACCCGGGCGGTCGGGGCGACCTCGACGGATGGATCGATGGGCATGAATTCGTATGATACGACGGCGCGCCCGCGGCGATATCATGGGGCATGCGAGTTCGCGAATTGGCGGAATGGCTGGGCGCGACCTTTGAAGGCGATGGCGAAAAGGAACTCGCGGGCGTAGCGCCGCTGGAGACCGCGGGGGCTTCCGACGTGGCGTTCGTGGGCAGCCGCAAGGCCGCGCAGCAGGCGGAAAGCTCGGCGGCGGGGTGTCTCATCGTGCCCCTCGAATGGCCCAGTCCGAGCTATCGGACCGTGATCCGGGCGCTGGAGCCGCGCACCGCCTGCGCGCGCGCCATGAGCCGGTTTTATCCCACCGCGGAATTGAAGCCCGGCATCCATCCCACCGCGGTGGTGGGCAAGGACGTGGTGGTGGGCGCGCTGGTATATATCGGTCCGAATGCGGTGGTGGGCGACGGAACGCGCATCGGGGTGGCGACCAGTATCGGGGCGGGTTCGATTGTGGGCAAGCGCGTAGTGCTGGGCGAGGGCTGCGTGCTGCACCCCAACGTGACGGTGTACGACAACGTGGACATCGGGCGCGGCGCCATTCTGCACTCCGGGGCGGTGATCGGCGCGGATGGGTTCGGCTATGTGATGGAGCACGACCGCTGGCACAAGTTCCCGCAGGTGGGGCGGGTGGAAATCGGCGATTTCGTGGAGATCGGCGCCAATTCGTGCGTGGACCGCGCGGCGCTGGGTGTGACCTCCATCGGCGAGGGCACCAAGCTCGACAACCTGGTGCACGTGGCCCACAATTGCCGCATCGGGAAGCACGTGGTGGTGGCGGCGCAGACGGGGTTCTCGGGCGGGGTGGTGGTGGAAGACTACGCCGTGATCGGCGGGCAGGTGGGGATCGGGGACAAGGCGCGGATCGAATCGCGCGCGGTGCTGGGGTCCGGCTGCGGGGTGCTCACCTCCAAGATCGTGCGTTCGGGAGAAACCGTCTGGGGCACGCCGGCGCGTCCGCTCAAGCAGCACCTCGAGCAATTAGCCAACCTGGCGCGGCTGCCGGAACTGCGGCGCGAAGTGGCGGAGCTGAAGCGGCGGCTGGCGGAGCTCGAACGGAAGGGGTGATGCCCCGGAAGCCGCCGAACTAGCCGGCGGCGACCATGTCGGCCTCGCAGGCTGAAGCCTGCGCCACCCGGTTGCGGCCGCGATCTTTAGCCTGATATAAGGCGCGATCGGCATCGCGGACCAGGGTGTCGCTGGTGGCTGCCGAGAGGCCGGTCGAGCCGGAGACGCCGATGCTGCAAGTGACCCGTATGGATTGGCCGCCGATGGAGATGGGTTCGCAGGCCAGGGCTTCGCGGAAGCGCTCGGCCTGGGCTTGGGCGGTGGGGGCGTCGCAACCCGGCAGCACGATCAGGAACTCCTCGCCGCCGTAGCGGCCGATGGAGTCGTAGGGGCGGACGGACGATTTCATGCGGCGGGCGGCTTCGCGCAGCACGGCGTCGCCGGCCAGATGACCGTGCGTATCGTTGACCAGTTTGAAGTGGTCGAGATCCACTATGAGCAGGGCCACGGGGCGGCGCTCGCGGGCGGCGCGGACCAACTCGGTTCGCAGTGCGTCCAGGATGGCGGCGCGGTTGAGGAAGCCGGTGAGGCCGTCGTGGGTGGCCTGGTCGCGCAACGCTTCGCGGGCGACCATGAGTTCCTCCTGCAAGTCCAGGATGCGGCGGCCGGCGCGCAAGCGCACGCGCAGTTCATGGGCATTGAAAGGCTTGGTGAGATAGTCGTCGGCGCCCGCCTCCATGCCTTCCACCAGGTCCTCCGATTCGGTGCGCGCGCTCAGCAGCAGGATGTAGATGTAAGGCTCGCGGGCAGCGCCGCGGACGCGGCGGCACAGCTCCACGCCATCCACACCCGGCATCATCCAATCGAGAATCGCCAGGCGCGGCGCATCGGCCGATTCCAGGATGCACCAGGCCTCCAGGCCGTCGCGCGCGGCCACCACATCGTAACCCCACTTGGTGAGCAGGGCGCGCAGCATGGATTGAGAAACGGGATTGTCTTCCGCCACCAGCACCTTCATGCGGTAAGCGGGCTGTCCGGGAGCGCTTTCCACGTTTGGATATTCTTCTCCAACATCTTTATCGGCCGACAGGCGGTTTCCTTTAGGCCGGTGGTCTTACCTCGTGGAATCGGCGATCTCGATAGCTTCGAATTCGGGGCCGGCGCCCTCCACGCCCGGCTCGGGCAGGCGCCCGCTCCCATCGAGCCAGGCCCACGCGATGGCCGTGAGCAAGCCGAAAGCCCCCGCCACCAGGCCGATGGTTCTGGGACTGGCGTACTGGGAGGCGATGCCGGCGGCAGCCATAGAGACGATCATCACCGACCAGCGCAGCGATTCCATGGTGGCGAAGACGCGGCCGCGGTACTGGTCGGGCGTGTGGCGGAGAAGCTGAGCATTGTTGAGCACGGTGGTGACAGCCATGCCCACGCGGGAGAGCATCATGGAGGCCAGCGCGGCGGCGAAAGATTCCGCCTGGCTGAACAGCATGTAGGCCGCCCCATGCGCCAGGTAGGAAATGGTGACGGCGCGCTTGTATCCGGCGAAACCGGTGCGGCGGCCGGTGACGTGGCCGATGGCTCCGCCGAGCAGCAGGCCGATGCCGGCGAAGCCCCAGATGGCGCCGATGCCGGACGCGCCGCGGTGGAACACCTGCTCGCCGAACAGCGCGAAGAGGATCTGGGCGGCGCCGCCTCCCATGGCCCAGCCAACCGAAATCAGGGCGATCCCCATCATGAGGGGCACCGAGCGCATGTAGACCAGACCTTCGCGGTATTCGTGCCAGGGGCGGACCACGGCCGAGTCGGTATGGCGTCTGGCGCGAAAGCCGCCGGGCGTGGAGATGCGCCAGATGGCCCCCGCGGAGAAGACGAAAGAGAGCGAATTGATGACGAAGGCCCACTGATATCCCAGCTTGGCGGCGCTGAATCCGGCCAGCAGCGTGCCGGCGGTTAACGTGGCCCACTGGGTGGTCTGGGTGAGAGAGTTAGCGCTGTGCAATTCCTCCGCGTTGGCGATGGTGGGGAGGATGGCGGCGCGGCCGCTGGTGAAGAAGGGCGAGGCGAACATGAGCCCGGCGCTGAGCAGATAGAGCAGCCACGGGCGCGGCTGGTGGATGGTGAGAACGAAGGCCAGCGCGAGAACCGCGCGGATGAGGTCGCTCGCGATCATGATGCGCTTGCGGTCGAGGCGGTCGAGAAGCACGCCGGCGACGGGGCCGGCCAGCACGGCGGGGATGGCGCGGGAGAGCATGACGCCGCTCACCACCAGGCCCGAGCCGCCTTTTTCCATGACCAGGGCGAAGACGGCGATGTTGTTGAAGTAGTCGCCGATTTCGCTCACCACCTGGCCCATCCAGGTGTAGCGGTAGTTGCGGTTCTGGCGCAGCAACTCCAGCAGCGTCGTCATGGCGATTTCATGATAGCAGCGGGGGGTAAACTGGGTTGCATGAATGCTATCGGCCAGCGCCAAGTTGAAATCGCGGGCTTGACGGCCGGCGACTGGGATGGCGTTCGCGCCATCTACCTGGAAGGCATCGCCATCTTTCCAGAGAACACATGACTACAGTCTTCGACGCTTGGTGCAAGTCGCCAAAGTACGCTGGAAGATCGAGCAGGAATATCAGCAACTCAAGGAGGAACTCGGGCTGGATCACTATGAGGGGCGCAGTTGGAGCGGCTGGCACCACCACGTCACACTGGTTATGCTGGCCCACAGTTTTCTGACACTGGAAACACTCCGCAGTAAAAATAGCTGACTTTTTGCGGCGCGCGGCGTAATGATAAAAGATGGCACGCATCCGCTTCGCGTTTCGCAGCCTGGCCAAGGCGCCACTCCTCAGCCTGGTGGTGATTCTGTCGTTGGGCCTGGGCATCGGCGCCAATACCGCCATTTTCTCCCTCCTGCACCAGATCATTTTGCGATCTCTGCTGGTGGAGAAACCCGAAGAGCTGGTGTTGGTGACATCGCCCGGCGAGTTCAAAGGCGGACGTAACTCCACCAATAATCCCGGCGGCATAGATTCCATCTTCAGTTACCGGATGTTCCGGGAACTGGAGAAGCGGGCCGAGGGCGTCACCGGCCTGGCCGCATTTCGCGGTATCGACGCCAACCTGGCATTTGGCAAGCAGACCGTGCCGAGCGGCGTCCTGGTGGTTTCGGGCGGTTACTTCCCCGTTTTGGGAGTCAAGCCGCTGCTGGGCCGTACCATCTCGCCGGAGGACGACGGGGTGCCCCCTGGGCCCGGTGCCGGCAATGCGGTAGCCTTGCTGGGATATGGCTACTGGCACGACCGGCTGGGCGGCGAGACCAGCGTCCTGAATCAGCCCATCCGGATCAATGGGCTGGTTTTCACGGTCGTCGGAGTGACGCCCAAGGGTTTCAATGGCACCGCGCTCGGAAACGAGCCGGCGGCTTACGTTCCCCTGTGTTTCAAGCCGCGGCTGACGCCCGATTGGACCGACACGGACCGCTGGGACGATTATTGGCTGTACCTGTTCGCGCGGCTGAAACCCGGGGTTGCGCCGGCACGAGCGGCCGCGGCGCTCAATGGCCCCTACGGCGCGCTGGTGGAGGAGCAATCCAAGGGGCAGCGATTCCATTACCAGAAGCAGCTCGATCGTTTCCTGAAGTCGCGGCTGACCCTCAAGGACGGCAGCCACGGCCAGAGCGCCATGCGGGATGAAAGCCGCATTCCGCTGATCATCCTGATGACGGCTACCGGGCTGGTGCTGCTGATCGCCATGGCCAACGCCGCCAATCTTCTGCTGGCGCGCTCGGCGCAACGCAGAAGGGAGCTCGCCATCCGCGCGGCCATGGGCGCAGGCCGCGGCGAGCTGATGGCGCAACTGCTCACCGAAGCCCTGTTGCTGGCCCTAGCCGGCGGTCTGGCGGGCCTCTTATTCGGTGTGGTCACGCTCCGCCTGCTGATCGCCCGGTTGGCGGACAGTGATACGCCCATCTATTACTTGACCGCGCAACTGGACCAGCCGCTGCTGCTGTTCGGCCTGGGGCTTTCACTGGTTACGGGGTTGTTGCTCGGGCTATACCCGGCGTGGGAGGCAGCCGGGGTTTCACCGGCTAGCACGCTCAAAGACGAGTCCGGTCAATCGTCCGGGACCCGCGGCTCGGCGCATGTGCGCCAGGCGCTGGTGTGCGCCCAAGTCATGATCTCGGCGGTTCTGCTGATTCCCACCGGACTGTTCTTGAAAAGCCTGGTCAACCTGCTGCACGTGGACCTGGGCATCCGCACCGAGAACGTCGTGGGCTTCTCCATCTCGCCGGAACTGAACGCCTATCAGCCGGCGCAGAGCCACGCGCTGTTCGAGCGCGTGGAGAGCGAAATGGCGGCTATCCCAGGGGTGCGCAGCGTGGCCGCGGCCAAGGTCCCGGTCATTGCGGGTAGCCGGTGGGGAAGCAATGTGACCACCGATGGAGTCACGCCCGCCAACAGCCACTGCCTCTACAACGAACTTGGGCCGGGATACTTCGGAAAGATGGGAATCCCGCTGATCGCGGGGCGGGAGTTCAGCGAAGCGGACAACCTGGCGGGAACCAAGGTCGCGGTTGTCAACCAGGAGTTCGCCAAGCGATTTTTCGAAGGGCAAAATGCCATCGGACACAGGTTCGGGTTCGGCAAGCCGGATACCGAGATTATCGGGGTAGTAAAGGACAGCCACTATGCCCAGGTGAAGGAGGACCCCTACCCGGTTTTTTACACTCCCTGGCGTCAGGACAAGCAGATCGGCTCGTTGGGGTTCTACGTGCGGTCGGCGCTGCCCACCAGGCAGATGATCCCGCAGATCCGCCGTGTGATGGCCGCGCTCGACCGCGATCTCCCCGCGGAGAACCTTCGCACACTGGACGATCAGATCCAGCTCAACATCCGGTCCGACCGCATCGTGCTTCAGCTTGCCGCGGCCTTCGCCATTCTGGCGACCGCGCTGGCCATGCTCGGGCTTTATGGCGTGATGGCGCACAGCGTCACGCGGCGTACGCGGGAAATCGGCGTCCGCATGGCGCTGGGCGCGGAGCCAGGCAGAATCCGCTGGATGGTGATGCGGGAAATGTTGTGGATTCTGGGCATCGGCCTGGCGACCGGCGTCCCGGCGGCGCTGGCCCTAGCGCGCTACACCGAGAGCCAGCTTTACGGTGTGAAGGCCTACGACGCCGTGGTAGTCGTCGGCGCCATGCTGGCACTGGCGGCGACCGCGGTGGCGGCGGGATACTTACCCGCGCGGCGAGCGTCGCGGGTGAATCCGCTGGACGCGCTACGCTATGAATAATAGATGGCACGCATTCGCTTCGCGTTTCGCAGCCTGGCCAAAGCGCCGCTTCTGAGTCTGGTGGTGATTCTTTCGTTGGGCCTGGGCATCGGCGCCAATACCGCCATTTTCTCCCTCCTGCACCAGGTCATTTTGAGATCGCTGCCGGTGGAAAAGCCGGAAGAACTGGTGCTGCTGAGTTCTCCCGGAGAGTTCAAGAGCGGCAGCATCTCCGCGGACAACTCCGGCGGCGCGGACTATATCTTCAACTATCGGACCTTGCGGGAATTGGAAAGGCATCCGCAAGGCGTCACGGGAGTGGCGGGCTTCCGCTACCTCTTCGCCAACCTGGCTCTCGGCCGGCAGACCTTGCCGGGTTCGGTGATGGTGGTATCGGGCGGTTACTTTCCGCTGCTGGGAGTCCGGCCGCTGGTGGGCCGCCTCATTGCGCCCGAGGATGACATCGGGGGCGGCGATGCCGTGGCGGTGCTGGGTTATGGTTATTGGCACGACCGGCTGGGCGCGCGGCCCGGCGTTTTGAACCAGTCCATCCGCATCAACGGGCACGTCTTCACCATCGTGGGAGTGGCGCCCAGGCGCTTCACCAGCACCACATTGGGATTCGAGCCGGATGCCTATGTGCCGATCTCTTTCGAGCCCGCGATAGGAGCGTTCTGGGGCAGCACGGAGAAACTGGACTCTTATTGGGTGTACCTGCTGGCGCGCTTGAAGCCGGGGGTCACGCGGCCACAGGCCGCCGCGGCGTTGAACGGCACGTATGCCGCGCTGGTGGAGGAGCAGGCCAAGACCATCCACGATCAGGACGACAACCATATCCGGCGCTTCCGGCAGTCCCGGCTGACGCTCGAGGACGGCCGGCAGGGCCAGAGCAGCTTCCGGGACAGTACCCGGATGCCGCTCATCATCCTCATGGCCGCGACGGCGCTGGTGCTGCTGATCGCCATGGCCAACGCCGCCAACCTGCTGCTGGCGCGCTCCGCGCAACACCGAAGGGAGCTCGCCATCCGCGCGGCCATGGGCGCCGGCCGGGGCGACCTGATGGGGATGCTGCTCACCGAAGCGATGCTGCTGGCGCTGGCCGGTGGCGCCGCCGGAATCCTCCTCGGCAGCGCCACGCTCCGGTTTCTTGTGGCACGGCTGGCGGAGGAAGATGCGCCGGCCTATTTTCTAACGTCGCAACTGGATTGGCCGGTTCTGCTGTTCAGCCTCGGGATCTCCCTGGCCACCGGGCTGCTGTTCGGACTCTACCCGGCGTGGGAAGCGGCCCGCACTTCGCTCGCCGGCACGCTGCGGGAGGAATCCGGCCAGGCGTCTTCGACCCGCGGCGCGGCGCGCGTGCGCAAGCTGCTGGTTTGCGCGCAAGTGATGGTTTCGGCGGTGCTGTTGATTCCTACCGGGCTTCTATTGAAGAGCCTGGTGAACCTCATGCACGTCGACTTGGGCATGCAAACGGAGAACGTAATCGGGTTCGCAATCTCGCCCGAGCGGAACGGCTACACCAAGGCGCAAAGCCGCGCGCTGTTCGAGCGGGTGGAAAGCGAGCTGGCCGCCATTCCCGGCGTGCGCGGCGTAGGGGCGTCGCTGGTTCCGCTGATTGGCGGCAGCAATTGGAGCACGGATGTGACAGTCTTGGGGGATGCGCCGGACGCACACGCCCACAACCGCACGTCGATCGACATCGATGAAGTGGGTCCCGGGTTCTTCGGCACATTGGGAATTCCGCTGATCGCGGGACGCGAGTTCACGGAACGCGACAACGCCACGGCGCCGAGAGTCGCCATCGTGAACCAGCAGCTCGCCAGCCATTTCTTGGCCGGGCGAAGCGCCTTGGGGTACAAGCTCGGGTTTTCCGATGCCAAAAACCCGGGCGTCGAAATTGTCGGCGTGGTGAAGGACAGCCACTATGCCGGAGTGAAGCAGAAACCACCTCGTTTGTTGTACATGCCCTGGCGCCAGGACCGGGATTTCGGCCTCGGCTCGCTCAACTTTTATGTTCGCTCGGCGCTGCCTTCGGACCGGATGATCCCGCAGATCCGCCACATACTGGCGTCGCTCGATCCGGATCTGCCCCCGGGAAACCTGCGCCCGCTGGACGATACCATCCGGCGGAACATCGACTCTGACCGGATGGTCCTCGAGCTTGCCGCGGCGTTCGCCATCCTGGCGACGGCGCTGGCCATGCTCGGGCTTTATGGCGTGATGGCCCATAGCGTCACGCGGCGCACACGGGAAATCGGCGTGCGCATGGCGCTGGGCGCGGAGCCGGACAGAATCCGCTGGATGGTGGTGCGGGAGACGCTATGGATTCTGGGCATCGGCCTGGCCGTCGGCGTGCCGGCGGCGCTAGCGCTGGCGCGCTTCACCGAGAGCCAGCTTTATGGAGTGAACGCCTACGACGCCGTGGTAGTCGCCGGCGCCATGCTGGCGCTGGCGGCCACGGCGGTGGCGGCGGGTTATCTGCCGGCGCGGCGGGCCTCGCGCGTCAATCCGCTGGACGCGCTCAGGTACGAATAGAGCTACTCCGCCTTGGCATGGAAGTTGACGGGTCCGCAGCCGCGCCCCAGCCCGGGGTTGCTGCGGATGGCCTCGTGGATAAACCGCTTGGCGCGCTCGATGGCGCTGGCCAAGGCGAAGCCGCTTGCCAGGCCGGCGGTGATGGCAGCCGAATACGTGCAGCCAGTCCCATGGGTGTGGCGGGTGGCAAGGCGCGCAGCCGGAAACTCGCGCCATTCGGCGCCATCATAGAAAACGTCGAGGACATCGGTCGCGCCCCCGTCCAGGTGACCGCCCTTGATCAGCACCGCGCGCGCTCCCATCTCGCAAATGCGCTCCGCCGCGCGGCGCATATCGTCGAGCGTGCGGATGGTCATGCCCGTCAGCGCTTCGGCCTCGGGCAGGTTGGGCGTGATGAGCGTCCCACGCGGCAACAGCTCCTCGCGAATGGCGGCGGCCGCCGTCTCCGGCAGCAGCGGCAGCCCGTGTTTGCTGACCATGACGGGGTCTACCACCAGCGGAAACCGGAACCCGGCAGCGGCGCGTGCCACCGCCCGCACCATTTCCGCCGACCCGAGCGCCCCAGTCTTGGCCGACGCGGGCGGGATGTCCTCGAGCACCGCCTCGATCTGCTCCAGCACCAGCGAGACCGGCATCACTTCCACGCGCGATACCCGCACGCTGTTTTGCACCGTCAGCAAAGTCACCACGGCTTCGCCGTAGACGCCGAACTGGTGAAATGTCTTGAGGTCGGCCTGAATACCCGCACCACCGCTGGGGTCTGACCCGGCGATGGTCAGGGCGACCGGCGGCCTCACGCGAAAAGCTGCTGCGCTTTATGCAGGCGCGCGGATACCTGCACTCCGTTGGGGCACTCGACGGTACACTTGCTGCACGAAGCGCAACGCACCCCGGCAACCTCCGCCGGCAAGGTCTTGAAGTGCTCGCGCGCCATGGCGAACTGGCCGTAGCCCTCGGCGTACATCAGGAAGCGCAGCACGTCCGCCACCGGCAGCCCCTGGGCGCACTGGCCTTCACAGTGGCCGCACATCCGGCAGTAGAGCGGCTTGATCTCTTCGAGGCGCCGCGCCAGCAGTTTGCCGTCGGCGGCGCTGAACGGGGCGCTCATGGCCGTCAGGTTCTCGTCGAGTTGCTCGTTGTCCACGATGCTCGGAATCGTGGTGTCGATGTTGGGGTTCTTCATCGCCCACTTCAGGGCCGCCAGCGGCGCTCCTTCGCGCGTCAGCTTGCTGAGCTTATCCGGGTCCACCTTGTAGAACGGGGTGGGCTTGGCGCCGCCGGCCATGACCTTCATGGCGACCAATCCCACGTTGGCCTTGCGGGCCGTCACCAGCAGCGGCTCGATGCTGGGATCCATGGTGTAGTTGTAGCTCATCACGAAGACGTCGAAATGATTCAACTTGAGCAGGAAGGGGATCATCTCCGCGTGCCCGCTGTGGAAGCTCACGCCCGCGAACCGGATTTTCCCGTCCCGCTTGGCGATCCGCTGCGCTTCGAGCACATCGTCGGGAACCGCATCCGGGGTGCTCCGGCTGTGGAGGTTCCATACGTCCACGTGATCGGTCTGCAACTCCTTCAGGCTGGCGTCCAGGTCCGACAGGGCCGTCTTCCGGTCCTTGGCCCCCGTTTTGGTGCTGATGTAGACCTTGTCGCGATAATTCTTGAGCGCCGCCCCCAGCATGCGTTCGTTGTTGCCGCCCTGGTAGACGCGGGCGGTATCGAAATAGTTGATGCCGGTATCGGCTGCGCGCTCCACCACGCTCTGATCCGAAGTGACCATGCAACCGAAGGCGAGGCGCGTGACCCTCATGCCCGTTTTCCCCAGGGTTCCATAAGTAAACTTGGGGGCGGACTGCGGCGCGCGGCCCTGCGCGGCTGACGCCTGGGCGGGCGAGCCGGATTCCGAAGGCACGGAAGCAAGTGCCGGAAGTGCAAGGCTGGTTCCTAAAAAGCTACGGCGAGACGTCGGGTTCATTGCGACTCCTCCTTTGGGAATCGGAAAATCGGACCTGAATTTCAGGCCTTGGGTTCAGTATACACTCAAAAACCCGCGTCCGCACGCCTGGAAGGGACTTATTTGAGCCAGATGGTCAGGTCCGGCGCCACGGCGCTGCCCACGGCGAGTTCCGCCGCCACCGGGCCCGTGGGGATGAAGCCGGCCGGCACACGCGCGTTCACCTGCAGCAATCCGACGGCGCCGGGGGCGCTTCCGGCATACAGGATTTGGGCGGGGAAGCCGGCCACCGTCAGGGTCACCGGCAGCAAGGGGCTCGGGTAGGGAGCCACCGCGGCCTGGCCCGATACGTTGGGGCCGTTGGTAAGCCCTTCACCGGTCGCATAGAACGTCAGAATCGATCCCAGCGCTGTGGGGTCGATTGCGGAATTGGTAGAGCCGTCCAGGTTCACCACCACCGGGAACACGGCCGGGGCCGCGTCCACCACCGCCAGGTCGAGCGAGCCGGTCGGGCTGCCTTGGTAGAGCGTCTGCACTTGGGTGGCGGTCTTGCCCGCTACCGTGTAGGGCACCTGCACGTTAAGCTGGCCATATTGCGCGTAGAACATGGGCGCGGGGACGCCGTCGAACCGGACTTCGGCGCCGCTCAGCAGGTTGGCGAGCATCCCGCTCGAGTCCAACGCGCCGGCCACTCCCGACTCCGGACCGAGGCCCGCGCCGAAAATGACGATGATTTCTCCGGGAGCGACGGGGCCCGGGCTAAGGCTGGCGGCGTTGACCGCCGAAAGAGGCGGCAGGATCACCAGCGCGGCCGGCGGCGCGGCCTGCGCAAGCAGGCAGCGGACGCGGTTGTTGCCGCTGTCGGCAAAGTAGAGGTCGCCCGCTCCATCCAGAAGCAGGCCGCCGGGCGCATTAATCTGCGCCGCCGCCGCCGGCCCTCCGTCTCCCGAGAAGCCCGCGCCATCCTGGCCCGCGATGGTGTGGATCAGGCCGTCCGGCGTGACCTGCCGAATGCGGTTGTTGCCGGTGTCGGCAATGAAGATGTTGCCGTTATCGTCCACCACCACGCCGCGCGGAGCGCTGATACTGGCGGCGGTGGCGGGGCCTTCGTCGCCCGAGAAGCCCGCCGCGCCCGTGCCCGCCACCGTCGAGATCGTGCCCGAAGGGTCCACTTTGCGGATGCTGTGGTTCAAGGTGTCGGCGATGAAGAGGTTGCCGGCGGAATCGAGAGCGCAGGCGCTGGGCTGATTGAGCTGTGCCAGGCGCGCCGGTCCGCCATCGCCGGCATCGCCCGGGGCTCCGTTGCCCGCGGCGATCATCACCAGGGTTTGCGGCGCGGCTTGTAGCACCCTGTGGTTTCCCGTGTCCACCACGAACAACGTGCCGCCGCGGCCGGTGCACACGCCGCGGGGAGCATTAAGCTGGGTCTGCGCGGGCAGCATGCCTTCCGCCCCGAGGCCTTGCACCCCGGTGCCCACCAGGTTATGTATGAGGCCATCGGCGCCCACCTGACGGATGCGATGGTTGTAAGTGTCCGCGATGAGAACATCGCTGGCCGCGTCCAACGCGACCCCCATGGGTGAGTCGAGCGTGGCGGTCGCGGCCACCACGTTGTCGGCGGCGGGGCCGGCGACGCCCGTCCCCACCAGCGTCTGAATCACGCCGGTGGGCAACACCTGGCGCACGCGCTGGGTGCCGGTGTCGGCAATATAGAGGCTGCCTGCGCTGTTCAGGGCGATGGCGGAAGGCTGCGACAGCAAGGCGTTCGTGGCCAGGCCGCCATCGCCGATGGCGTGCGCATAACCGTCGCCCGCCACCGTCTGCATGTGGCCTGACACCATCTTGCGGATGTGCACACCGTCGGCGATGTAGAGATCCCCGTTCAGGTCAACCGCCAGATCATGCGGGGCGGTCAGTTGGCCGAGCGCCGTCACGTTGCTCCACGCTCCGGCCGCCGTATAGGAATGAACTATGTAGCTCATGTCGGCGACATAGAGCGTTTCGGCGACATCCACGGCGATGGCCACGGGGGTCCCCAGCACCGTGCTGGGGGAACCGCCCACCACCGTCGAGATGACGCCCCCGGCGAGGATCTTGCGTACCCGGTTGTTTTGCGAATCGGCGATGTACAGGGCGCCGAGGCGGTCCACGGCGAGGCCCGCGGGAAAGGCAAGCTGCGCGTTGACAGCCGGACCGCCGTCGCCGCTCAACCCCGCTACGCCGGTCCCCGCCACGGTGGAGATTGTGCCGGCGGGGGTCACTTTGCGCACCCGATGGCCATCGAATTCCGAGAAATAGAAGTTGCCCACGGCGTCCACGGCCACATTGCGGGGGCCGAGCAGTTGAGCGCCGGTGGCTGCTCCGCCATCGCCGGACGAGCCTTGGTTGCCGTTGCCGGCCACCGTGGTGATGACGCCGTCGGGGCCGATCCGCCGCACGCGGTCGTTGCCCAGATCGGCTACGTAGAGATTCCCCGCCAGGTCCACGGCCAGCCCGTAGGGGAGGTTGAGCTGGGCGGCCGTGGCGGGGCCGCCATCGCCGCTGAAGCCGGCCACGCCGGTTCCCGCCAGGGTGGTGATCACGCCGCTGGTCGAGATCATGCGCACGCGCTGGTTGTCGGTGTCGGAGAGGTAGAGGTTGCCTAACCGGTCCACGGCGATGCCCTGGATGGTGGAGATCTGAGCGGCGGTGGCGGGACCGCCATCGCCTATGTTGGCGCTTCCGGCCACGGTTTCGATGCTGTAGACCACGCTCGGAGCGGCCGCGCCCCGGGCTGCTGGAATCCACGCCAGCGCCAGCAGCAGACACAGATAACGTCTCATCGCGGGATTCATGGAGTTGGTGGCAGCGGGGGTGAAGAATTCTCATCTTGCGCCGAAAAGAAACTTAGACAGCCAAAATGAGAATTAGGAGTTCAAGATGCGTTTCATACGCGCGGCCGTAGACCGATGATACGCGCCGCTCTCATGATGTGCCTGCTGCTCGGGCATCTGGCCTGCGCACAAGGTGCCATCCGATTGAAAACAAGGATCATCGACACCGCGCTAGCGGCGGACCGGGGGCCCTCGGGGGGACGCTCTCTGCTCGGTGGAAGACACTATCTTCTGCAATTCTCGTCCTATCCTGGGCCGGAAGTTCGGGAGCCACTGGCACGGCGCGGCATCCGCGTGCTGCAATACGTCCCCGACAACACCCTGATGGTCTTGGTCGGCCAAGGGTTGAGCCTGGAAGGCCTGGGCGTGATATGGGCCGGCGAGCTGGAGGCTGAGGACAAGATCAGTCCAGTGCTGGCGACCCATGCGTCCAATGCCTTCCTGGTGATTTTCTACCCCGATGTGGACATGGAGAAGGCCCGCGCTTTGGCCCGGCTGGAAGGTTTCGAGATACTGGAGAACCCCGACCTCCTGTCCGGGCACTTGCTGGTGATCGGAGCTTACAACGCCATTGGGGATCTGGCTGCGTGGGACGAAGTGTCCTATATTATGCCGGCATCCCCGGACCTGTTGGCGGGTAACCCCGTGATGGCGTGCCCGGGACCCCTCACCGAAGCCGGTCCCATCGGAGAATACGTGGAAGAGGGGAACGGCTGGTCCAAAGACGCCAACGGGAACGTCGCGCTGCAATACTTTTTTGAGACCCTCACTGACAAAATAGATCCGGCCACGGTCGAGAGCGAAGTGGAACGGGCGTTTCAGGCATGGGCGACCTATGCCAACGTCAGTTTTTCGCCGGCGCAGGTCGAGGGTGCGGTGCGCTCGATAGACATCCTGTTCGCCAGCGGCGCGCACGGGGATGCCTATCCGTTCACCGGGCCGGGCGGAGTTCTGGCCCACACCTTTTATCCCGTGCCGCTAAACCCTGAGCCGATCGCCGGAGACATGCACTTCAATGCCGACGAGAGCTGGAGCGTGGGAACCAATACGGATCTGTTCTCGGTGGCTTTGCATGAAACCGGCCATGCCTTGGGGCTGGGACATACCAGCGACCCGGGAGCGGTGATGTATCCGTACTACCAGATTGAGACGGCGCTGACCAGCGACGACATCGCGGGCATTCAAGCCTTGTACGGCCCGGCCGTTGTGCCGCCGGCGGCGCCTCCAACAACCACGCCGGTGCCACCACCCGCGCCAACGCCGGTGGTGCCAACGCCGGTGGTGCCAACGCCGGTGCAGCCACCGGTGCAAACACCGGTGCCGCCGCCAACCAGCACCGCTACCACGCCGCCATCTCTGAGTATTGTTTCACCGGGGTTAACAATGGTGGCCACGTCCTCCGCTTCCATCGCGGTCAGTGGCACGGCCAGCGACAACATTGGTGTCGTGGCGGTGAAGTGGACCACCTCGACAGGAGGCGCGGGCAGCGCTTCCGGCACTACCAATTGGTCCGCCAGTGTGCCGCTCCTGGTGGGAAACAACGTAGTCACCATCCTCGCCTACGACGCCGCCGGCAATTCCGCCTGGCGTGCCATCACGGTTGTTCGGCAGTAGGTACCTCCGCGATCAACCACACCGTCGCGGCTGAAAGCAGATCGCTTGGCTGATTCTTGGCTTAGTACCCTACTGATTTTCAAAGTCGCGCCGATATATGCAATAACACAATGAATGCCCGAAGCTATCACCGGCAGCTTTCCAACGCGGGAATACGGACCCTCCGCAAGCCCGTTGCGGTCTGCACCGAGGAATCCTGGGTGGATCTGCTGAAACCGGAGCGGGAACGTCATGCCGAGCTTCAGGCGGCGCACGACGGCGGGCTCTGGATCGACGAGACCGAAGGTCTGCTGTTCGCCCTCGGGCAGGCGGTCGAGCAGCGCGACCGGTTTATGGCCGGGCATTGCGAGCGGCTGGCCTTTATAGGCGTGGCCATGGGAGTTGTCATGCGCCTGGAACGCACCAGCCTGCTGGCGCTTTACCGCGGCGGGTATCTGCATGACGTTGGCAAGCTGGGGATTCCGGATTCGATTCTGTTCAAGCCCGGCGCCCTGACCGCGCAGGAATGGTCGATTATGCGCACCCACCCGATCCGCGGTGAAGAGATCTGCCGCCACCTGAACTCGCTCCGCCCGGTGCTGCCCATTATCCGGCATCACCATGAGCGTTTCGACGGCTCCGGGTATCCCGACGGCCTGCGCGGCGAGCAGATTCCGCTGCTGGCGCGCGTGATGCAGATTGCCGACATCTACGATGCGCTCACCAGCCCTCGCAGTTACAAGCGGGCTTACTCACCCGCCGAAGCGCTGGAGACCATTCGCAAGGAGACCGAGCGGGGCTGGCGCGATCCCCACATTGTGAAGCTCTTCGTGCGGCTGCACGCACACGTCATCTCCAAGGACGTCTGCCACGCCGCCGAAATCGGCCACAGCCTGGAAGCCCTGCGGGCGTCGCTGACCACCCTGCAAGAGTTCCCCGCTGATTCGGTGGCATAGGCGTAGGCGTCCCCGGCTGCGCGCGTTGTAAAATGTCAGTTGATGAGCGACGTAGACTCCACTGAACAGAAAGCGGAAGAGCTCCACATCCCCCTGCCGCCCGCGTCCTTTGGTTTCCTGGTTCTTTCCTTGCGCACGCAGGCCGAAATGCAACTCGGCCTGATGCATTTCGGCGAGGAGGAAGCTCCCCAGCCGGATCTCCCGATGGCGCGCCACAGCATCGACCTCATGGCCGTTCTGCTGGAGAAGACCAAGGGCAATCTCACGCTCGAAGAGCAGCGGTTTCTGGAAAACTCCCTCACGGAACTGCGCTTCCGTTTCGTCCAGGTCTCCGACGAGGCCGGCAAGACGGCCGCTCCGAAAGCCTGAATGCCGGCGCCCGCTGTTAAGATTACGGTGTTGGGTTCGGGGACCAGCGTAGGCGTGCCCACCATCGGCTGCCACTGCGCCGTCTGCACGTCCACCGATCCCCGCGACAACCGCCTGCGGCCCTCCATCCTGATCGGCTACGCGGGCCGTAACATTCTGATCGACACCACGCCCGACTTCCGCACCCAGGCCCTGCGTGCCAAAATCGATCGCCTCGATGCCGTGCTCTTCACCCATGCCCACGCCGACCACCTCATGGGCCTCGATGACGTCCGGCCGTTCAATTTCCGGCAGGGGGGCCGGATTCCGATTTACGCTTCCGCCCAAACCATGGCCGCCATCCAGCGCAGCTTTCCGTACATCTTCGACGGCGGCAAGCAGGAATCCAACGTCCCGCGCCTCGACGCCCGCCTCATCGATGGCGCGCCCTTCGATCTGTTCGGCCTGGAGTTCGTGCCGGTTCCGGTTCTGCATGGCACCCAGATGATTTATGGCTTCCGCTTCGGCGCCGCCGCGTATCTCACGGACCACAGCGACATTCCAGAATCTTCGCTCGACCTGCTGCGCTCGCTCGATGTCCTTTTCCTCGACGCCTTGCGCTACAAGCCGCACCCCACGCATTCCACCGTGGACCGGTCCGTCAAGACCGTGGAAAGGCTGGCGCCGCGCCGCGCCTTCTTCACCCACATCTGTCACGACCTGGCCCACGAGCGCGCCGAAAGCCTTCTGCCCCCGCACATCCGGCTGGCCTGGGATGGCCTGGAAATCCTGGTGGGAGAGACGTTCTGATTCATGAAAATCTACCACAGCCTGGCTGAGGCGCCCGCGGATTTCGGCCCGTGCGCCCTCACCATCGGCAATTTCGACGGCGTCCATTTCGGGCACCGCCGCATTCTCCGGCGCCTCAAGTCGCTGGCCGATGCCCGCGGCTGGAAGCCTTCGGTCCTCACCTTCGATCCGCATCCCACCCGCGTGGTGGCGCCAGAGCGTACGCCCAGCTTGCTGACCTCGCCCGAGGGCCGCGCCGAGCTGATGCGCGAGGAAGGCATCCAGCAGGTCTTGATTCTGCCCTTCACCCCCGAATTGGCGGTGCTGACCCCCGAGGAGTTCGCGCGGCAATTGCTGGTGGCCCGGCTGGACGCGCGGGCGGTGCTGGTGGGCGAGAATTTCCGCTTCGGCCACAGGCACGCGGGCAACGTGCGGGTGCTCACGGAATTGGGGCGGAGACTCGGTTTCGAAACCGAAATTGTGCCCTCGGTGACGTGCCGCGGCCGCGTGGTGAGCAGCAGCGGGATTCGCGAGTTGATCCGGGCCGGACGTGTTTCCCTCGCGGCGCGCTTCCTGCAACACCCCTACGCCATCGAGGGGCGCGTGGTGAGCGGGCGCGGCATCGGATCGAAACAGACCGTGCCCACGCTCAACCTGGCCACTGGCGCCGAAGTGATTCCCGCGCGCGGCGTCTACGTCACCCGCACCCGCGATCTCGAAACCGGGCGCGAGTGGAACTCCCTCACCAACATCGGCTACCGCCCCACCTTCGGGGCAAGCGACCAGCTTTCCATCGAGACTTTTCTGCTCGACACGGCAGCGCCGCCTGTTTCGGGCCGCCTTCGCGTGGAGTTTCTCTGGCGCGTCCGTAACGAGCGCGCATTCGAATCTCCGGCGGCGCTCAAGGCGCAGATCCTCAAAGATGCGCGCGCGGCCCAGAGCTATTTCCGCCGCGCCCGGGCGTGGATCGGCCGGCCGGAGCGCCCATGCCCGTAGGCAGTTTCCTGCTGGGCGTCTTCTCGATCATCCTCATCGACCTGTTGCTGGCCGGGGACAACGCCCTGGTAATCGCCATGGCAGTGCGTTCCTTGCCCCGGCGCGAGCGCCGCATCGGGACGGCCTGCGGCGCGGCCGGCGCCGTGCTCCTGCGGATTGCGCTCACCGTGTTCGCCGCGCGGCTGCTCAGCATCCGCTACGTGCAGCTAGCCGGCGGCTTGTTCATCGTCTGGATCGCCGTGAAGGTGCTGGTGGATGCCAGCACTCCGCCCGATTCCGCGCCGTCCCCCAAGCGCCTGTGGCAGGCCATCTGGTACGTCGTGTTGGCCGATGTCACCATGTCCACCGACAACATCCTGGCCATCGCCGGCGCCTCGAAAGGCAGTGTAACGTTGATCGTTTTCGGCCTGTGTGTGAGCATTCCGTTCGTGGTCTTCGCCAGCAACCTGCTGGCTGGCCTGATGGACCGGTATCCCGCGGCCATCTACCTGGGCGGCGCCATCCTCGGCCGAGTGGGCGGAGAGATGATCCTCACCGACCCGTTCGTAGTGGGAATCCTCCACCCCACCGATACCTTGCGCTACCTGGTGGAGGGCGTATTGATCGTGGCCGTGGTGGTGGCCGGGAGATTGCTGGGCAAGAAGAGGGCCTGAGGCCGCCGGCCGGGCAGTTCCGCGAGTCAGGCACCATGTGGCCAAGTGAATGCTGCGTTCGCCTGTGCTGGTTCCAATTCGCTAAACTCGATGGGAGATGTATGGAATCGCTTTTGAATGGGATGGACGAAAGGATTCGGCGAATCGGCGGAAGCACGGCGTCGGATTTGCGGAGGCGAGCACCGTCTTTGATGACCCCCTTTCGATCACGATCCCGGACCCGGATCACGGCTTCGAGGACGAACGCTTCGTAATCATCGGAATGTCGAGCAAGCGAAGCCTCCTGATTGTGGTTCATACTATTAGAGGTGAGCGTGTCCGCCTGATCAGCGCACGCCCGGCGACGAAGCATGAGAGACGAAACTATGAAGAAACCTCGCTCTAAGAGCCGTTCCCCTGAGATGCGGGCGGAGTACGACTTTTCGACGGGCGTTCGGGGTAAGTACGTAGAACGCTACCGCCGCGGAACCAATGTGGTGCTCCTTGATCCAGAACTGGCCGAAGCTTTTCCAGATTCAAAATCGGTGAATGATGCGCTTCGGGCGCTTGCGGCGATTGCAGCGCGAAGTGAGATCCGCAAACGCGCGTGATTCAGGTTCCGGAGTCAGGAAATGCGCGGTGCGTGATGCAAAAGCATATCCCATAAGTCCGATACGGCGACCTTTCCTCCAGGCGGGTGCAACTCAGCGACAGCTATACCAACAACTCCCGCAGTTGTCCCTGGGCGTCGGCGCTCAACTGTGTGCGAATGAAAGAGTCGACATCGTACGGATCTGGCTCGTTGAGCTTGGCGCTGCACACGATATCAAACGTATCGTAGTCCGCGGGGTCATCGAAAACGATATAGCCCCGACCCTGCACAATCAGGCCCTCGTCTATCAGGGAGTCGCGAAGCAGCCAATAATCCTGATCGTTGAGCTCGTCATTCTGCTGAGCAACCAGCGCCTTGACCTTCTCGCGAAGGCTGCTGTTTCCCACGCTTTCACCTGATTCTGGAATCAGCGAGAACAGCAACTTCGTACATTCAGGTTCTTAACCGCGTCCATAGGTCTTTGATTATACTTGAACCACTGTTGCCACGTGGTCGGAAAACGCCCGCCCCTCCGATGCGGCCCACCAACGATCCCCAGAGCTCCCGCTCCCGCCCCGCCCCCTGTCGCCTCCGCCTACTTCGCGATCTTGATCATCACCACGCCGTGCGACGGCACTTCCGCGGTGTATTCATCTTTCACCTTGCCGCTGTCGGCGTGCGCCCACAGGTCCCGGACCTTGTGCGCGCCTTTCACCCCTACGTCGCTCCACTTGGCCGTAACCTTGGCGGCGGCGTCGCCGCGGTTGAATAGTCCCACCGCGTGGCCGCCATCCGCCAGTGGCCGCGCCCACACTTCCAGATCGCCGTTCTTCGCCACGCGCACGCCCTGCTTGCCCAGTTTGTCCTGGTCTACCGCGATCGCTTCCTTGTTGGTAAGAATCTCCAGGATGCCGGGCTTCACGTCGCGCAGGTCGTTACCCGCCAGTAGCGGCGCGGCCAGCAGGCACCACAGGCTCATGTGCGTGCGGTATTCCATGTCACTCATGCCGCCGTTGCCGATCTCCAGCATGTCGGGGTCGTTCCAGTGGCCGGGGGCGGCGTACTTTTCGCGGCCGGGTTGCAGGTCGAACCCAATATGCGACATGGATTGCCAGCGGTCGCTGATGTCCCCCGTGGTGCGCCACAGGTTGCCGCTCACCTTGGCGCCCCACTCGCCCACCTCGAGCATGCCGTACTGGCACAGGCTGTAGACGATGGGCCGTCCCGACGCCAGCAGCGCTTCACCCATCTTGGCGTAGGCGGCCTGCATGGTGGCGGCGTCGGGCCCATACACGCGCGCCGCGCTGCACCAGTCGTATTTCAGGTAATCGATGCCCCACGCGGCGAAAGTCCTGGCGTCCTGCGCCTCGTGCTGGAAACTGCCTTCATACCCGGCGCAAGTCTTGGGACCGGGCGACGAGTAAATCCCCAGCTTCAGCCCCTTGCCGTGGACGTAATCCGCCAGGGCCTTCATATCGGGAAACTTCGAATTCGTGCCGATATTGCCCTGGCTGTCGCGCGCGCTCTCCCAGGTGTCGTCGATGTTCACGTACACGTAGCCCGCCGCTTTCATGCCGTTCTTCGCCATGGCGTCGGCGATTTCGCGCACCACTTTGTCGTTCACCTTGCCTTGAAACTTGTTCCAACTGTTCCATCCCATGGGCGGCGTCCTGGCCAGCCCGTTATCGCGCACGGGAGTCGGCGCTGCCAGCGATATCTTGGCCGGAGGTGGTGGCAGCGGCGCCGGCGCCTGGGCCGACGCGCGCGTGAATTCGATCACCTGCGGCGGGCGATTGCCGAAAGTGGGCATGGTCAGCTTGAGCTTGTCGCCCTCCAGCACGGCGCTGTAGTTGCTCCGTCGCCTGGTGTTGTTGTTGGCCTCGCGCTCGGCCACGAATGTGATCTGGCCGCTGCTGGCCGTGCCTTCGACGATGCGGTCCTCATAATTCGGCGCCAGCACATACCCCGTCACCTTGCCCCCGCTCTCCACGCTTAATGCCAGAACGATTTGGCGCGCCTCGTCATCCGGCGAGAACTTCGCGACCCACTTCCCCGTAGGGCTTTGCGCGCTCGCCAGCGCCCACCCGGCCAGCACAGCGGCGCATAAACGGAACCATCTCATAGCGATCAAACCTCCAGTTTCCAGGGTTGACGGTACTTGGCCTTCAAATACTGCTTGGCGTCGTGCTGCTTGACGATGAACGCCTTGTCGTCCCAATCCAGCGTCATGCCATGCCGCATGGCGATGTTGGCAAGCACACAGGTGGCCGTGGTGCGCACGCAGGTTTCGATTTCACTTATGGGTTTGGCTCGCGTGCGTATGCACTCCAGAAAGTTCTTCCAGTGGGGCACGTTCATGTCGGCCATTTCCTTGCCATGCTCCTCCACCGGCTGCGCTCCCTTTTCGTTGGAGAGCAGCGTATAGCCCCCGCGGTTCACCATCAGGGTGGCCTTTGTTCCGTGGAACGCCGTGCCGTAGGTGTCGCCGTAAACCGGGTAGGGATTGGCGGTGCGGCTCTCGTACGACGCGATAAAGCCGGGATAGCGGTACGTCGCCAGCATGGTGTCGGGCGTCTCCACGTTGTCGTCCACGTAGAACTTGCCGCCCTGCGCGGCGATCGAAACCGGCATGGCCTCATCGAAGGCGAACTGGACGATGTCGAGCAAATGCACGCCCCAATCCGTCATGGCGCCGCCGGCGTAATCCCAGAAGTAGCGGAACGTGGACCAGCGCCCCTCCACCACGCCCCAGCGGTTGGCGTTAAAGGGCCGCTTGGGCGCGGGTCCCAGCCACATATCCCAGTCCAGGCCCGGCGGTGGATCGGAATCCGGGGGATTGCCCCAACCCTCCTTCTTAGCCAAGCTGGCCTGAAACGTGCGGCAGAAGGTGACTTCGCCCAGCGCGCCGCTCTTGACGATCTCGCGCGCCTTCTGAAAAAATGCGCCCGAGCGCTGCATCGTGCCCGCCTGCACCACGCGCTTGTATTGGCGCGCCGCCTCCACCATTTTGACGCCCTCTTCCACGTACACAAAGGAAGGCTTTTCCACGTAAACGTCCTTGCCGGCCTTGCAGGCTTCCACCGTCATGTAAGCGTGCCAGTGGTCCGGCGCGGAGATGCACACGACGTCGATGGAGGGGTCCGCCAGGATTTCGCGGAAATCCTTCCTGGCCTTCACTCCTTCGAAGCCCAGCCGTTTGGCCTGCGCCTCGGCGCGCTCCAGCGCCGGTTGGTAGACATCGCAAACCGCCACGATCTCAAAGCCCGGAACTTTCGCGGCATACCCGACATTCCCCGAGCCCATCCGACCCACTCCGATGAACGCCACGTTCACCTTGTCGTTAGCGCCTTGGATGTTGCCCGTGAACAGGGACGTGGTCAACGCGGCGCCGCCCGCGGCTTTTAGAAAATCCCGGCGGTGCGTCGAATCCTGTGCCATGTTCTCTGTTGTATCAGGTTTTATGGCCTATACTGATGTGGATGAAGACATCTGCCGCATTCTTTCTCTTGGGAGCGGGTTTACTATGGAGCCAACAGGCCACGCCCCCTGCTCCGCCGCGTCCGCCCACGATCCCCTTCACTGCCGCTGAGCTGCAAGCGATTCCTCTGGTGCCGCCGCGCGCCGGCAAGAGCGTGAAGAAGAAACTCTTCGACGGCAAGACTCTGAAGGGCTGGAACGGCAGTCCCGACTGGTGGTCGGTGGAGGATGGCGCGATCGTCGGCAAGTCGAGCGGCAAACAGCCGACCAGCTTTCTGTTCACCAAGGACAATTACACCGATTTCCGCCTCACTTTGTCGTCGAAAATGGTGGAATCCGAGAACCACGCCGGCGTCTGCTTTTGGGGCCAGGTGGTGGAGGACGGCGCCAACAAGTGGAACACGCGCGGGCCGCTGGTAATCTTCCCCATCCCCAGCATGTGGGACTATATCGAGGCCAGGGCGCTCCGCGTGTACTATTTGACCACGGAGAAAGTCACCAGCCAGCACGATTGGGTGAAGGTGGAAATTCTGGCGCAAGGCAACCGCGTGCGCTCGGCGTTCAACGGCGTCCAGATCATGGAATGGCGCGAGCCCGATCCCAACCGCATCAAGGTTGGCCCCATCGGCGTGCAACTTCACGGCTTCACCGGGGTGCAGCAAGTACTTTACAAGGATATTGTGGTGGAAACCTTCCCGCGGGAAGGCCGGCTGATCACAGTGAAGAAGTGAGTAGAGTAGTGACACGTCCGGAGCGGGTAACCCATCAAAACCGGAACCGGTACCTTACCTGCATATAAATCTGCCGTGGATCCGCATAGTGCGTGCCTCCGAAGGTCTGGCTGTTATCCAGCAAGAACCTCCGGTTCGTCGCATTCAGCGCCACCACCGACACCGACCAGTTTTCCCCCAACTCCCTCCCCACCGAACCATCCAACGTGACGTGGGGTTCGAGATGTTTGGGAGTGACGCTCGAGCCATCCGTAAACCCCGACCCGTAATACACGCCGGCGTTTACCAGCACTCTCCCCGGTAAGCTCGCGTCGAAGTTCCCGTGCAGCGTGTGGCGCTGATCGTGATCCAGAAGGAAGTAGCCGGTGGGCGGCGGCGAAAAGTCGGTCAGGCCGCCGGTCACCGCGCCGAAACCCTCCGCAAGTTGGTTAGAGTAGACGATCGATGCCCCCGCCCTCCGCCACAGCCGCGGCGACCGTAGCGTGAATTCCCAGCCGCGGATGCGGGCGCCCGCAATCGTAAGCGGCAGGAACACATTCGAGTCGCCCAGCGCATTGTGATCGAAAAAGTTCCGGGCGCGCTGGCGGAAGCTGTTCACATCGAACGTCCACCCGCGCAGCGGTATGGTGAGCCCCGCTTGATTCTCCTGATCGCGCTCACCCTTCAGCGGTATCACTCCCAGACCCTGTGTCACGGCATAATCCAACAGCGGACCCGAAAGCGTCGAAAGTGGCGGCGCCTGGTAGTATTCGCCGAAAAACCCGCGCAGCACCCAACCGAGCCTCGGGATGCGCAGCGCCGCCCCCACGCGCGGATCGGCCGCATTCTCCGAAATCTCTCCGGAGAAGTGCGTCAACCGCAGCCCTCCGGTCAGCCGGAGCCAATCCGTGACTTTGAATTGGTCTTCCAGAAAGACGGCCTCGAGCTGTCCGCCGATGACATCCTGTTGCAGGGCGTTCGCGCCCGATCCGTCGTTGGCCACCAAATGAGTATATTCGTAATCGTGCTGCCCGAATCCGTACACGCCGATCCGCACATCATGCCGGTTGGTCAGCAGGTGGTAGGCCGCTTCCCCGCCGGCGTAGGTGGAATCGTGGTGCTGCGTTGTGGCCACCGGCGTGTCGTTCGGGTCGCTGTCGTAGTTCGCGCGGTTGAAGTGGAAAAACGGCGCCACCGTCAGCAACTGTCCCGGTGCCAGCGTATGCACCCATGTGAAATCGGCCATCGCATCGCGCTCGCGCTCCACGTCGCGCACGCCTGCCGCCTCCGCATCGTCGTCGTTGGGAATCTGGTAGTCGTCCCTCCGCACCGACGTGACGAACCGCAACTGGTTGTTCGCATCCACATTGAACATCAGCGACCCGAATCCGCCCAGCCCCCAGACGCGGTCGTGCAGCACGTCCGGTCCGGGTGTCTCCAGGCCGTAATCGCTGCGGTTGCCGTTCGCCGAGCCGAACCACGCAAACCGCTCTGTGTGGTCGCCCAGGTTGAACTGGCTGTTGGTCTGATGAAAGGTGCCGTAGGTCGACATCCACTCCGCCTCGCGGTCCCGCTCGAACCCCGTGCGCGGAACCACGTTGAACACGCCGTACGTGCGGTCGCCATATTCCGACGAGTACCCGCCGCGCATCACTTCCAGCGTATCGATGTCCTTCGGATCGATCTGCGGCCCTACATTGCTCGCAATATTCGTATTCGGAATCGGCACCCCATCGATGGCCCACGTCACCTGGTGGCCGCCCCGCATATGCAGTTGGTCGTGTGTCATGTACGCTCCGGGCACCGTGTTCGTAATCATCGCCAGGCTGTTGCTGAGGTCCGCACCCGGTATGGAATCGATGGTCTGCCGCGTCACCAGCGTTTCCGGAGTCGAAGACAGCACGCTCGCCGCATCCGGCGTTTCCGAGACCTCGACCGACGTCTGCTGCGCCGCCAGCCCAAGCTGCACGTGCAAGACCGGCGCATGGCCCGAGACCACCACCACCGCCTGCTCCGCATCGGCGAACCCCGCAGACCGCACGCGCACCGTGTACTCCCCCACCGGCACCGCCAGAAATTCAAACCCACCCTCCGCATCGGTAAGTCCATTCTGTTGGTACGCCGACCCCACTGCTCGCAGCGTCACCTCCGCTCCCGCAATGGGCCGGTGACTGGGATCGTGCGCCACCCCGCGCACCGTTCCGAAAACCGTGGCCCACACCACCCCCGTGCCCAACAAACACGTCACCACCAGACCTTGCACCCGTATCATGAAGACCTCGCAATCCGATCCCTTTCACTTCCAACCTTCAGGTGGGGCAGGCTTCAGCCTGCCAACCGGGCGAAGCCCGGCCGCAGGTTCTCACCCCGCCTGCCATTCTTGGGAAATGTTATGCGAGGTCGCCAGGCGGCGGCCGTTGATATAACTGTGAGTAATTGCTGCCGGCCGCGCCTGGCGGCTGGCAAGCGCGAACGCCTTCCACCACCCGGCATATCCGCTCAGCCACGCCCTCCGGCGCGAGAAAACTCAAATCGCCCGAGTTGCTAACCCCCAGCCCGCAGCATCCCGGGTTCAGACATCCAGGCGCCGCGCTCCAGGCTGGCCTCGGCGCCGCGGACCCCGCCGTACGCGCCCTTCGGCAACTGCAAGCGCTCTTCCCGCGGCAGCACGCCATGGTGCACCCGCCGTTGCCACGCAGCAACCCGAGCGCCGGCATCCCAGGCAGCAACAGCAGCACCGCGGCCAGACACATCGCCCATGCACGCCTGCACCCGCGCCCCGCTTTGAAGCCTTCCCTCATGAGTGCCCTTTTCCCGATCATACACCGTTTGCCACGCCGCTTCAGACCTGCGCTCCTGGTTCAAGTGGGGCTCGAGCGACCGTTGATTTCACCCGGCTACGCCAAACCGAGGCTGATCTTCAGCGCCTGGTCGATCCTTGCCATGGTGCCGGGGGAAATGTGGCCACGCGTTTTCCCGAATCGCCGCTCGTCCACCGAGCGGATCTGGTTGCACAACGCCACGCTGTCCTTGGTCAATCCACCCTCGCCCTTGGGGATCAAAACTGTGATTGGGTAAGGCTTGGCGATATGTTCCGCTCCTTCCACCGGCACCACGATGGTCATCGGGGAGTGACGATTGCCAATGTCGTTTTGCACCACCAGGCAGGGCCTCGTTTTCTTAATCTCGTGACCGACGGTCGGATCGAGGCTTATGTCGAGGATGTCGCCTCGCAGGCATTTCCCAGGCATTTAGAAAGTCTCGTAGTCTACGGCGGAGAACTCTTCCGCGATTCTGCGGTCGAGGGCTGAATTGGCCACATACCCGGCAGCCAGTTCCTGCTCCAGCCTCTTGCGCTGTAGCGCCTCCAGGTAGTGCTCAACAGCGCAGCGGATCAGCTTGCTGCGGTTGGTGCCAATTTCGGCGACGGCGCGTTCGGTTTCCCTAAAGAGCGGTGCGGGAAAGTCGACCACGACTTTTCGGGAGGCGGCCGCGGCCGCCGGTGGCAACTTTCCACGCTTTCTGGCAGTTTTCATATCATATCTTGTGGCACATACTATAATACCATCTGGTGCACCACAGTAGTACATCCTCTCGTGGAGAATCAAGGGCTGCAGTTGCACTGCATTTTGGGTCTTACAACCTCCGCCAGCTTCATGGAACGCTCCGGGTGACGCCCACCATGGAAGCGGGGATCACTGATCACGCTTGGGACGTGAAGGAACTGCTGGCATGAATCACGGATCTCGCCGAATTATCTCGACGCCTACTGTTTCAACCGCTGGGCCAGCGACTCGATATAATCGGCAACGTCGTATATTGGATGAGGCCCAGCCAGTCCGCCCTGATCAAGAACCATCCTGACAACGAAATCTTGCGGATTGGCTAGGATTTTTGGCGGATCAAATTTCTCATGCAAAGCATCCAGCAGATCTCGGCGCATGTTTATCGCTTCAGCCCTTAGAGGCCCGAATTCGAACAATTCCGCGTGCGAAAGAGACGATTGGGAAGTTGTGTATTGAGTAAAAAAGGCTTTCTTCTGTTCCGCTGGTAGCATATGGATTTGTTCGAATTGGTTGACGAGGCTATAACGCGCTTCGAGGTGTCTACGCTGGAATTCTCTTAGCCTCCTTGCTAGATCGACTGCGTTTTTCCGCAACTCAGCGATAGGGGGTTTGTTGCGTTCGCTCTCCTTAACCATCGCCTCCACAGCATGTCTTGCCGCTGTTTCGGCTATCTGCTGTGCATCCGACGGCGTGATCGGCATTTCCGGATGATCTAGTTCCACCACATGCAGGAGTTCATTTCGGTCTTCTGAGCGCCACATGAAGTAGTAGAGAAACAAAAAAGCGGCTCCCGTTACTATTGCCGCCATCGCCCCGAAGAGACCTATCACGAACGCGACCCCCATCGCGACAAGAGTAAGACCGATGGTAAGAACGTCCGATCTTGACACCTCTTCAGCCTACCGCCCCCAAACGCGCAAAACCATACGGAGGCGGATTTTTCTTGACAACGAGCCTGTTCTGTGGATGGCCCAATGCAAGTTCTTGATGCTAAAGACTGAATAATCATTCATTTGCCCCCGGCAACGCAGGGCGTGACAGTACCAGCCCATGCGATCCCTTGACACCCCCTCCCAAATGTGTGATTATTCATTATAGTGAATAAACATTCACCGAAGGCCCCAGCCATGCCCAGTGCCCTTTCACCGGCTCAGATTATGAAAACCAACGCGTCAGACCTGCTCCGCGATCTCGATCTAACCGACGATGAGCTGCTCCATCTGCTCGATCTCGCCGCCGAGGTCAAGCAATCGCCGCGCGATTACGCTTGCGCGCTCGACGGCAAGTCCATCGCCCTGCTGTTTGAAAAACCCTCGCTGCGCACCCGGCTGACGTTCGAGCTGGCCATCAAGCAGTTGGGCGGCGACGCGCTCTTCGTCGACGGCCCTATCGGCGTCCGTGAGCCTCTAAAAGACGTTGCGCGCAATCTCGATCGCTGGGTGGACGGCATCGTGGCCCGCGTCTTCAAGCAGGCCACCGTCGAGGGCCTGGCCGAGTGGTCGTCGGTGCCGGTTATCAACGCTCTGAGCGACCTCTACCACCCCTGCCAGGCGCTGGGGGACGCGCAGACGCTCCGCGAACATTTCGGCGAGCTGAAGGGCCGCAAGGTGGCCTTCATCGGCGACGGCAACAACGTGGCGCATTCCTTGATGCTCACCAGCCTCCGGCTCGGCGCGGATTTCGCCATCGGCTGCCCGGATGGCTACACGCCCGATCCGGACATCGTGGCGCAGGCGGAGGGACTGGCCGCGGTTTCCGGCGCCTCGCTGCTCATCACGCACTCGACCGCCCAGGCGCTCGAAGGCGCCCACGCCGTCTACACGGATGTGTGGGCCAGCATGGGCCAGGAGCAGGAACTGGTCAAGCGCAAGAGGGCCTTCCACCAGTTCCAGGTGGGCGACGAACTGTTCGCGCAGGCGCGGCCCGACGCCATTTTCATGCACTGCCTGCCCGCCAAGCGCGGCGAAGAAGTTACCGATTCCATTATGGAGCACCGGCGCTCCGCAATTTTCGATCAGGCCGAAAACCGGCTGCACGCGCAGAAGGCGCTGTTGTTGATGATGCTATCGTGAAAATGAATTTATGGCAAAACCCAATACCGTTCACTTTGGTGTTGCGCCCGATAGGGCGAAAGAACATAGCCCAAGGCGTCAGCCTTGGGAAACGGAAGAACGGCCGGAAAGCCCCGGAACGGGGCGGAAGAGTTGGGCCAGGGCATCTTATGCCCCTTCGGGGCTGAATCGTTTTCGCGCTCATTCCCACGGCTTGCGCAGTGGGCTAAAGTCTATCGCTCCTACGGAGCTAACACCATTATGAATAAACCCAAAAAAGTAGCTCTCGCTTACTCCGGCGGCCTGGATACCTCCGTCATCATTCCGTGGCTCAAGGAGAACTACGGCTGCGAAGTGGTGGCCGTGTGCGGCGATATCGGACAGGGCGCCGGCGAGCTCACCGGCCTCGAAGAGAAGGCCCGCAAAACGGGCGCTTCGGAAGTCTACATCGAGGACATGCGCGAGGAATTCGTCTCGCAGTACCTCTGGAAGCTGGTCCGCTCCGGCGGCGTCTACGAGCACAAGTACCTGCTCGGCACTTCAGTCGCCCGGCCGCTGCTCGCCAAAAAGCAGGTCGAAGTGGCGCTCAAGACCGGCTGCGACGCGCTGGCGCACGGCTGCACGGGGAAGGGAAACGACCAGGTGCGCTTCGAGCTCACCTACAAGGCCCTGGCGCCGCAGCTTGCGGTGATCGCCCCGTGGCGCGAGTGGACCATCGTTTCCCGCGAGGACGCCATCGAGTACGCGCGCGCGCGCCACGTGCCCATCTCCGCCTCCGCCACCAAGATTTACAGCCGGGACCGCAACATCTGGCACATCTCGCACGAGGGCGGCGCGCTCGAGAACCCCGCCAACGCCGCGCCCGATGATATCTGGATGCTGACCACGAGCCCCGCCGACGCGCCCGGCACAGCCGGCGAAGTCGCCATCGGTTTTGAAAAGGGCGTCCCCGTTTCGGTCGATGGCCGGAGGATGACGGCGGTCGATCTGCTCGAAACCCTCAACCGCATCGGCGCGGAGCACGGCATCGGCCGCATCGACCTGGTGGAGAATCGCTTCGTCGGCATGAAATCCCGCGGTTGTTATGAAACCCCCGGCGGTACGCTCATTATGTTCGCCATGCGCGAGCTGGAAGCCCTCACGCTCGATAGAAACACGCTCCACTACAAGCAGAAGCTGGCTCTCGACTACGCCGAAATGGTCTACAACGGCCTCTGGTTCACACCTCTCCGCGAGGCCCTCGACGCGTTTTTCGCGAAGGTGACCGAAACCGCCACCGGCGAGGTGAAGCTGCGGCTCTACAAGGGCAATATCGAGCCGCTCTCCCGCCAGTCGCCGTATTCGCTATACTCGCTCGATATAGCGAGCTTCACCATGGGCGCCAGCTACGATCAGAAGGACGCCCTGGGCTTCATCAACCTGGTCGGCCTGCCCATCAAAGTGCGGGCGGCCATTGCCGGCAAGCCCAAATGAAACTCTGGGGCGGGCGTTTTGAATCGGGACCCTCCGAGGTCTTCGAGCGTTTCTCGGGGTCTCTCAGTTTCGACCGGAGGCTAATGGACGCCGATATCCGCGGCTCGCAGGCGTTCGCGCGCGCGCTGGAGCGCGTCGGCATCCTGACCGGGGAAGAACGCCAGCGGATAGTGACGGCCCTCGACGAGATCCGCCAGCAACCGGTCGACCCCCACGCCGCCGATGAAGACGTCCACACTTTCGTCATTCGCAAGTTGAAGGAGCGCGCCGGCCCGGTAGCCGACAAGATTCACACCGGCCGCAGCCGCAACGAGCAGGTCTCGCTCGATACCCGCCTGTGGCTGCGCGAGGAATGCGACCGCGTGCGCGCGCTGCTGTGCGGTGTGATGGGCGCGCTGCTGGCGCTCGCGGAGGCCTGGCCCGATGCCGTCATTCCCGGCTACACCCACCTGCGCCGCGCGCAGGCCGTGCTCTGGCCGCACTACCTGCTGGCGTATTTCGAAATGTTTGCGCGCGACGCGGAGCGTTTCAGCCAGGCCCGTACTCGCGCCAATGTCCTGCCACTGGGCTCCGGTGCGCTGGCCGGCAGCGGCTTTCCATTCGACCGCGATGCCATGGCGCAAGACCTGGGCTTTGCCTCTGTAACGCGCAACAGCATGGACGTGGCCGGCGACCGCGATTTCGTGTTGGATTTCCTCTACGCCGCCAGCGTCGCCATGATCCACCTGAGCCGTCTGGCGGAAGACTGGATCCTCTATTCGAGCGAAGAGTTCGGCTGGCTGGACTTGGCCGACACCGTCACCAGCGGCTCGAGCCTCATGCCGCAGAAGAAAAATCCCGATTCGCTCGAGCTGATCCGCGGCAAGTGCGGCCGCGTCATTGGCTGCCTCGTCTCTCTTATGATGACCATGAAGGGCCTGCCGATGACGTACAATCGCGACATGCAGGAGGACAAGGTCCCGCTCTTCGAGGCCGCCGATGAGCTGGCCGGCTCGCTCGAAATGGCGCGCGTAGTCATTGAATCCGTGAAACTGAACCCCGCCGCGCCCGCGGCCGCCGCCGAACAAAGCTGGGTAGTGGCCACCGACCTGGCGGAGGCGCTGGCCCGCGCCGGCATGCCGTTTCAACAGGCGCACCAACTGGCCGGCCGCTTCGTGCTGGAAAGCGCGCGTAGCGGCAAGAAGCCCGCCGACTGGACCGCTGAAGAGATCCAACGCTTCGCGCCGGAATTCACCGGCGATCTGGCGGCGCTGCTCGATCCCCGGTGCGGCATGAAGTCCCGCGAAATTCCCGGTGGAACCGGCCCCCAATCCGTAGCTGCCGCTCTGGCCGCCGCCCGGCGGCGCCTCTCTGAGATGAACGTATGACGAAAACTTACCGCCAAGGACAGATCCTGAAGCTGATCCGCGGCAAGCGCATCTCGACGCAAGATGAGCTTGCTCAGGAGTTGAAGAACCAAGGCATCGCCGCCACCCAGGTGACGCTCTCGCGCGACATTCGCGACCTGCGCCTGGTGAAGACCCGCGAAGGCTACCAGGAAATGGCGCCCGAGGAGACGGGACCGCAGTTCTCGCTCCTGGCCGCCGAATTCCTCAAAGACGTTTTGCGCGCGCAGAACCTGGTGGTGCTCAAGACGTCTCCCGGCCACGCCAACTCAGTGGCTGTGGCGCTCGACAACGAAGAGTGGCCTGAGGTGGTCGGCACTATTGCCGGCGACGACACCATTCTGGTCATCACTCCCGATACCCCCACCGGCGAAGCCGTTCAAGAGAAGTTGCTCGAGCTGCTCGAGCGAAGCTGATACCTCACATACCTCACGGCCATCCGCACGGAGCTGGGTCCCTGACCGCGTGAAAGATATCCTTTTATAACCGAACTTGCGGCGAGCGGTTTTGCGATCGAACTTCCAGGCGATCGAAATCGGGATCTTCTCGCGGCAATGTCTGGGCCACCGAAGCGCAATCCCAGGTTCCGCGAACTGACGCCGTCATGACAGACACAATCACAGCAGGGAGCATATTGGTTGAGGAAGGTATTTACATTTTCATTTGACCCAACCGAGTCTCTCCTGGTGACATTTTAGGTGACCCAATTCGGCGCCTTTCCAAGGGAAGCGGTTGGGAGTATAATTGCTGCTGGCGGAAGCCAAAAAGGACATTCTGGATGACACGTATCGCCTCGCGGAACAGTGAAAACGGCGGCCCGCCGGTGTTGGCTCGCTTTCTGGCTGGATGCACCTTGGTGGCCGTCTGGTCGGCTGGAATTTTATTTTCGCAAACCTCGCCGGCCCCGAATGCAGACCGGGACGCGATGTATGAACACTTGAAGAAGGCACAACAGATCGCCGGATTGGACCTCTATCCGCACTTTTGCCGGCGCTGCTTGATTGCCGAAACCTATCCGCGGACCATTGCACAGAGTAATCAGGCGTTCGCCGCAATCGAACCTTTGAGGGTGTTCGACAATCTCTATTTTCTCGGGCAGAATGGTGTCTCTTCCTGGGCACTCACGACCAGCGGGGGGATCATTCTTTTTGATGGCCTGGACAACCCCGAAGAGGCTAAGACCTTCATTGTCGGGGGAATGGCAAAGGTCGGTCTGAATCCGTCCGATATCAAATACATCATTATCACTCACGGTCACGGGGATCACTTCGGAGGCGTGAAGTATCTGAAGGAGACCTACGGAGCGCACGTGATGTGCTCCAAGATCGACTGGGCGTTGATGGCAGAGACAAAGGCCCGCGCATCTCGCCCACCTGCCGACGGTCGGGCTGCCGGCCGCGGAGCCGCCAGTGGCAGGGGCGGTCCTCCTCCAGAGTGGGGTAATCTTGTCCCGGACCACGACCTCGACATCGAAGACGGGCAGAAACTCACATTGGGCGACGCGACGGTTACCTTCTATATCACGCCCCCGCATACGATGGGAGCGGTCACGACGCTCTTCAAGGTTGTGGACCAGGGAAAGCCCCATGTAACCGCGATTTACGGAAGCTTCTCAGTGCCCGCCACCGCCGAAGCCAAGGATTTGCACCTTAAGACCCTTGCCCGCTGGCGTGGAATTGCGCAAGCCGCTGGGGTGGACACACTGATCGCAAATCATCAAACGCAGGACCAATCGGTCGAGAACCTGGAACTACTGCGTGTTCGTCGCGCGGGCGATCCGAATCCCTACGTAATAGGCACAGGGGCTTATCTTCGGTACATCGACGTTATGGCTGAATGCACGCGGTACGCCGCGGCGCGGTCCGGCCAAAAGCTGACGGTAAAGTAGAATATTCCGGCGTTGAGCGCACTGCGGTCGTGGTGTCGAAGTTAAGTCCGTGTAAGACGCGATCAGGCATGAAAGAACCCTTCGAGAAAGGGAATGCCGGCGAGGCCCTGCGAGTCGCGCATGATTGGCAGCTCTGCGTCCGGCCGTTGAAGAACTGACGCCCCTTCTTCTTGGCGTCCCCTCGTACGGAATCCGATCAGTGTGGCGTGCTTTCGAAGGAAGGGGCGATGCCTGTCGTTGCCAGGCATCGGCGCCGGGCGTCATAAGACATCGGCACGCAGATATGGCTCGTCGAAATTCAATTCGATGGAACGTAGGTATTCCCGGTTCCGCCGTGCGCTCTCTTTGGGCGCGCCCATGCCGGGCAGAACGTCCTGTTCCACCACTACGTAGCCGTTGTAACGGCGCTCCGCGAGCCAGCGCAGCGCCGCCGGAAAGTCCACCGAGCCTTTCCCCAGTTCGCAGAACACGCCGTGCCGCAACGCGGTGAAATAGTCCCACTCGCCGGCGCGCGCCTGCGCTGCCACGCGCGGGTCGCAGTCCTTGAAATGCATGTACCAGATGCGGTTGCCGTAACGCTCCAGCGCCTCTATCACGCCCGCGTGGCCGGCGCCATACGTGAAGTGCCCGGTGTCGAAGACCAGCCCAATCTTCCGTGGGTCCGTCAACTCAAGAAACCTGGCGATCTCTTCCGGCGTCTCCACGTAGCCGGCGCAGTGGTGATGGAAAACCGTCCTGAGTCCGGTCTCCTCAAGAACCGCGTGAGCCAGACGATTCGCCCCATCCGCGAAGACGGCCCATTCCGTCGCGCTTAGTCCCGCGCCCGCGGGAATCCGCCCCGCCATGCGGGTACGCTCAGGATCCGTGCCGTTGTTGTCGGCCAGTATCAGGTAAGGTTTCGGAGTTGACGCGACCGCCGCCAGTAGCCGCGCAGTCTTCACGGCTGCCGCGATGCCGGCATAGTGCGCCTTTTCGTTCTTCAGGGCAACCGGTATAAACGCTCCCAACATCACCAACCCGCGCCGCGCCAGTTCACTGCGCAGGGCGCCGGGCTCGGTGGGCATGTAACTCCAATCGCCGAGTTCGGTTCCGGTGTACCCGGTTTCGGCCAGCTCGTCCAACATGCGGGAATACCCGATCTGTTCGCCCTTGGCCTCTTCGAACTCCAGCATGCCCCACGAACAGGGGGCGTTTCCAACCAGAAGCTTCGACATGTCCAATCCTCAAAATCTGCGGCTTCAGTCCCGAGGCCAGCGCGCCACCACTACTTCGGCTTCAGCACCTGCAACGTCTCAGGGGCGTCCGGCTTGCGCCACGCACCGTTCCCGAAAATCCCGCAGCCGTTCCTTCATGTCAATCGCCACTCAGCCGGAAAGCTCACAGGAAATAACGCTGCTTTCGGCGGGCCTCCACATAACCAACCCGCGACTCCCGTACGCTCTCCATCTCGGAAACCTCCGCCACCGCCACGTCCCACCAGGATTGGTAGCCGGGAACGCGCACCTCCCGCTCGGTCTCAATCACGATCACCGTAGTACGGTCCAGGCTCTTGGCCTTCTCCAAGGCCAGCTTCAACTCCGCCAGCCCGTTCGCGCGGATCGCGTGCGCCCCCAGGCTGCGGGCGTTGGCTTCGTAGTCCACCGACAGGAAGCTCCCTTCCAGTTGTCCGGACTCCGGCACCCTCGTCCGATACACCGTGCCGAAGCCCTGCTGCCCCAGCGATTGGCTCAACCCGCCGATGCTCGCGAACCCGTGGTTGTCTACCAGCACGATGACGATTTTCACGCCCTCCTGCACGGACGTGACGATCTCGCTCGGCATCATCAAGTACGTGCCGTCGCCGAGAAACACATAGACCTCGCGCGTCGGATCCGCCAGCTTGGCTCCGATGGCTCCGGGGATCTCGTAGCCCATGCACGAATAACCGTATTCCATGTGGTAGGCGTTCGGCGTGCGGGTTCGCCACAGTTTGTGCAGGTCGCCAGGATGGCTGCCTGCGGCCGAAAGCAGGATGTCACGAGGACCGGAAGCTTCCCACAGCGCGCCAATCACTTCGCTCTGCGCCGGCCGCGGCTGGAGTCCCAAATGGAACAGCCGGTCGACCTCGGCTTCCCACTCCTGCTTCAGGCTGCCGATGAGCTCCGCGTAGCCGTCTTCCACCCGATAGCCGGCTAGCGCCGCCAACAGCCGCTCTAGCGCTGCGCGCGCGTCCGCTATCAGCGGAATCGCCGACACTTTGAAGGCGTCAAACTCGGCGGTGTTGATGTTGACAAAGCGCACGGCGGGATTCTGGAACGCCGTCATGGAGGCGGTGGTGAAATCCGAATACCGTGTGCCGACGCCAATCACCAGGTCGGCGTCCCGCGCCAGCCGGTTCGCCGCGAGCGTCCCCGTGGCGCCCACCGCGCCCACCGACTGCGGGTGGTTGTAGGGCACTGATCCCTTGCCGGCTTGCGTCTCGCCGATGGGGATGCCGGTGGATGCGCAGAACTTCGCCAGCGCCTCCGAGGCTTCGCTGAACAACACGCCGCCGCCCGCTACCAAAAATGGCTTCCTGCTCGCGCGAATCGCTTCCAGGGCTCGCGCGAAGCTCACCGCATCCGGTTCCGGACGGCGGATCAGCCACACGCGCTTGCGGAACAGTTCCTCCGGATAATCGTAGGCCTCCGCCTGCACGTCCTGCGGCAGCGCCAGCGTCACCGCCCCACAATCCGAGGGCGATGTGAGCACGCGCATCGCCTCCGGCAGCGCCGTGATCAACTGCTCCGGACGGTATATGCGGTCCCAGTACCGCGATACCGGCTTGAGACAATCGTTCACGCCAATGTCCTGGGTGGACGGTGACTCGAGCTGTTGCAACACCGGCGCCACGTTTCTCCGCGCGAAAATGTCGCCGGGCAACAGCAGCACCGGCAGGCGGTTGATGGTGGCCAACGCCGCGCCAGTAATCATATTCGTGGCGCCCGGGCCAATGGACGACGTGCAGGCGAACGTCCGCAGCCGGTTGCTGGTCTTCGCATATCCGGCGGCAATGTGAACCGCCGCCTGCTCGTTCCGGACGAGGATATACCGAAGATCCAGGTTCTGCTGTAAGGCCTGTCCAATACCCGCCACGTTGCCGTGGCCGAAGATCCCGAGAACGCCGGAAAAGAACCTGTGTTCCACACCGTCCCGCTCGACATATTGATTCTTCAGGAAACCCAGCAGCGCCTGGGCCATTGTGAGTCTTCGCTTCTTCACGCTTTCCTCCCTGCCCCAGAGACCCGCCGCCTCTTGAGACGCGGGCAGCGGGGCGCGATTTTCCGGCTGCCGGGCCGGGACCAATCCCGGTTGATGATGATTGTGTTGCTGGAGTTCGGCTGTGCACCCGACCCCAGCCTGGTCTTGGCCCCGGAGTCGGCGCTCAGGTTGCCGGCTATCGCGCGACCGAATGCGTTATCGCCCGGGTGGCGGGGGTGCGCCGGCCTCAGCGCCGCGACGCCCACCGCGCCCACCCCCGGGACCCGGACCTTGTCCTGGAGGGAGGGCTCCGATGGCAATGTAGATGAGCGGATCTTTGGGACTCTCGTCAAACAGGCCGTGCTCGTCCCGCCTGGGTGCACCGCCCGCATAGAATACGTCGCCCTGCCTGGCCTGCATGACGTGGTCCCTCAGGATGACCCGCGCCCCATACGTGCGGCTGTCGCGGGGGGTTGCCGAGGGTACCGGGGCCACCCACAAGTACATGATTTGATGGTCCCCGCCCGAGTGCACCATGTTGATGGAGCCTGGATTGCCCCTCATCAGCCACATATTCCGGATAACCGGGCTGAAACCGCCACGGAGGAGCATCTTCTGGTCGCATCCTGGGCCATGGGTGGTATTCGGCACCCACTCCATGTCGTCCGCGCGTCCCTTGGCCGGCTTGCTGGCGGGGTTGGCGACCGTCAAGGGGGCAGCGTACATCAGCAGCTCGACCGGCTCGGTCCCGTTGTTCATCAGCCCGTACTTGGTGCCGGCCGGAACGCCGTAAGCGTCGCCGGGCTTGGTGTCGATCTGATCGTCGCCCAAGGTAAACTTCCCGGTGCCTTTAGACACGAAGAATGCCAGATCTTCCTTGGGAGACGTGGTCACGGTGAATTGCCCGCCGGGGTCCACTTTCACCACCCACATGCCGCGAAGGAGGTCATCCAGGAAGACGCCGGAGTCTTTGGTGAACACCGCTCTGCTGGACGTTCCTGGTCCATAACCGCCGGCACCTCCCCAGGCGATTTCATCGGTGTGGACGTACCCGGTTGGTAGGACGTAGTTTGGTGGTTGGGTATATGCTTGTTGGGCGATCGCGCCGCTCACGCACATGGAGAGCAGCATTGCCGCGTATTTCATTTTCATAATCTGCCTCGTTCGGGGCGTCACTTCCGCCTACAAATGTCTGCTCGACGCTTCACATTCCTTATCAGCATTCGCCCACCACTTGGCCAGAGGGAAAACCGGCGATTGCCATTGACTTCGCGACCGCGGCCCAGGAACTCCACCTGGCGCCGGACGGCAGCGCTCCGTGTTGCGAGACCCCCCTGCTGTCGTCTTTTCAAAAGCCGTACACCACCCGGGCGGTGCGTGGAAAGCCAAGCCCGATTGTACTGAGTTTAGCAGCTTTTGGTGAGCTCGATATTAACCTCTTCATCTATTCGATGCAGAGGAGCCGCCACCGTCTGGTTTCGGTCATTCGACGGTTTGGCGACCCCACCCATGTTTGCGTTTTTTGGGGCCAGCCAGCATGGTATAGTATCTTCCAATAGCCAAACCCAAACACGTCGCCAAGCTCAAGAGAACGATCAGAGTATGGAATCACGTGAGATTCGTGCTGCTGTGACAATCGGGACCATCGCCCTGGTTTGTGCGGCGCTGACGTACGCACAAGCTGAATCTCAGCGGAATTCGCAGCCGAATCCATATCGAGCGATCGCGAACTGGGCGAATCTCCCTGCGGGAAGATCCTGGGGGCAGACCAGTGCAGTCGACGTTGATTCTCACGACCACGTATGGGTGGCTGATCGATGTGGCGGAACGAGTTGCGCTGGCAAGACTGAGAATCCAATTTTCGAATTCGACTCATCAGGCAAGCTCCTGACGAGCTTTGGTGGAGGACTGTTCGTCTGCCCTCACGGGATCTTTATCGACAGGGATGGAAACGTGTGGATAACCGATACCCAAAGAGAAGATGGGAAGGGTCAGCAAGTCCTCAAGTTTAGTGCGGACGGAAGGGTACTGCTGAAGCTCGGCAGACCGGGAGTTGCCGGGGACAGCCCGGATACACTCAATGAGCCGACCGACGTGGTGGTCGCTGCGAACGGGGATATCTTCGTCGCTAATGGTCACACTCCAGGCAATCCTATCGAGCGCATCATGAAGTTCTCGAGGGACGGTAAGTTCATCAAGATGTGGGGAAAGAAGGGATCGGCGCCCGGCGAGCTCGATGGACCGCATGCTTTAGCAGTGGATTCCAAGGGACGGTTGTTTGTCGGCGACCGTTCGAATAATCGAATCGAGATCTTCGACCAGAACGGAAGATTCCTGGAAGAGTGGAAGCAATTTGGCCGGCCCAGTGGGCTTTTTATCGATAGGCACGATGTCCTTTATGTTTCAGACTCCGAATCGGAGGACCAAGTAATTCCGTGGAGCGGCCAATGGTCATTCCTGCCGAAAGGTTATGGGTACAACCCGGGTTGGAAAAGGGGCATCAGAGTCGGGAGCGCCAGAGACGGTTCCGTCAGCGCGTTCATTCCCGACCTTCAGGCGCCGACCGGCGGTCCGAATGACGCGACCAGCGGGGCAGAGGGCGTTGCCGCGGACTCGACGGGTGCGATCTACGCGGCTGAAGCGGGCGCAAGAGATTTGAAGAAATACATCAAGCCGTGAGGATCAGCTAGAAACCGCTTTGCGTGGCGTTACAGGTTGACCAGGCAAATGGCCGCCGCCACCGAGACCATTCTCTCCAGAGCTGCCTTCGATTGGAGGCACGGTCGGTATCCGGTCGGATTCCGAATCCCGCGAGCGCGCGCCGGATGTCAGGTGGCGCCACCGTTTGCCCTCGTAGACGGCGGGCGGTTCCGTTCCGGCCACAGCGCGGTCATTACCAGGCCGGTTGCGATTCCGATGGATACTTCAAAAAACCGATGAGCGCCTATAATCCAGGCAGGCTCACTCCGCGGTGCGAGTACGACGATGGCCAGCGTGATCCCGGCAAAGCGGTATGCTGCGCGATCCAGACGGAGGACGGCGCAGACCAGGCCGAGACCGAATACTCCCACGGCAAAGTCCAGCATGCCCGATCCCAAGCGAGTGGCTAGCACTGCTGCGACGGTGGCGCCCAAAGCGGTGCCGGCAAACCGCTGGCCGGAGATGGTCAGCGACGCACCTAGGGTGGACTGTGTGACGACCATGGTGCTGATGACGGCCCATTGCGCCTGGGGAAGTCGAAATACCCGTGCGATCGCTAGAGACACACTCGCAGCCACTGTGGTTCGGGCGGCATGCTCCAGGGTCTGCCGGTTCAGTCCTGACAACGTCGAGTTGCGCATACTCCTCCTACTCACTGCGATTTTGGCACTATCGAAAGACTCCTTACTGGAACGAACAGAAAACGCATGGTGCCCGGTTACACCACGGAGAACATTATTGCCCGTGCAGGGTGAGGGGGGGAAGGTAAGGGCCGAGCGCTTCGCGCTTCCACCAGTTGCCGGTCTGGCGCCGTTCATCGAGATTCGTAAAACGATACCGGTAGACCACAGCGCGGATGTATTTGGGCGGCCGGCCCGGGAAGGGGTTCTGCCCGATCAGTTGCAGCACGGGAGGCGACCCTTCGAGAAGCCGCATCATAAAGCGCAGCAGCCACGGGTTTTCACGGTAAGTTCCCAACGCGGCGAACCACATCTGCCAGTCAAGCCGTGGTTGGGACGGCGCGACCCAGCCCGGCGCCCGATTGAGCGGGCCGGGCTTGTATTGGAAAATGTAAGGCTGCCATTCGTGGTTGTCGTTCGAGCCTTCGATGGAGATCTCGGGACGCGTAGCCGTCATGGTGGCAAAGAGGCCGTAACCGTTGACGACGCCGAATGGCGACGCCCATGCCAGCGCTCTTCCGACCGATACGGGAGTATCGATTCCGAACATGCCGCCAAGCTGCGGCAGCGACAGAACCATCACGAAAGCGAACAGAAAGGCGGACACACGGCGATTCGAACGGACCGGTTTGGTAGGGCCGGGATGCCGCGGTTTTCGCTGAAGAAGTTTGCTCCCAACTATGCGAGACAGGAACCTGTCGTCAAGAAGGAACAGGCAGAGAGCGATGGTCAGCAGATTGAAGAACGCGTAGTTTCCGGTCAGCAGAATGAGGATCTGGAATAGAATGGTTCCGAAAGCCGCGATTTGCTTCAAACGCCGCGGGCCGAACACGAGGAGTGGCAGTATCAGCTCAACGAAAAAGACCGAGGCAGTGGATATTCTCTGGAACCACGGGGGCGCTTGCATCATGTACCAGGCGATCGGCGTGGGTAAGGGCTGTGTCTCATAATGCACGGCAAGCGCCGTGAGATTGCGCCAGGAAAGGTCCCCACTCAAGAGCTTGATTGCTCCCGATTCAAACATGAGGCGGAAGAGAAGCCAGCGAAACAGCCACACGCGAGTGTACGCGGGCTTGAGGAAGATGGCCAGAAAGCCGGCTTCGAGCAGCAGATAATCCCACTGGTAGCCCATGAAGATCTGGCCGCCGGTCACGATCGAGAGGTAGTACACGAACAGGAGGACGAAAGCGGCCTTCTGGCGCGATGAATAGGGGCGGGCAATGGCCGCGACACCCGCCAGGACCGCGCCACTCCAGACGATGGATTCGAGCGCCAATTCGCTGTTGGCCCACCAGAAGAGCGTCGGCGCCAGCCAGAAACCGGCAGCTCCGAATTGCCTGGCGACCATGGCAAGGAATTCTGCGACCGGGAGAATTCCCTGCGCGCCGATCAAACCCCGGATCTGGCGGCCGAAGGACACGAAGGCGATGCAGTAAATCAGTGCCAGGGCGCGGGAGAATAGCGACGAAGCGATGCTGTAAGACGGTTTTTCAACACTCTTGCCCCATAGGGCGCGGGTAACTTTGTAGCCCGCGTTACGATGGCCGGCGACAAATGCGTACAGCCATTCCGTGAGCGCCGCAAGGCCGGGGATGTGCCGATAGAGCCAGAGAGTCCAACGCCAGCCCGGAACCGATGCCAGAAGATGAAAAACGGCCTCGGCCCCGCTATATCGTCTGCCGTTTTCGAGATACTGCACCGCCTTCTGGAAATCGGAGCGTGGCACATCGGGGAAGCGGCCAGCAGCGGATTGCCATGGGGCGTACTCGACGCGATCGCCGGTGAGGCCATTCCAGTAACCGACCCACATCCGGCAAAAGGCGCAATCGCCATCGAAGACGAGGAGTGGGCGGTCTGGCACTATTTCATTACACCTGAATTATGCACGGTTCGAGAGCGCTTGCCGCGACTGACGTGCTGAGCGGACCGTGTTGTCGGGGGCCTCGTGCCGACTGGTCTGCCTGGAATTTCCTCCTTCCTGGTAAGTCGCTGCTTCTATTGAATCGTCCGTGCATAGGAATTTATGCGCGCCGATCGTGAAGTCAGGACCGCAGGACGGTCGGGATCACGGGCCCAAAGCCGCCCGCAGTGGCGACGACCGCCTGACCACAGCGGTTGAGGAAGCCTCGGCCTGCGCGGAGTCTTGGGCCGGCCCTCGCAATTTACCTGCGGCTGCCACCTTTGTGCCCGCCGCCGGAGTGCCCACCGCCATGGCTTCGCGCACCACCGCCGCCACCGAAGCTGTGTCCGCCGCCGCCGAAGCTGTGCGATCCGCCGCCAAAGCTGCGGGAAGCACCGCTGCTGTAATTGCGGGAAGCGTTGCCACTGTAGCTGTAACTGCGCGCACCGCCGTAGCTGCGTGAAGAATACCGCTGGGCCGGAGCGGAGTATCGCTGCGCCGAGCCCGGATAACTCTGAGACCGCTGCACCGGGGAAGAATAGCGTTGCGCACCCTGAAAGTGCGACCACTGTCCTGTGCCGGAGCGCGCCACGCTGCCCTGGCTTGCCGCGGCACGCGCACCCTGCATTCCCGCCGACCGGTTCGCAAACGATGAAGACGCCCCAGATCCAAACCGGTTCCAACTCCCCGCGGTAGTCCCGCGGGCCGAACTGAGGCCCGATCTGGTCATCGCGCTCCGCGAGGCCATCGATGCGGCCCCGTACCGCGACGATAGTTGGCGGTTTGGATAGGAAACTCCCAAACGGTGGCTGGGATCGTGCTGCCACGCCGATCTGCCGCCAAACCCGCCAGCCAGGTATCCATTATGGAAGCCGTAGCGGTTGAAGAACCCGCCGTTGAGGAACACGCCGCCGCCGAACCAGTTCGGGCCCCAGCCCCAACCCCAGCCGCCCCAGCCCCAGCCGCCCCAACCGCCGAACCAGAAACCGATGTCGATGCCCGGATAGAATCCAAGTCCGTATCCGTAGTAGGCCAGCGGCGGATAATAGCCCCACGCCGGCGGTCCCCAGATATATGCGGGGTTGTACTCCGGCACGTAAATGACCTGCGGATCGGCTGGCGCGATGTCAATGGCCCTCTGCCCGCCCTGAGTTTCAGTGGTGACAGTCTGCTGCGGGGTGGAAGCGAGCTTGTCATTGGCTTGCGCACGTGCCCGCATCCGCTGCACGGCGGCCATCACGTCGGACTGTTGCGCGAGGAACGCGTTGCCCAACGCGGTGGTCCATTGGACGTCCTGGTTCATCGTCGCCAGCACGTTGGGAAAGGCCACCATGGCCTGAACGCTGGCGTCCCAATTCTGCTGCCGGGCCGCATCCATCAGTGCCTGGCCCTTGAGGGCTCCGTTCCGCTGCAGCCACTGCTGCGCTTCCACAACCTCCAACGGGTAAGTGCTGGCCACCAGAACCTGGCTCAGCAACGGATCGGGATACAACGCGATGGGCGCCACCAGATCGTCCAACTGATCCGGCCCCAGCATCTGCTGCTGCGCCTGGGCGGGCGCCGGGCCGGCCGGCGGCTGCGCCGGCTCCTGCGCAACCAGAACCGGTAGTCCTAACAAAGCCCCCGTGCATACAATGGACCTAACCTTCAGCCCAAGAGAACTGGATCGCCACTGTTGCATATCCTGCCTCCTTCTCCGCTATCCACAATTGTGAGATGCGCACCAACCGATTCCGGTTATCAGGGGTGAATAAACAATAATGTTAGCCGGGCTTTCCATTCTGGCTCCATTTTCCCCACACGCTTTGCGGCGGTCCTTCATCAGCAATGGGCTCGATGCGGGTGACTGGCGCGTCTCGCTCAGACGCACGAGAGCAGTGCCCGCTTAGGAATACGAAAAGGTTCCGACTTGGCGGTATATGGTCGCAGCACTGTTTCAATTGGAACAGTGCTGGACACAATCAGCTCCTTCATCTCGGTCCCGGCCCGCATCACTGTGTACGAGTCAGGGCTCACTTCGGGACTTCTTAGGGTTATGGTCCCACCTGTTCCGGCCGATCAGGCGGACAACTCGATCCTGTGCGGCACCTGCCCGGCGCAACAGATGCCTGTTGCGGATGGCGAAAGCCAGCCATACACAGGGATTAATAACGATCGGCATGGACCTGGGTGACAAGAACAGTCCGCTACTGTGTGCTGGACCACGAATGGCCAAATCGCTTGGTGAGCGAATACCGATCTGCGATGCCGATCAGATGGGAGTGGAGAAAACAGAGTCGCTTCCGGCACAAATCGTTATCATGCGCAAATATTTATGACTCCGTGTCTAGCAAGCGGATCTCTAAGGCGCCAATCAGACGATCAGCCGAGCGATTGCTTTCCCACTGGTGGTGGCGGAGTCGCATCATGAGATTCTGCCGGACTTGGGGCTTGCGTTCCATCATCGTTCTTCTTTCCCTGCTGCTGCGCCAGTTGACGCACGTTTCCGAGCGAGCCTTCGAGGGCCAGCCGGACGAGTTGGCTGCGTTTTCTTACACCCGTCCTGGTGAACAGACGCTGCAATATGTTCTTGACGGAACTCTCCGAGATGCCCATGCTCTCGGCGATGTCCCTATTCGTGAGACCGCCAAGGATGCCCAGGAGCGCTCTTTGCTCGCTGTTTTCCAGTGCGCTGCCGGATTTCTGATCTTCGCGCCGAGGCTGGTTGAGGCATTGATCGGCCAGGAGTTGGATGATTTTCTGATCGACCCAAACTGCTCCACTCGCAATGAGCCTGATCGCCTGTACTAGGCGTTCCGGCACCTCCGATTTCAGGAAAATACCCGAAGCGCCAAACTTCAAGGCATTGGCTGAACGCTCCGCGTCGGTTGTTCCGGCGACGATCAGGAACCGGCCCTGATAGCCAGCTTGGCGGGCTGCTGATATGAGATCGTTCGCGTGTTCCGCCCCGAAATCGAAATCCAACAGTACTACATCGACAGGAGAACCGTTGAACATCTGCAACGCCTCAGCAGAGGTAGCACACTCACCAACAACTTCGAAGCCACTCTCAGACGCCAGGAGCCTCGCAAGGCTCGCCCGGAATAGACCGTGGTCATCGAGTATGACTAAGCGAATTCGATTTTCTTCCGTTTGATCGTGCACGGTCCAGTCCGGTGCTGCTGCTCTAGCCACGTTGTGTTCGCCACCTTCGAACATTCTCGTTTGGGAGATCACCTTGCGCTCGCCCTCCGCCTCGGCACACTTAGTCAATGTTACGGCGACTGTCTCAATAAACGCCACAGCTCTAACCAAAAGATCGACATGTCGGCGCAAAGATTAGGCAGCACAGGCTTGAACTCCAGATCACTCATGCGATTAATCAAAAGACCTTCCGGCCCGAGCGTAAGATTCGTGGCTGTCCGATTTCCGCCGCGCTAGAGTGTAGGAACGAGCAAAGCTCCGGTAATTGGCGGGCGCCTGGGGGCCAAAGAACGGAAATGATGAAGCATTCAATTCACAACAGCAAACGAGTTGTTGTCGTGTGTGGGATTGCCGTAACAATTGTTGTCGCTGCGGCCCTTCTGGAGTCCTGCCACAGCCGTGGGCAAGCCGCAGACGGGAATAAGCCGCAGCAATCGGGCAAGATCTCCAATACGTCTGCCCCAAATTCCAAAGCAGCTAGCCCTGCCGTGGATTTGTCGCCGAGCCAACTGAACTCGATCAGGATCGAGCCGGTGGGGACCTATGAGTTCCCGGTTGAGAGGGAGACGGTCGGCAACATCAGCTTCGCGGACGACCTATCGGTTCAAGTCTTTCCGGCTTATCAAGGAACCATTATCAACGCTTTTGTGGAACTTGGCGCTCCAGTTGAAAGGGACCAGCCGCTCTACACGATCAAAAGCCCCGACCTCATCCAGGCGGAATCAACGCTCATCGGCGCGGCGGCGACTTTCGAATTGACTAACAAGGAACTGGAGCGCGTCAAGGGCCTTCCCGGAATTGCGCAGCGAGAGTTGGAGCAGGCGACCTCGGATCAGCAGACCGCCGACGGAGCTCTCAAAGCTGCGCGGGATGCCGTGCGCGTCTTTGGCAAGACCGACGCGGAAATCGACCAAATGATCGCTTCCCGAAAGATCGACCCCGCCCTGGTTGTTCGCAGTCCAATTGCCGGCCAGATCACGTCGTACAACGCACCGCCGGGGCTGATGGTACAGCCGGGGAACCCGCCGGCGCCATACACCGTTTCGAACATGACGGTCAAATGGATGCTGGCAAATGTCATTGAGAGCGACATCGCATTGCTTCATTTGGGGCAGCCGGTGCAAGTCAAGGTACTGGCCTACCCCAACCGCGTCTTTCGAGCCAAGGTGTCGAAGATCTACCCGATGGTCGATCCGAATACCCACCGGGCGACGGTCCGTTCGGAGATTGAGGACCCCAAGGATGAGCTGCGTCCGGGGATGCTCGCGAATTTCGTAATTCGTGTCGAAGGTCCGACGGCGGGGATCGCGGTACCGGCCAATGGCGTGGTGCGCGAACCCGATGGCACGATGACCGCTTGGGTCACAACCGACCGCCGCCATTTCGAGCAAAGAACCATCCAAACGGGCCTGCGACGAGACGATCGGGTTCAGATCCTCGGCGGTCTGCGGCGTAGAGAGTTGGTCGTGTCAGATGGCGCGGTGTTTCTCAGCAGCATGCTGTCAGCGCCGCCAACCGACTAAGACCCAACCATGTTCAAGTCTCTTATTGCATTTTGCTTGAGCCGGCGCGCGATCGTCTTGGCGGGGTTGCTGCTGTTTGCCGTCGCCGGGTTCGTCGCCTTTAAGTTGCTCAACATCGAGGCCTATCCGAACCCGACACCGGTGATCCTGGAAATCACCGCGCAGGCGCCAGGCCTGTCCGCTGAGGAAATGGAGCGGTACTACACGCGGCCCATAGAGATTGGCCTCTACTCAACTCCCGGCATTGAGGTCATCCGCTCGACTTCGTTCTACGGCCTGTCATTTGTCCGCGTCAGCTTCAAGTACGGCGTGGACTATTTCTTCGCTTACAGCCAGGCGTCGGTGGCGATGACGCAGAATGTCAGCCTGCCGGGCAATTTGGTGCCCACTATCCAAGCGAACAGTTCGACTGGGGAAATCTACCGCTATCAGGTTGTAGGCCCGCCGCACTTTGGAATCACCAACCTGCGCACCGTTCAGGATTGGATCGTCGCGCGCAGGCTGCTGACCATCCCTGGCATCGCGGCCATCAACAGTTGGGGAGGCCCCACCAAGGAGTTTGAGGTCGAGGTTGACCCTCATAAGCTGGAAGCCTTCAGCGTTACCGTGCCCCAAATTCTGAACGCGCTCGGAAACGCCAACATAAACGTGGGCGGCCGCGAAATCCGCATAGGCCAGCAATCCATCAATATTCGTGGCGTCGGCCTGATTGACGATGGCGGCAACGACGATTTGACCGAGGGCTACAAGGTTAACGACATCGAGGATGTAGTTCTGAGCCAGGAGAACGGCGTTCCGATTCTGATGAAGGATGTCGGAACAGTTGCGGTGGGCTACCGGCCACGGCTTGGCATTTTAGGCCGGGACCGGCACGACGATGTTGTCGGGGCCATCGTGGTGCAAAGACGAACGGAAAAAACCGCCGACATGATTCCCAAGGTCAAAGAGGCGATCGACACGCTGAATCACGACGGGAGCCTGCCGCGGGGAGTCAGGGTTGTTCCGTTCTATGACCGGTCGTCCCTGGTCGCCATCACCACGCATACCGTACTGCACAACCTGATCTTCGGATGCCTGCTGGTCTTCCTGATCCAATGGATCTTTCTGGGCAACCTTCGCAGCGCGGTCATCGTTGGGTTGAACATTCCCTTCGCGCTGTTCTTCGCCACCATCCTCCTGGTGATTATGGGGGAAAGCGCAAACCTGCTCTCCGTGGGCGCAGTCGATTTCGGGATCATTGTCGATTCCGCGGTCATCCTGGTCGAGAATATCTTCAAGAATTTTCAGCGAGACCCAGAAGAAAGACAGGGTCTGTTGCAGCATCTGGCGCAGGGTTACTGGGGTCCCGACCCGACGACGATCGAGCATGCGGAAGCGGGGATGGCCTTCCGCTGGACGGATCGCTTGCGGCTGATTCTGATCAGCGCGCTCCAGGTGGACAAGGCGGTCCTGTTCTCGGCACTGATCACGGTGGCCGGTTTCGTGCCTCTATTTACCATGCAGGGAGTCGAGGGACAGATCTTCGGCCCCATGGCGCGCACTTACGGGTATGCGCTGGCCGGAGCCTTGATTGCAACATTCACGGTCACACCCGTCATCGCCTCGATGCTGATCCCTCAGCGCGTGAAAGAAGCGGAGACAATTGTGGTCTGGGTGCTGCACCGTCTGTACAACCCGGCGTTGCGTTTTGCGCTGAGAAACCGCTTCCTCGTGGTCGGCTTGGAACTGGCCCTGTCCCTTGGAACTTTCTTCTTTATCGCGCCGCGGCTGGGCAGTGAGTTTCTTCCGCACCTGGAGGAAGGTAACTTCTGGATTCGCGCCTCCATGCCCATCACGCTCTCGCTCCAAGACGGTGAGGCGGCAGCGAGAAAGATGCGCGAGATCCTTCTGCGACACCCCGAAGTTCTTACTGTGGTTTCGCAGCATGGGCGGCCGGATGACGGCAGCGATGCCTCGCCATTTTCGAATGTCGAGTTATTCGCTCCGCTCAAGTCTTTTGACGAATGGCCCAGGGGCCTGACCAAGGACAAGCTGACCGAACAAATTCAACGGGAGTTTGAGAACGAGTTGCCGGGAGTCGTCTTCAATTTCTCGCAATACATTGAGGACAACATCGAAGAAGGAATCTCAGGCGTCAAAGGCGTCAACTCGGTCAAGATTGTCGGTCCCAACCTGGAAGAGTTGACGAAACTGGCCGAACAGGTCCGCGACCAGATGAGCCAGGTTCGCGGCGTTGCCGACCTCGGCATTTTCCCGGTTCTCGGCCAGCCAAACCTGAACATCAAAGTGGATCGGGAGAAGGCCGCACGCTACGGCCTCAATTCGGGGGATGTGAATTCGGTCGTTCAAGCCGCCATGGGTGGGGCTGTAGCAACTGAGGTACTGGAGGGCGACCGGCAGTTCGATCTGGTCGTCCGCTACACGCCGGAATACCGCAACAACATCGGAGAAATCCGCAACATCAAAGTGGGATATACAAGCGCCAGCGGCGCGAATGCCTATATCCCGCTAAGCGAACTCGCCACGATTTCGTTGGACACGGGAGCGGCTTGGATTTATCACGAAAGCGTGCAGCGCTTTATCCCGGTGAAATTCAGCGTCCGGGGACGGGATCTGGGCGGAACGGTCGAAGAGGCCCAACAACGCATCGCCAAGAACGTGACACTTCCTCCCGGATACCATCTTGTGTGGGCGGGCGAATTCGGAGATCTTCAGGAAGCCAAGAAACGTCTGGAGATCATCGTGCCGATCAGCTTCATCCTGATCGCCGGGGCGCTCTACAGCCTGTTCAACAATTTCCGCGATTCCATACTGGCGCTGGCCGGTATTCCCGACGCCGTTGTCGGAGGCATCCTCGCGCTGTACGTTTCCGGTCTCAATTTCAGCATCTCGGCCGCGATCGGCTTCGTCTCGCTATTTGGCGTATCCGTTATGGACGGCATCCTGATGATCACGTTTTACAACCAGGAAAGGTCTCACGGTCTGGCGCCTGTGGACGCAATGTACCGCGCCGCAACCACGCGCATGCGCCCTCTCCTGATGACGGCCCTTTCCGCTTGCATCGGCCTCTTTCCAGCGGCAATTTCGACGGGTATTGGCAGCCAGGTGCAGCGTCCACTCGCCACGGTGATCGTGGGCGGTATGTTGGTTGGCCCGGTCATGCTGCTCCTCGCCGTGCCGGCGCTGCGACTGATCCTCCTGGGCGCTGAGAGACATCCGGCGGGAGAGGAGTCGAGGTGAAGACGCGTTTCGTGTTCGAAATGTTTGCTTGCGTAGCTTTGCTGTGCGGAACGGGTTACACGGATAGAACAGCCTCTGCTGAGCCACGAGACCAGAGCGGCCACGCTCCTGCAAGCCCTCAGCGGTCCCGCCGTGGAGGTCCGGTAAGATCAAATCTCCCCAAACCTCTGCCGAGGCGCCAGACGCATTTCCCATCTGAGGGTGCGATGAATCCTCGTCGGGGTCCGGACGGATCTTCGCCTGCCGCAAAAGGCGCGTTGATTCAGAACCCAACAGCCGGAAGGCGCCCGCCTGTTCGGTTGCCAGGTCCCATCGGAGCTGCTGAACCGCCGCTAAGCAAGGTGCGCCATCGCAGTCCCAATCCGCCAGTCGTTGCGGGATCCGCGGAGCTGAGTAAGAGGAGTACCGGCGCGATTGACGGGAAACAAGTGCACCGGAAGCCTTAACAAACGGATTTCTATGAGTCACATTCGCCAATCGCGCGGTTTTGGTTTCATAGCGGTCTCGGCAGCCTTGCTGCTCAATGTGGGCTGCGTGGTGGGGCCGAACTATAAGAAGCCTGCACCTCCGCAGGTCCCCAGTTATGCGCCCACACCGCTAACAACCACAAGCGGCACTCCCAATGTCTCCGGCGGGGAAGCGCAAAGCTTCGTTGAGGGACGCGATATTCCGGGAGACTGGTGGACCTTGTTTCACTCCAAACCGCTGGACGATCTGATCGAGCGGTCGCTCAAAGCCAATCCCGACTTGAAGTCGGCGCAAGCGGCGCTGTTAGTTGCCAGAGAGAACACGCTAGCGCAGCGTGGCTATTACTATCCAAGCGTGTCAGCCGGTTTTTCGGCCAGCCGCGGGAGGACATCCTCCGAGGTTTCGCCCGTTACCTACTCCGGCGCGCTCTCCTACAGCTTACTTACGCCGCAGGTCAGCGTTTCCTTCGTGCCAGACGTCTTCGGATTGAACCGAAGGACAATGGAGTCCCTGAAAGCGCAGGAACAGCAGGCCAGATTTGCCTTGGCGGCGACGCATATCACGTTGAGTTCCAACATTGCTGCCGCCGCCATTCAAGAGGCGTCAGTGCGAGGACAGATTGACGCCACCAATGAACTTATCGCCATCGCCACAAAGGCGTTGGAGATTCTGCGCAGCCAATATACCGGAGGATATGCGAGCCAGCTCGACGTAGCAGCGCAGGAAGCGCAACTCGCGCAAGTCGCCGCCACGTTGCCTCCGTTGCTAAAGCAATTGGCTCAGCAGGGCGACCTGCTGGCGGTGCTGGCGGGCGGGTTTCCCAATCAGGAGCTACCGGAAGAATTTGAGCTTTCGAGCTTCCAACTGCCTCGGGAGCTGCCCCTGACCGTTCCTTCACAACTCGTGGAACAGCGCCCCGATGTGCGCCAGGCCGAGGAGAATCTGCATTCGGCGAGCGCCCTGATCGGGGTGGCGCGCGCGAACCGGCTGCCCAGCTTCGCCTTGACGGCGGATGCCGGGAGCATGGCGGTTATCTTCGGCCATATGTTCACGAAGGGAGGCTTTTGGGACACGGGAGGAGGCCTCACACAGCCGGTGTTTGAAGGCGGGACTCTGCTTCACCGGGAACGGGCCGCGATAGCGGCTTACACTCAAGCCGACGAGCAATATCGCAGTACCGTGCTGACTGCTTTTCAAAATGTGGCCGACACATTGCATGCGATCCAACAAGATGCCGACGGTTTAAGGGCCGCGTCTGCCGCCAGGGACGCCGCCGCCGTCACACTCGACCTGACGAAAAAGCAGCTTGACAGCGGCTACACCAACTACCTCGCGCTCTTGAGCGCGGAACAAGCCTATCAGCAAGCCTTGATTAACCTGGTGCAGGCTCAGTCGAATCGCTATGCCGACACTGCCGCGTTGTTTCAAGCTCTAGGCGGGGGCTGGTGGAACCGCCCGGATTTGCCGAAGAATTGAGTGGCCTCGTAATGAAACGCCGGCGGAGGACCGGCGAGCAGTAGGCAGAGTTGGGCTTGACCGAAACCCGGTCTGCGGCGTGAATGTGCAGGTTCGCCATTATGAAAGCGGAAATACAATAATGGAATGAGATTTGTAGTCGTCATTCTTTTCGCTGGCGCCGCTTTCGGGCAGCAGTACGAAATTGGAGCAAACGTCGGGTACGGGTTCTACCGGAACGGCACGATCTATTCGGCCTCCGAAACAGCGCAAGCAGGCATTCGAAACCGATTCGCAGCCGGCATTATTCTAGGAGATGAGTTCTCAGATTACGTCTCCGCCGAGTTTCGTTACCTTTATCAAGACGGCCACCCTTTCCTTCAGGCGCCCGGCGTGAAATCCGACATACAGGGCCAGTCTGATGCTCTGACAATCGAATTAGTGTTCCACTTCAAGACGCGCGAGCATCGTTTGCGGCCTTTTCTCGCCGGAGGTTCCGGCGCGAAGGAATATGTCATCGCCGGTCCGGAGCCGTTCCCGCAGCCGATTCCGCAAATCGCCAGCCTCACTGCAAATGATGTATGGAAAGTCGTCTTCAGCGTCGGCGGAGGCGTAAAGTTCCGTCTGCTGCCGCACATGCTCCTGCGGGCGGAATTCCGGGATTATCTCACTACGTTCCCCAGGCAGCAGATCGTTCCTGCTCTGCACAATACGGCACGCGGAGTCTTTGAGCAATTCACTCCTCTGTTCGGCGTCAGCTACACTTTTTGATGCGGTCGAGCGTCCTTTGGGCATGCTGAAGTGCGCGCCACAAGGTGACTTTGGGATCATACGCTCGTCGGGGACCCGTTGAAAATCAGGCTCATGCAAGTGATTCCCGCCTCGGCTTTCTGCAATTCGGAGACGTCGATCGCGAGCACACTCCAGCCGGCACGATCCAGCGTGCGCGCGGTTTCCGGAAAGGACGCCGGAACGATCACGGTGTCGCCGATCGCCAGTACGTCCGCCGCCCCCGGCTCGCCCGGCGCCACATCGATCACACGAGCACGCGCGAACCGCGCGAGATCTGCCCAATCGCGATTCGCAAGGACCGTGTCCCGTCCCAGATAGGTGCAAGCCGACTTGAGGTGCAAACAGCCGCGCATTTCCACCGCCTGCACGGCATATCCGAGTGGCGCCAGCTCGCGCGCCAACTGGGCAATGCCCGCGTCGTTGCTCCGTGCCGACCGCCCGACGAACAGCGTGGAGCCGATGCGCACCACGTCGCCACCCTCGAGCGTTCCCGGCGCAGCGATCCAACGCAGCGGACGGAAGCGCGCGAGCGCCTCGGCCAGGCTCGCCGATTCGCCGCGCCGGGACTCCACGCCCATACGCGTCATGATGGCGACCTCATCCAGTACGATGGCCGGATCCTCGACAAAGACCGCGTCCGGCTGGTCCGGGACGGCCGGCAGCGAGACAACGGCGATTCCCAGCGATGCCAGGCAGCCTTCGTATACTTCGTGTTGCGCGATGGCTTTGGCTATATCGATGGGCTGCCGTTCCACAAACGCCAGTTGGCAATTGTTCATGGACGGGCTGACGGCTCGAGTGATGGCGGTAAGTGGCATGGAACCTATTCCTTTTCCTTGCGGCTCAAACGAAAGAGCGATCGTACTGGAAAACTGACCATCAGCAGAAGGAGAGCATAGAGGCTGTTGCGCCAGTCGCTCACAACTGCGCCCACCAGGAACGCGAGGCTGCCGGCGAGGGTCAGAAGCGTCAGCGCGGGGTAGGCGAAAACGCGGAACGGCCTCGCGGCGGCGGGCTGAGTCCGGCGCAGCACGATCAGCGAAATATACGCCCAACAGTAGTTGGCGACATAGAAGAATCCCGCCATAGCGATCAATCGATCGACGCTGCCGCTTAGCACCAGCCCAACCGCGACGAGCGTAGCCAAGGCCAGCGCCGGACGGGGTGTGCCGTTCCCGGCGACCAAGGCGGCGCGCCGCCAGAACAGGCCATCGCGGCTGACGGCGAACAGGATGCGCGTCGAACTCATCAGCACGCTGTTGAGTAGCGTCAGTAAGATGACCACGGCCACGACCGAGATGACAATCTCGCTGGCACGTCCGAAGATCAGCCTGGCGGCGTCGGCGGCGGCAAATTTTGAAGCGGCCAAGCCAGCCGGCCCGAGGGCGCGCAGGAAAGCTGCGTTCAGGAGCAGATAAATGCCCGCCACCAGTGCCAGCCCTCCAAACATCGCGCGCGGGAGCTGGCGCGTGGGGTGGCGGGTCTCTTCCGCGAAATAGATAGGCTCGTACCAGCCGTCGTAAGTCACCGCGATGGACTGAATCGCCAGCACCATCGCCGCGAGGATACTCCTGGTGGGCGCGGGTGAAGCGGGCTCGGTGCTGGCTGGCGTACGCACCAGGAAGCAGCCCACGACCAAACCGATCAGGGCAAGGGCGGCGATGGCGGATGCGGCTTGCTGTACGCGCGCGCTGAGGCGAACGCCGAACCATTGCATGGCGGCGAACGCCAGGATCGCACCGGTGGCCAAGACGGCGGCGAATGGGCCGACCGCGGGAACCAGGCGTTGGAGAAACTCGACTGCGGCCATCGCCCCGTAAGCCGCAGGGGCCACGTTCGCCAGAAAATCGGACCAACCGAGGGCGAACCCGGCATAGTCGCCCATGGCTTCGCGGGCGTAAACATAAAAGCCGCCGGCCCGCGGAATCATGGTAGCCAGTTCCGAAACGTTGGAAGCGCCGCACGCCGAGTAAACCGCTCCGGCAAACCACATCAGCATGATCAGCCACGGCGCGCGAAGGTAGGAGGCCACCGGTCCCGGTTGGCGCAGAATGCCCACACCGAGTGTGGCTCCTACGGACACCGCGATGCCGAAGAAGAGTCCCAGAACGGGGAGCAGCGAGGTGCGTACGGCCGGGTCGCCGGTGCCAGGTGACGCCATGGGAACGACCGACTGTATCACATCTGTCCGGCGCCAGGCGCAACTTGGCGCAGGCGCTGGAAGGAAACGGATAGATGTCTGAGAAATCATTTAAAATAAGGTGCTTTCAGGCTTTTGCGCGCACGGAAGAGCCGGGGGCCCCCTCCCTGGGCTGACGGAGTCGCCCGGCATGGACAAGATGAGATAAACGGCCCTGATGGAACCGGTCGGGTGTACAATACTTCTTCGTCAAGAAGCCAAAAAAGGAAATCCTGGATTAGAGGCGCGGCAATCTCGATTTACTCGAATCCCGGCGGAGCGTCGGTCTTCGGGCCGCCGGGATTTTCCCGGAGTACCGGTGAATCGCCTTGAGACGGCGTATTCGCCCAAAACCACACAGGAGTACGAAAGATGAAAACGACTTCCGCTGTTCTGGCCGCTCTTGCGGCCACTCTCGTCATCGGTACGCTCCACGCCCAGGTCGCGGAGCGTCCGATTCCCCGCCTGGTGCAAAAGGACGGACGCTTCGCTCTGTTTGTGGACGATGCTCCATTTTTGATATTGGGTGTGGAGGATCAGGACCTGGGCCTGGAGAGTACCTGGCCTTCGCATCCAAAAGACTGGGCTGCCATGGAATACCTGCATGCCAACACGATCGAAATACCGATCTACTGGGATCAGATTGAAGCGCAGCCCGGGCAGTTCGACTTTTCGTCGATCGACAGGCTCCTGGCCGAAGCTCGCCAGCATAATGTTCGTCTCATACTGCTCTGGTTCGCCACCTGGAAGAACGGCAGCCAGCACTATATGCCCGAATGGATGTTGTTGGACCCGGTCCGCTATTTCCATGCGATCGACAGGAACGGGGAGGCAGTGGACTCGCCTTCACCGTTCGCCACCGCGTCGCTCGAAGCCGACAAGAAGGCATTCGCCGCTGTCATGGGACACCTCAAGGAAGCCGACCCGCAGCGCACCGTAATCATGGTTCAGGTGGAGAATGAACCCGGCAACTGGAAGAGCGTCCGCGATTTCTCTCCGGCCGCGCAGAAGTTCTTCCAGGCTCCGGTGCCGCCCGAGATCCTCAAGGCCATGCATGTAAAGACCGCTTCTGCATCCCCGAACTGGCAGGAAGCCTTTGGTCCCAATGCGGACGAGTACTTCAACGCCTGGGCGGTAGCGAGATATATAGGACAGGTCGCGGCCGCGGGAAAAGCTGTTTATCCCCTGCCCATGGACGTCAACGACGCTTTGCGCAACCCGTTCAATCCAGGCCCTCCCGGGGAGCCGGGAGTTCCCGCCGCCTACGAGAGCGGCGGCCCCACCGACAATGTGATCCCCATCTGGAAAGCTGCGGCGCCGGCCATCGACATTCTGGCGCCCGACGATTATCAGGGCGACCCCGCCGCGTACGTAAAGGTTCTGGAACTCTATCGCCGCGACGACAATCCCCTATTCCTGCCCGAGAGCGGTTGCTTTCAGTGTGACCCGGCGACTGGCGACTTTACCCGCTATTTCTTCACGATACTCGGTCTTCAGGCTATAGGAGACTCGGAATCCTCGACCGAACCTGTGCCTTATCTGGCGAGGAATTTCGTGTTGGTCGGCCCGATGCAGCGGGAGATCGCCCGCCTCAACTTCGAAGGGAAGCTCAAGGCCGTGGCTGAGCCGCTGCACTTCAAGGGCTCAGACCAGGGCGACCCCAGGCAGAGGCTGCCATTCGGATCCTGGAACGCAGTGGTGACGTACGGAACGGCGCTCTTTGGTCCCTCCACGGCCGGGTCGAATCCGACGGCGGAGGGGCGCGCTTTGGTTGCTCAACTTAGTGACAACCAGTTTCTGGTGGCCGGATACTTTTGCACCGTCGACTTCTTTCCGGCCGGCACCGCGCAGCAACGCGCGTCCCAGCATATCGTAGAAGGAACCGGACAGATTCCCTCCGCCCTGATTGACGGTAAATGGCAGCACCGGCAGTTCCTGCGCGTCGAACAGGGAGTCTACGACAACGGCGTCTTCAAGCTCCTCCGCAGCCAGAATGGAGATGCGACGGACTATGGCCTCAAATTTGGTGAGGAACCCGTGGTGCTGCGCGTCACGCTGGCCACCTATTAGTGGCCGATCCGCAGGTTGAGAAGACCACTTCGACAGGATGAGCGTTTTCGCCCCTAAGACAGAGGGCAAATGACGAAAATGAACGAGAGGATCTAATCTGAGACGGCCCAGCATGTTTCTCGTCTTTATGGAGATCAAGCGCGGCTTTAGGCTTCTTCCAGATTTCGCACTGCGTTGGGATTGATCCGCTCCAGCTCTTAGTGGGATTCTTGTCCAGTGCACACGAGGCGCCGTCGTGCTCCATTGATGACTTGGGGTGTCAAATCTGCGCTCGATACCAGGCCGGAAACTTGCCGCCGCCCCGTGCGGTGGTGCGTCAAGTGCGAAATGGTCATCCGGTCGTCGCCGCCAGCTTTGTCGGGAGCGATTACAGCGGCCAGTGTCAGCGACCGTGAAGTGCAACTCGGTGCACGCTTGTCCTTATGACCACTTAACCTCGGTCGCTCGCCGGGTGCGTTAGACAGGAAGGATTGGTCCCTGTAAGCTTAAGGCATGAGCATTAGGGCCGTTGCAGTCGTTGCTTTTCTCCTGGCTGCTCCATCCTTCCCCCAATCCACACCCAGCAAGCAGGAGCAAGTCGAATCGCACACGCGCCAGGCGCAGGAATTCCTCAAAGCCAACCGCCCGGACCTGGCTGCGAGTGAGTTTAAAGCGATTTTGGTTCTGGACCCGAACAATGTCGAGGCGCGGGCCAATCTCGGGGTCGTCTTGAGCTTTCAGGGCGAGTACTCGAAAGCCGTTCCGCAGCTTCGTGCCGCACTTCAGCTCCAGCCGGCGCTGTGGAACATTCAGGCCATGCTGGGAATGTGCGAGAAGCGGATTGGCCAGACCGCCAGCGCGCAGGCCGACCTGGAGAAGGCTTTCCCACAGTTGCAGGAGGAGAAGCTCCGCGTACAAGTCGGGATGGAACTGATCGAGATCTACTACGGCGCCGGCGAGCTGGACAAAGCCGCAGGCGTTGCAGGTATTCTTCGGCAGATCAAGCCGACGGATGCCGATATACTGTACACCGCACATCGAATCTACTCGGACTTGGCCGACGAATCGATGCTGAGCGTCGCGATGAGCGCTCCCAAGTCTGCGCGTATGCACCAGATGATGGCCCAGGAAATGGCCAGGGAGGGAGATACCGAAGGGGCGATCGCGCATTACCGCGAAGCCCTCAAGATCGATCCCAAGGTTTCAGGTCTGCATTTCGAATTGGCGGAGTTGCTGAACAGTTCCGCGTCCTCCTCGGACCAGGCGGAGGCGGAAAAAGAGTACAGGGCATCCCTGGCCAATAACTCTTTCGACGAAAAGTCCGAGTGCCGGCTGGGCGAGATCGCTTTCCGGGCGGCGGATCTGAAGGACGCCTACGCGCATTACTCGCGCGCCGTGAATCTTCAGCCCAACGATGCCGATGCCGCTCTCGGTCTTGGAAACACGCTGGCCGCCATGCACCAGCCGGACAAGGCGCAGCCTCTTTTGGAGCATGCCGTCCAACTAGAGCCGTTCAGTGCGGTGATCCATTACCGCCTGGCGTCGGTCTATCGGGATGTGGGGCGCACGGCCGATGCGAATCGCGAGTTAGCCGAATTCAAGAGGATCAGGGAAATGAAGGAGCGGTTGGCGCAGATCTATCAGGAGATGCGCCGGAAACCGGGGAAGGAAGAGCGGACGGACCCGGATATACCGAAGTGATTCGGAATCCCAACCCAGACAGGGACGTATCATACATCTCATACGCTGGATCGAACCAGTCGACCCGGGGTGTTTATCGCGCTGATGGAACCAAGTTTCTGGTGCGGCTGGATCCACCCTTTCCGGCTTTTCCCGTTCCAGGCGGCTTTCCAGCAGCGCGTGGCCTGTCAATGAAGCCGGTGCACCGACACCAGCTCGATCCGGGTGGGGACGCTGCCCGTTACGGTCGTCCGAAGCAGGGCTTCGAACAAAGGCACCGGCTGTCCGGGCTGCACGTGAAGCTTCGCCAGCAGTTCGCTGACATACGCCTCGCGGGTGACATACTCCGCCGCCGCCTGCGTTCCAAATTCCGTAATCCCGGCCAACACGAGCATCTGGCGCCCCGCAGTGATCGGGGACTTCAGCGCGAGCACTGCGTAGTCGAATTGAAACGGGCGCGCTTTCGGGCCGTAGTAGATCGGCTCCTCCCCCGGCTGGGGGTGGAGGTTCACGACAGCTCCGGATGGACCCGGTATTCCGCTTAGCCAGTTGCGAAACTGGAAATCCTGGAGGATTGTGGTGTCTCGCAGGGGCGTTTCCGCCAGGGGCCCTCCAACAAAGATGAGGTTTCTGCCCCTTGCCTCGTCCCAAGTGAGCAAAGCCCGGCGTTTTGGCCAGACCGGCTTCGAGAACATCGACATCATACCCGCGATCTCGAACACCCCCATGACCTCGCCAACGCTGGTGTAGGTGTCAATCACCGGGGTTCCTTCCGCCGCTTGCCCGTTGGTCTCGCGCAGTCCCGCCTCAAAGGAGCCGACCAGTTGAAAGTTCGAAAACACCAGCAACGGGACGCTGTCCCCAGCCACAAACGGGCGCCAGAATGTCGTCAGCGCTTGCGGCACGGCGGGTGCTCTCCGTTGTCGAACCCAGTCGTTGGCATAAACCGCGATTACCGCCACGGCAACTAGCGTTAGGGCGAAAGCGGCGCGGCGTCCTCCTCTGCGTTTTTCCTTCAGATCCTCGAACGGCATCCTGTCCGGCGCCGGGACGGTGTTGCCGCTTAGACCCGCCCGCTCATTCCCTTCCACTGGTGCAAAAGGGGGAATCGGGCTGTCGTGGCGATAGAGCGCCGAGATCGAGTAGCTGCCCTTGGGGATCGAGATCACAATGGGATCGTCGGCGCCTTCTGGGGAGGAATAGTACTCGGCTAGTTTTGATCGCAGGCGGCCTTTCTGTACACGGACAATCGAATCCGCCTGCGAATCGAAATCCTGCGCCCGGCCGAAAACCGCCGCCGCAACCTCTTTCGCCTTCACAGATTTGTACGGACTCGCGACGGCACGCTTGGCCAGATAGAGCAGGAAATTGCGGAGATTTTCCGAAGTCTGGAATAAGCCGCTGCGCGCGATACGGTCAATCTGCTCGCGAACCTCTGCTTCGAGAGGATCTTTGGAAGCCGCGACGTGGGCTTTCGAGTCCATGTCAGACCCGCCCTTCTGACTTCTTACGCTTGGGCACCACTCCCTGTCGTGACGGCTTGCGGCCCTCGTTTGCGATATTAGGAAGCGAAAATAGTGTATCACAGGCGGCCTGCGATGTCAATTAAGCGTTACAGGCCGTACCAGCCCCGCTACACGTCGCCAGCCTATCGCTGCCGTCACCCCGCCAGGTTACGGCCAGAGGTTGAGCTCAAACGTTTCCCCTGTGCGCAGAATAGCATTCGGGACCAGAGGCCCCAACTCGCACTGTTACCCACCGTTAAAACATGCGTTAAATCTTTGATTTTGAAGATGTTACGCTGAAGATTTCTATTGACATATTTGCACGGCGGAACTAGACTACCAACTGCACAAGTGAAGGAGATGACTATAGTGAAATACTTGCAGCTATCACCGTTGCATGGGCGGATTCTTCCCGCCGTGCTTTTTCTGTTGTGCTGCGTGGCCGGTCCCGGGCTGGCGCAAAACGCCGGTTCCGGCGACATCCGCGGTACGGTTACCGACCCCTCGGGGGCCGTGGTTCCCGGCGCGAAGGTTTTGCTTGTCGAGACGGACACCGGTGTCACGAAGCAGGTCGTGACGAACGACGCGGGCATTTACGATGCCGTGTCGGTACTAACCGGCACCTACAAACTCACTTTCAGCGCCCAGGGATTCGAAGACTTTGTGCGTGACGGCGTGACCGTGAATGTGGGCGTCACCATGGTAGATGCCCAGTTGAGCGTGGGCGCCGCCGCGCAATCGGTCGAGGTCACTGGGCAGGCTACCCTGCTGCAGACCGAGACCGGCAAGCAGGGAAGCGAGCTGGTCAAGGATTCCATGGCGATGTTGCCGAACATGGGCCAGGACTGGGCGAATTTCATCTCTGTGCTTCCCGGCGTGGCGGGCAGCGGCGAGGGCGCGTCCGTGAACGGGAACATGCCGTTCAACAGCAACTTCCTGACCGACGGCGGGGCGATCACGTACCCGCAGAGCTCCAACGTGGATGACGCCATTTTCGAGACGGTCTCGGAAGTGGCCATCAGCACTTCCAGCTTCGACGCGCAGTACGGAGTCGGCGGCAGCGTCTTCAACGAGATCACCAAGAGCGGAACCAACCACTTCCATGGCGCGCTCTACTATTACGTGCAAAACGACTTCTTCAATGCCCGCAGCTTTTTCTCGGCCTCGGTCCCCAATCAGCGGTGGGACAACTACGGCGGGTCGGTTGGCGGCCCCATCCGGAAGAACAAAATGTTCTTCTATTTCAACACCGACCGGACCATCAGCAATTCCAGCTATTACACCTTCGACACCTTTCCCACTGCGGCCATGATGGCGGGCAACTTCTCGAGCTCCGTCTTTCCGACGATCTACGATCCGGCGACCTTGAGCGCGCAGAATACCCGCACGCCGTTTCCCGGCAACCAGATTCCGGCCAACCGCATTGACCCCATGGCGGCCAAGATTCAAACGTACTTTCCCACGCCCAACCTCCCAGGGGTGTCTAACAACTGGTACAACACGTTGACTGGCAAAAGCCCTCTCAACCGGTTCTTCGGAAGGTTGGACTATAACATTAACGACAAGCACCGCCTGACCGGTTCGGTCATGGAACGGGACTTGCCCATATTCCTGCCCAGTCCGGATTGTCCCTATGATTGCCAGAATGGCGATGTGGACGCCCAGCACGTGCAGATCTCGGAAATCTGGACCATCAGCCCGACCACGGTCAACGAATTCCGGATGGCCTTTGCCCGGCAGGGTAACTGGTTCAACCCAAAGACCGCCGGAGAGGGCTGGCCGTCGAAGCTCGGCTGGGATTATGCCTTCGCCGACGTGCCCCCGTCGGTCAGCATTGGCGGGCCGGTTGGCGGCATGAGTTGGGGCGGAGCCGCGGTCAACGCCCTCCTGATTGAAGCCAGCATGGACCCATCCGACGTGGTCACGATGATCCGGGGCAAGCACATTCTCAAGTTCGGCGGCGAATTCCTCGCGGAGCAGGACAATTCCACCATTTGGGGTAACGAGCAGTCCGGCCTGTTCACCTTCAGCGGCTATTACACCCAGCCGGCTCCGTTTAACAGCAGTGGCGGATTGGGCTACGCGGATTTTCTCCTCGGGCAGGTGAACAGTTGGAGCGCCACCAACGCCCCCGAGGTGGGCATGCGCATGAAGATACCGCAGATGTTTGTCCAGGACGATTACAAAGTTACGCCCCATCTCACCATCAACCTGGGACTGCGGTATGAGCTTCAAAGAGGATGGAACGAGGTCAAGAACCGTATAGGCGAGTTCGATCCCACGATTGAAAACACGGTCACCGGAACGCTCGGAGCGATGTGGTTCGGCGGCCAAAACGGCCGGACAGCCCTGCAGAAGACGGATCCCCACGTCTTCCTTCCACGCCTTGGATTCGCCTGGTCCCCCACGCCCAAATGGTCGGTGCGCGGAGGCTTTGGAATTTACAGCTACCTGTGGAGCCTCGACAACTACGGCGAGAATGCCCTGGGGTTCGGCTCCGGAGGCAGCGGGTCGCTCTCCGATTCGACCGAGATTAAGCCGCTCTTCCAGCTCTCGGCTTCGAATCCGCCCCTGAACTATGTCGCGGCCTCGACGAATCCGGCGGCATACAACGGGCACTCGGTGAACTACTATCCCTATAACACGCCGGTGGCGCGGAACTACCAATGGTCGCTCGCCATTCAGCGCCAACTGCCAGGCAGCATGGTGGCGGAGTTAGCCTACGTCGGCAGCCACGGCTCGGGCCTCCCGTTCGTAATCAACTCCAACGAGGTGCCCGCCAATAAGCTTGGACCCAACCCGCAAAACAACGAGCCCTTCCCGCAGTTCCTGGGCATCAACGGCGACAGCTTCAATGCCCTTTCGAACTACGACTCGTTGCAAGCGTCCATCAAGAAGCGTTTCGCCCACGGGCTGAGCTTCGACGCGAATTACACTTGGTCCAAGCTGCTGGACGACCAGGATTCTTCCGGCTGGGGCCGGGTCGCCGGCGCGCCGATTTACCAGGATGCCTACAATCCAGCGGCCAATTACGGACCGTCGCAGTTCGATATTGCGCAGATGTTTAAAGGCGACCTGGTGTACCAGTTGCCGTTCGGGAAGGGCAGATCGTTCCTGAAGGGTCAGGGCGGAGTAGTGGATGCCCTGTTGGGCGGCTGGCACGCCTCGGGCATTTGGACGATCCAGACCGGAACGCCGTTCACGCCAACCTGGGGCGGGGCGAACCTGAGTGGATCGGCTACCAACACCCTGTTTCTGGCGGGCTTTTCGTCGGCCGAGAGCTGGTATCCCAACGTGGTGGGCAACTGGCACGTGTCGAATCCGGGCATCAGCGAGTGGTTCAACCCCGCGGCATTTGCCCAACCGGCGCCCTACACGTTTGGGAACATGGGAAGAAATGTCCTCTTCGGACCAGATTTGAGGACCCTGAACTTCTCCATGGGCAAGACCTTCCGCATCCCGGTGCTGGGTGAGGGCGGTCAAATACAATTCCGCTTCGACGCCAACAACGTCCTCAATCACCCGTGTTTCTCTAACCCCAACGCCAGCATCGGAACTCCCGCCGCCGGCATCATCACCGGCACTTCGGTGGGCGGCCGCGGGCTGCAGCTTGGGGCCCGTTTCGCCTTCTGACGGCTCTGAACCAAGGACGGCGATGCATCGTCGCCGTCCTTGGAAGCACGACAATCAGGAAAGCAGTGATTACCCGGCCTGACGGCGCATGAAGCGCTCGGTGCGGATGATGCCCGTTCTCGAATGACCACGAGTTGGTCTGGTGCCGTGACGGTTGGGATGTATATTCCGCCATGAAACAACTGTGCCGGCGATTGGACTGGTTGTTTCCCGACAGACGCCAATGGCAGCCGGAAACTTATGGGAATTTGTCGGAAGGAGATCGGAATGAACCGGAGTATATCGACTTATTCACTGTTGGCGCTCGCAACTCTGCCCGCCGCCATCGTCGTCGGCGGCGGGAACGCGAGCGCGCAAACCGCCGGTGAGCGCTATCGGAACTTCAATGTCGCAATCAACTGCCCGGTAGAGGACATGCGCCGCCTGGCGTCCGATCCGAAATTCATGCGGGACAGCTTCGACGTTATTCACGGGTCAATCAAGTTCAACAAGGTCTGGCTGGAGACATACCGGGGGAACCAGGAGATCAGCGAGGCCGACGTGCGAAAGGTCAAGCAGTTCTTCGAGAGCAAGGGAATCCAGGCATCCGGCGCCATAATGGCTTACCTGGGCGCGCCTGGAGACGGTATCCGGTCCTTCTGCTGGACAAATCCGGAGCATCGGGAACGGTTTCGGAAGCTGGTGGCCTTCACGGCCGGCATCTTCGACGAGATCATTTTCGACGACCTGTTCATGTTCAACTGCCGGTGCGCGCTATGCCAGCGAGCCAAAGGCGACAAGAGCTGGACAGAGTACCGGCTGGAGGTAATGAAAGACGTCGGTGAGAACCTGGTGGTGAAGAACGCCAAGAGCGTCAACCCCAAGATCAATCTCATCTTCAAACCGCCAAACTGGTATGACCAATACCAGTTTTCCGGCTACAACCTGGAGGCGCAGTCAAAGGCCTTCGACATGATCTATGCCGGCACGGAAACCAGGGATCCGGAGAACACGGTGATGCATCTCCAGCCATACCAGAGCTATGGCCTGATGCGATATTTCGAGCACATCAAACCGGGCAAGTTCGGGGGAGGATGGGTGGACCCCGGGCAGCGGCAGACGCTGAATCGCTTCTCGGAGCAGCTTGAGGATACGCTGTTCGCTAAGCCCAAGGAGATGACGATCTACTCCTGGGGCGACCTGCTGGATTCCATCCGCCAGCCCGACGGATCGGCGAAGGTCGCGAGCATTTTGGCCCCGGTCGCCGGCAATGCATATGACAAGCTGGACGCCCTCTTGCCACAATTGGGCAATCCGTACGGAGTCGCAACTTACAAGCCATACAACTCGTCCGGCGAAATGTATCTGCACAACTACATTGGGATGATCGGCATCCCCATGGACATGTACCCCGAGTTCCCGGACGACCGCGATACGATCCTGCTAACCGAACATGCCAAGTTCGACCCGCAGATCGTGGACAAGATCTGGAAGCACCTTAACGCCAACAAGACCGTGGTGATTACAACGGGGCTGCTCAGGGCGCTCCAGGGCAAAGGCATAGAGAAAGTCGTGGAAGTCGAGTACACCGGCCGGAACATCGTCACCAACAAGTTCACCTTCCGGCGGATCATGGACGAGGAGCCCGCCAACTACTACTACTCCCCGACCGAACTCGTGTTTCCGCAGCTCGAGTATGGGCTGGTGGATTCCGAGGAGATCATCCAGGCAATTTACAAGGAAAGCAGCCGCTATCCGCTGCTGCTGCGCGTGAGAGGTCTGGAGAAGGGCAAATTCTACATCCTCACGACGCCGGAGAATGAGAGCGATCTCTACCAACTTCCGAAGGAAGTGCTCGGCCAGATCCGCCGCGACCTGATGCAGGAGATTCCGGTATACCTGGACGCCCCGAGTCAGATCTGCCTGTTCACATACGACAACAACACGTTCATCACCCAGTCCTATCAGCCGGCTCCGACCCGCTACAAGATCGTCATCAAGAAGCCGGCCGTCAAATTGGTCGATTTGGGAACGGGGGCCCAGGTCCACGGATATACGGAGGGCGAAACCTCGGTATTTGAAGTTCTACAGGCGCCGCGAACCTATAACGCGTACCGGTTCGAGTAAAAGTGGAATTCGCGCACGAGCCATAAGGTCTACTTTCCGGCGGCGACCACCGCTTTGAGCACCGCCGCGCTGACGCCGCTTTGCTTCACTGGACCAAAGCATCTGTCTGCCGGAGCGCTCCCGATACAGCGCTGAGGATTTCGCAACAGCTATGGCTGGGAGATCGGACATGCATGGGTGCGCTTGGCGAGTGGTAAACACCGTTACCGTAGAATGACTTGTCAGCCTCCCCCGGCAGGACCGCGCGACACTCAGGCGAATCTGTCCGTCGCCGCGACAAGGGCACGACTGTTCGGGGGGTCGAAGGCGCTGTGGCCGCTGTCGGGGGTGAGGATGAGATCGGCTTCGGGCCACGCACGGTGGAGCGCCCACGCGCTTTCCATGGGGCAAACGACATCGTAACGACCCTGCACAATCACTCCGGGGATGTGGCGGATGCGCGGAACGTTGCTCAGCAACTGGTCGTCGGTTTCGAAGAAACCCCTGTTGAAGAAGTAGTGGACCTCAATGCGCGCGAAGGCGAGGGCGAACTCATCCTCTTCGTAGTGGCCGGCGAAGGCGGGGTCGGGCAGGAGCTTGGAGGTGGCGCCCTCCCACCCGCTCCAGATCTTCGCAGCCGCGACCCGCACGGCCGGATCATCGCTGGTAAGACGGCGGTGGTAGGCGGAGAGCAGATCGCCGCGCTCGGCCTCCGGGATGTGGGCGAGATACGGCTCCCACGCGTCGGGATAGAGGATCGACGCTCCGCGCTGGTAGAACCAGTCGATTTCCTGCTTGCGGAGGAGGAAGATGCCGCGGAGGACGAGTTCGGTGACCCGATCGGGATGAGTTTGGGAATAGGCAAGGGCGAGGGTGGAGCCCCACGATCCGCCGAATACCTGCCAGCGCTCAATGCCGAGGCGCTCGCGGAGCTTCTCGATGTCGGCGACGAGGTCCCAGGTGGTGTTGGCTTCGAGAGACGCGTAGGGCGTGCTCTTGCCGCAGCCGCGCTGGTCGAAGTTCACGATGCGGTACTTTTCGGGATGGAAGAAGCGGCGCTGTTTGGGATCGGAACCGCCGCCGGGACCGCCGTGCAGAAAGATCACCGGCTTGCCGGAGGGGTTGCCGCTTTCCTCGAAGTAGATCTCGTGGACCGGTGAGACCTGGAGCCGGCCTGTGTTGTAGGGCTCGATGGGAGGGTAGAGCCAGGTGACGGGATCCTTCATGGTGGATAGAGGCAGGGGGTGGTTGAGCATCGCTGGCAGTATGCCTTTCTGTCTCCGGCACGCGTCATGCGGGACCCGGATGACTCGATACAATGATCATCATAGCGAGTGGCGCGGTGCAATTCACGCCGGCCCATTTGCGTTCCATTAAGGGGAGCTTGGGGCCGGAAGGCCCGGGCCGCGCCGATTCCTGGAGAGCGCCAATGCGCTTTACACGAACTGAAAGCCACTCTTAGAGAGCGGTAACGCACGAATCCGCTTGCCCGTGGCCGCGAAGATCGCGTTCGCGATCGCAGGCAGAACCGGGGGAAGCATCGGCTCGCCCAAACCGGAAGGCGGGTTGTCGGTCTTCAGGAAATGCACTTCGATTTGCGGAGGCACTTGCGTCATGCGAATCGGCGGGTATTGGTGGAAATTGGTTTGAACCGCTCGACCGTTGGCGATCGTGATCTCCCAAAGCATCTGGCTCATGCCCTCGATAATGCCGCCCTGGGCCATATTAACGGCGGCGCTGGTGTTGACGATTTGGCTGCCCAGATCCAACACAGTCCAGATTTTATTGACCCTCACCTTGTTGGCATCTACCCGAACTTCGGCGACCGTTGCGGTGAACCCGTGATTGTCGAGGACCGCGACTCCACGGCCCGTTCCCGCAGGAAGTTTTTGGCGGGGGTTCCAACCGGATTTTTCCGCGACCATCTTCAGAACCCCGATGGTGCGTCCGGCGTCCACCTCGAGATCGCTGGGATTAGAAGACCTCACACGCGTGGATTGCAGAAGCTCCAGCCGGAACTCGACGGGATCTTTGCCCGCGGCGTGGGCCAGTTCGTCGATGAAGGACTGAAACACCCAGGTGATTCCGTTATTGCCGGGAGCACGCATCGGTCCGAGCGGCACGCCCGAGGCGATGACGGAAGCCGACATGTCGTAGTCTGGAATGAAGCCGCCCGGAACCTGAGGAGTTGTCATGCCCGCCGCACGGCCGAATTGCCGGCCGTCGCCGAAGCTCACGAAGTGGTTCTTCCAAGCGATCAGCTTGCCGGCCGCATCCAGGCCACCTTTCAGATAGTGAAAGTTGGCCGCGCGGTAGTGATCGTGGCCCATATCGTCTTCGCGGGTCCACATCAGCTTCACCGGCGCTCCAATCGTCTTGGAGATCAAGGCCGTTTCGAGGGCGTAATCATTGTCGAGCCGGCGTCCGAAACAGCCGCCGGTTTTGATGAGATGCACTTGGATGGCGCTCTCGGGGATGCCTAGCAGCGCGGCAATCTCCGAACGGCCTTGGCCGGGCGCCTGGCTCGGGGTCCATAGCTCGAGTTGGCCGTCCTTGTAATGCGCCAGGCAGTTGGTCGGCTCCATCTGCGCATGAGAAAGGAACGGGAAGGAATACCGGCTCTCCACCACCTTGGAAGCGGACTGCATGGCTTTCTCGGGATCGCCATCCCTGCGTATCACCAGCGTGGGTGGTTGTTTGAACAACTCATCGGCGCGCTGCTGGTACCAGGCGCTCGATTCTCTTCCGGTCTCGCCCCCATCCCAGGTCACTTTCAACTTTTTCCTGGCCGTGTTCGCCTGCCAAAAGCTATCGGCGACAACCGCGACTCCGCTGTGCAGGCCCCCCAGAATCTTGGTCCCTTCGAGGATAAAAGCATGCCTGACACCTGGCAGCGCCTTAATTTCGTCCAGATTGGCGCTCACTGCCTTGCCCGCGAACACCGGACACTTCTCATACACTGCCCACAACATTCCCGGTACGGTAAAATCGATGCTGAAAAGGGGCTTGCCGGTCACAACATCGGCAATATCGACGCTGCGAAGCGGCGTGCCGACGATGGTGTAGTCCTTGGGGTCCTTGAGTCTGACTTTCGAGAGATCCGGAGGAGTCAGCGTTGCCACTTTGGCCGCCAGCGCGCCGTAGCTCACCGTGCGGTTCGTACGCTGGTGCATGACCTTACCCGACTTAGTGGTCAGCTCCGATTCGGGAACCTTCCAGGTTTCGGCTGCCGCGGCAATGAACATGGCGCGGCCGGCCGCTCCCACTCTCCGCAGCGGGTCCCAATTGCGCGGCGTCGAGGTGCTTCCTCCGGCGCGCTGCTGCCCGTATTTCGACTCGTCGAGATCGGCCTGAACCACTTTCACGTCATTCCAATCCACGTCCAGCTCCTCCGCAATGAGCATGGGCAACGAGGTCCTGACTCCCTGGCCCACTTCGGGATTCTTGGCCATGATGGTGACGGAGCCGTCCGGAGCGACGCGGATGAAGGCGTTGGGTGATAGCGGGGGGGCGGGTGGCGGCGCCGGGGTTTGGGCCTCGGACTCCGGGTACCAGGCCAGGAGCAGCCCGCCTCCGGCCAGGGCGGTCGCGCGGAGGAAGTCTCGACGGCCGATCTTCATGGCTGCCCCCTATGGGTGGCCGCGCTGGTGATGGCCGCGGCCGCGATGGCGGCGGCCATGTGAATCGCCTGGCGGATGCGCAGATAGGTCCCGCAACGGCACAGGTTGCCCTGCATGGCGGAGTCGATGTCCTGGTCGGTGGGCCGGGGTGTTTTGGCGAGCAGCGCGGCGGCGTTCATTATCTGGCCGGCCTGGCAGTAACCGCACTGTGGTACGTCGAGCTCGATCCACGCCCGTTGCAGCGGATGGGAACCGTCCGGGGACAGCCCCTCCAGGGTGGTTATCGGCGCCTCAGTGGCGGCCGAAACCGGCGTCAGACACGAGCGCACTGCCTGGCCTCCCAGATGGACCGTGCAGGCGCCGCACAAGCCCATGCCGCATCCATACTTCGTGCCTTTGAGATTGAGGACGTCCCGCAGCACCCACAACAGAGGTGTGTCTGCGGGCACGTCTACCGTGCTGGCTCGTCCGTTGACCGTGATCCTAAATGGCATGAGATCAGTCCTTAGTTCTATGAGAAGCTTCGGCGGCGCAAAAGGATTCATGGATTTCGACGCTGTCGCCACCAGGAACCCCCATGCCGGCAGTCTGGTTGCGATCTGAACCACTCAATTGGGCTTATCCGCCCGGTTTGCCAACTCCTGGAGGCGACTGCAGCCGGGCTTGAAACGGGGCGTCAAGCTTCGCGCTCGATCGGCGTGACCGGGTCGAGAAATGCCCAAAACAGAATACCCATGGCGTAGACCGCGGCCGAAATGTAGAACGTCAGGTTCCAGTTGCCGTGGCTCCAAGCCAGCATGTAGCCGATGGCGATCGGCGCCATCGCGCCCCCGATGTTCCCCACCATGTTCATGGTGCCGGAAACCGTTCCAGCGTATTTTCCGCCCACGTCCATGGCCGCGGTCCAGGCGCCAGGCATCACCAAGTCGTTCGAAAAGCTGGCTGCCCCGATGGCCAGCATGGCCAGCAGCGGGTCGTGCAGCGTGGTCGAGAGCAGCACGAACGCCGACGCGCCCGCAAATCCCAGGTAGCCCATCAAGCGGCGGGCCTGGGCCACGCTCCCCGTCCGGCGCGTCACCGCGCGCGTCAGCAGCACGCACACCGGATTTCCCAAACCCCCACAGAACAACGGCAACATGCTCAACATCGCCGCCGAGGCGATCTCCACGTGGCGCGCCTCCCGCAAGTACGTGGGCAGCCACGTCACATAGAACCACCACCCGTAGTTGAGACAGAAGAACTGGGCGCACAGCAGCCACACCTGCGGCGAGCGCGCCAGCCTGCCCCAAGGAACGTCGCCGTGGCCGGACGCCATCTTGGAGCTTCCGCGCAGCAACTCGCGCTCGGCGGCGTTCAGCTTGGGGTTCTGCATCGGGTCGTCGCGGAACCAGAGGAAGAACAGCACGGCCCACACCACGCCCAGACAGCCAAAGATTTCAAATGCGTGCCGCCAGCCCACCAGGCCCATGACCCAGGCCACCAGAAGCGGCGTGAATGCCCCCGCCCAGCGCGCGCTCAGCCACATGATGCCCTGTGCGCGCACGCGCTCCCGGTCCGGCAGCCAGGTGGTGAAAACCTTGGCCACGTTGGGGAAGCAGCCCGCCTCGCCGGCGCCGAACAGGAAGCGCGTGCCCAACAGCGCGGGGAAGCTCCACGCCCACCCGGTGGCGGCCGTAAACGTGGACCACCACAGCACGATGCGCATCAGCACCTTGCGCGGGCCGATCCAGTCGCCCAGATATCCACCCGGGATCTCGAACATGGCGTAGGCCCAGTTGAAGGCCGCGAACACCCATCCCATCTGGACCGCGGTCATGCCCAACTCGCGCCTCATGGACGGGGCCGCCCACGAGATCGCGACCCGGTCGATGTACGTGACCGCCGCCAGGGTGACCGCGAACACGATCACCCAATAGCGGACCCGCGTGGGTCGTTCGGTAACGGTCTGGCTCGGGGACATGGACTAGTGGGCTCCTTAACTGCCAGCACTTGCCCATCTGGACTGGGCAGTTCACCGGCTTCAGAGTAGCATTTTAGCGAAAGCAGTTGCCCCGTGGCACGAGTCCGCATGGGAATCGGTCGAGCCCACGGCGGTGGCTGGGTGTACAATCGAAGGCGGCCCACAAGCCGGATCCCGTCATTCACAAGGAGCAATTGATGAATCGCCGTTTGTCACGAAGAAACCTGATGCAAGCCGTTGGTGCGACGGCCTTCGCACCGTCTTTTGAAGCCGCTGCCGCCCCGTCGTCCCGGTGGCCGGTTGTCGAAGGGCCCGACACGCCCCACATCAACATGGGAGGTGGCCGCGACGAAGCCGGCATGCGGCGCATCAAGCAGCTCGGGGTGGACTATGTCACCGGGGGAGGCGTTGGGGGCCCGCTTCCATGGAAGGAAGCCGATATCCGATCCGCCATCGAACGCTGCAAGGCCGCGGGCCTGACTCTGTACAACGTGATGATAGCCGGATTCAATAAGGCCATCTACGGACGGCCCGGCCGCGACGAGGAGATCGACAAGGTCCGGCAGTCGATCCAGGCCGCCGGCAAGGCAGGCCTCCCGGTAATCGAATACAACTTCTATGCGCATCGCGCCATGGAGGGCTACTTCGAGGAAACCGGAAGAGCCGGCATAGGGCACACGGGCTTCGACTACGAGAAGATGAAGGACCTGCCGCCGCTGCCCGAGGAGGGCGCCCACAGCCTGGATGAGATGTGGAACAACGCAACCTACTTTCTGAAAGCCGTGATTCCGGTGGCCCAGGAGTCGGGCGTCAGGCTGGCTCTGCATCCCAACGATCCTCCGGCGCCCATCAGCCGCGGGTCGGGGCAGATCATGGGAACCGTTGCCGGCTGGAAGAAATACACCTCAATCGTGGACAGCCCTTCGAACGGGATCACGTTCGATTGCGGCGTGACCCGGGAGATGGGAGAGGACCCGGTGGAAGTCTGCCGCTATTTTGCCGGCAGGGACCGCATCAACCACATGCACTTCCGCAACGTGCGCGTGATTAAGCCCTACGAAAGATACACCGAGGTGGCCCTCGACGAGGGCCAGGTGGATATGTTCGCCGTGATGAAGGAACTCGTGCGGCAGAAATACAAGCGGACCATCGAACCCGAGCACCCGCGGGCGTTCGACTATGACCGCGAGTATTCCAAACTGACCACCGGTGGACCTATCCGCGGTTACCCGGGCGGTGGAGGCTTCGCCGGCGTCATGTTCAACGTGGCTTACGCCAGGGCCATGCTGCAGGCCGCCCTGGAATCGTAAGCGACAAGGGACACTCATGAAACTCCGAATCTTGTTCTGCTGCACTCTTGTGTGCGCGCTCGCCCTGGTTGCAAGTCAGTGCAATAGCAGGTCGGTCTCGACCGCCTCTGCTTCCCAAATCCCTCACTTACAGAAGCACGGGACGGCCACCCAACTGATCGTGGACGGCAAGCCGTTCCTGGTGCTGGGGGGGGAACTGAGCAACAACGGCCCTACCAGCGTTGAGTACATGAGGCCGAAATGGTCCATGCTCGCCGAGGCCAAATTCAATACCATCCTGGCGGGCGCTTCCTGGGCCCAGATCGAACCCCAGGAGGGCAAGTTCGACTTCAGTGTCCTCGACGGCATCATCCGCGATGCGCGCAGTCACAACCTGCGTCTCGTGCTTCTATGGTTCGCAAGCTGGAAGAACAGTTGGTCCAGTTACCCGCCCGACTGGGTGAAGAAGGATTTCGAGCGGTTCCCGCGCGTCCAGATCGCGGGGGGTAAAAGCATCGAAGTGCTCAGCCCCTTCAGCGACGCCAACCGGGACGCCGATGCGCGCGCCTTTGCCGCCTTCATGCGGCACGTCAAGGAAATCGACGGCCGCGAGCACACGGTCATCATGATCCAGGTGGAGAACGAAATCGGGCTGCCGTCGGAGCCGGGCGAGTTCCGTGACCGCTCGCCCCTGGCCAATAAGGCTTACGAGGGGCCGGTGCCGAAGGAATTGATGGACTACCTTCAGCAGCACAAGGATACCCTGATTCCGGAATTTCGCCAGGTGTGGGAGAAGGCCGGCTTCAAAACCTCCGGGACCTGGGAAGAGGTGTTCGGCAAGACCACGGCCACGTCTGAAATCTTCATGGGCTGGTACTTTGCGCGCTACGTCGGCCGGGTGGTCGCGGCCGGCAAAGCCGAATACCCGCTGCCCATGTACATGAACACGTGGCTGCTGGAGTTTGCGAAAGCCAAGGAACGCATAAGCAATAGCGGCACCCCGATGCCCGACCTGTTTGACGTCTGGCATGCCGGGGCCCCGCAGATCGACATATTCTCGCCCGACAATGCCAGGAACTTCGTGGAGTTTTGCGCAAAATACACGCAATCCGGAAACCCGCTGTTTATACCCGAGGAGGAATCCGGGCCGGAAGGCTCAGCCCGCGCGCTCTACGCCTTCGGACACCATGATGCCATCGGTTTCTCGCGTATGAGGGGAGGGGTCGAAAGGCGAACGACTCCCGACACCGCTTTGATCGACATGTATGATCTCCTCTCGCGGTTGGCGCCCCTGATTCTGGAACACCAGGGCACCGGCACCATGTCCGCCGTCCTGCTGAACCCGAACGACCCGCCGCAGAAGGTCCAGGTGGGGAACTACACGGTGGAGGCCGCGTTTGCGAGGTCCCGGCTGACCACACCGCAGGAACCCGTCTACGGGCCTCTGGGCAATGTCAGTTCGCCCACCGCGGCGGCCATGTTCATTGCCATCGGGCCTGACGAGTACTATGCAGTGGGTAACGGCGTGAGTGCCACCTTTTCTCCCAACACACCGGGGCCCCCGCTGGCCGGACTGGCCACCGTGGAAGAAGGTAACTTGGTGAACGGCCGCTGGATTCCCGTCCGCCGCCTGGCGGGGGATGACACCGCGCAGGGGCAACATCTGAACTTGCGGAATATGGGCATCCAGCGCTTTACGCTCTATCGCTACCGGTGAGGCTGTAACAATCTTCCATCGACCACATGGGAACGCCGCCAGGCCGCGAGGCTACCACGGCCCCAACCCGGTTCGCGAAATCGCCGATCCGATGCGCGGCCCATCCCTGCGAGAGACCCTGCAGGAATGCAGCCGCGAATGCATCTCCCGCGCCCACTGTGTCGGCAACTTTCACGGTGTAACCAGGCGGCTCCGCGTAGTCACTGCCGATTCGTATGGCACAGCCGCGCGGCCCGCGTGTCACCGCTACCGCGGTCCATTCGAACTTTCGCGACCAGAATTCCGTGAATTCCGCAAGTGAGTCGTGCCGGCGGCCGAACATGGAATCGACGGCTACAGCCTCGTCTTCGTTCAGTTTCACCACTTGGGCAGCAGCCATCAGCTCCGCAATCAACTCCCGCGTGTAGCAGTGCCGCCGGAGGTTGATGTCGTAAAATCTCTTTGCGCCGGGCAGCGCTTCAGCCAGCCTCCTGGTTTCCGCGCGCGCTGCGAGCTCGGCTTGATGCAGGGTTCCGTAGTACAACCAATCGGGCTCGATGGCAGTTAGCCGCCGGAGATCTGCGCCGTCGAGCCGCAGTGCATCGTAGGCCGCGGGCCGGAGAATCGTAAAGTCCGGCTGACCGGCGGAATCGACTCGAACCAGGACCGTGCCGGTCGCCGCTCCAGGAGCGACCTGGATGAAGTCGGATCGCAGACCGAGTTCGCCGGCGCGCTTCAGAACCGCATGACCCCGTTCATCGTCTCCGACCGCGCTCACGAAGGTAACCTCGTGGCCCAGACGGCTGGCATGGACTGCAAAGTTGAAGGGCGCTCCTCCCAGCTTCTCGGAATCCTCGAATACGTCCCACAAAACTTCGCCGATACTGACGATCCTGAGAACGGGGCCCGCGGCCATGATGCTCACGTCCATGCTACTCGGTGCGCGGCGTTGACGCATGGACGCTTTCCGGCTCGGCATGGTGCGGGTTTAGCGCTTCCTTGGCGCGTCTAACCAACGGCGCGGCCACGACGAAGGAAACCACTGCCGCCGAGGCGATGCCCAGTAACACGGGGACAAGCCCCCCTCTCGGTGACATCGCAATCTCCGCGAAAATGCTGCCCGGAAGCGCCACTGCAATCAAACCCGCATGAGATGCTACAAAAACCGCATCGCCCACCAGTCCACCGGCAATCACAGCCAATATGGTAAGCGGATTCATCAGCACATAAGGGAAGTACATCTCGTGGATTCCACCGAAAAAGTGGATAATGAGGGCGCCGGGCGCCGAACTGCGCGCGGATCCCCTTCCCAACACCGAGTAAGCGGCAAGTAATCCGAGACCTGGGCCGGGGTTGCTCTCGAGCAGAAAGTACACCGACCGGCCGTATTGCTTGGCGGCCAGCAATCCTAGGGGCGTCAGCACTCCTTGGCCGATCGCATTGTTGACAAACAGAACCTTGGCCGGCTCGATGACCAGTGCCATTAGTGGAAGGTAGCCGGCTTCGGTCATGGTCTTCGCCCAGGCGCCAAAGGTACTCGTAACCGTCGCCACCACCCCACCGACCAGAGTGTAACCGATCAGCATCAACCCCAACGCCAGGATGCCGGCCGAGAAGTTCGATACCAGCGCTTCGAACCCCTTCCGGGTTCTCGGGAGAAGAAAAGTATCGAGTTCCCTGGTGAGCCATCCGCCCAGCGGCCCCATGATCATCGCGCCCGGGAACATCGGAATACTGCTTCCGAAAACCACTCCCATGGTCGCCATCCCTCCGACCACCGCGCCGCGACCGCTATAGACGATTCCGCCGCCTGTCGAACCAATCAGAAGCGGAAGAAGCATCATTAAGCAGGGTTCTGAGAGCTTGGCAAGGTATGCATTCGGATACCAGCCGGCTGGAATGAACAGAGCAGTGAGCAGTCCCCAGCCTATAAAGGCGGGAATGTTCGGTATCACCATCCCTGCCAGGAAGGCGCCGAATTGTTGAAGCCGCGACTGCAGTCTCATATGTGTCTTCTTATCCTAGCCCATTCAGCCGGGCGCGATCCTCCCATTCAGAAATTGCCGATTCCGGACTGAAGTCCGGCCGCTTGACTTAAAATGGACCAGGGAGGCTTGCCGTGCTCGAGCGTAGGCATGACTCACGTCGCGGACGCATTTTTCACGCCATCCTGGTTTTTCCGCTGACGGGTCTCCTGTTCTCGGCTGACCCGTACGCCGCGGATCGGGAACGCATGGTGCGGGAGCAGATTGAGAGCCGCGGCATCCGTGGCGCGGAGCTTTTGCGCGTGCTGCGCGCCACTCCGCGTCATCTGTTTGTACCCATTGCCAGCCGGTCGATGGCCTATGACGACCATCCGGTTCCGATCGGCTTCGAGGCCACGATTTCCCAGCCGTATATCGTGGCACTGATGACCGATCTGCTGGCGCCGCGGAAAACGGATCGCGTGCTGGAGATCGGGACCGGGTCGGGCTACCAGGCAGCGATCCTCTCGCAACTGGCGCCACAGGTGTACACGATGGAGATTGTTCCGCAACTGGCGGAATCGGCGCAGCGCATCTTGAGCGATCTTGGATATCGCAACGTAACAGTGCGTCAAGGCGATGGTTACAAAGGCTGGCCGGAACAGGCGCCATTCGATGGAATCGTGCTCACGGCGGCGCCGCCGGAGGTCCCGCAGGCGCTCATCGACCAACTGGCGAATGGAGGGCGCCTGGTGGCGCCGGTGGGCCTCGGGTGGAACCAGGAGCTGGTGCTGATCGAGAAAGACGCGAACGGCCGGATCCGGCGCCGCTCCGCCGGGGGCGTGGTGTTTGTGCCTATGAAGTCAGGCGGGCCGTAGGAACGCGTGGCGAACCGCTTCATACCTGGTTGATTCTGCCTATTTGCCGACCGGCCGAGCTACGTTTTGCGTGCTGTTCGGATCAGCCAGCGAGGCCGAACGAAGAGCATTGCCCGACGGTAGGGTCGAGGCGTCCCAACCGCCGCCGAGGGCCTTGACGAGATCCACCGCCGCACTCATGCGCTGCTGCAGGATGGTGATGGCGGTCTGCTCGTCGCCTAACGCGATGATCTGAGTCGTGATGACGTTCAGATAGGAATCCGTTCCCGCCCTATACCGGTCCATCTCGAGACTCAGCGCCTCCTGGGCGGCTACAACGGCTTCCTGCTCCTGTACCGCCTGTTCTGCAAGATAACGCAAATTGGAAAGATCGTCCTCGACTTCCTGAAACGCGGAGAGAACCGTCTGCCGGTAAGCGGCAACGGTTGCGTCGTATGAGGCTTCGGCGCTGTCCAACGCGGCTCCACGGCGGCCAAAATCAAACACTGTCTCAGAGAGCGTGGGACCCGCGGACCAGGTGCGGCTTGCGAAGTCGAACAGATTCCTCAGACCTGTCGAAAGAAAACCGGCGCTCGCGGAAAGAGTCAGCGTGGGATAGTAAGCGGTCTCCGCAATTCCGACGTTGGCGTTGGCGGCGGCCACCTGGCGCTCATTCGCCGCGATGTCGGGACGCCGCTCCAGAAGCTGTGAGGGAACAGCCACCGGAATGGGCGGCGGCGGGCCGCTGATCTTGCTGGCGCCAATTTCGAGGGAAGCTGGCACTTGACCGGTCAGCATGGCGATGGCGTGCTCGTCCTGCGCTCGCGTGATGTGCATCTGCGTACTCTGGGCCTTGGCGGCCGCAAGCTGGGTTTGCGCCAGGGTAATATCGGACCTCGACGCCACTCCTCCGCTGTGGCGGTTGATGGTGAGCTGTAGGTTCTTTTCGTAGGCTTCGATCGTATCGCTGAGCAGACTTAGCTGCATGTCCTGCGCCGCCAGCAAAAAGTAATCGGTAGCCAGCAGCGCCTGCTGGCTTAGCCGGACGTTTTCGAGATCGGCCGCGCTCACCTGCGCGCTCTCCACCGCATTCTCGACCGACAAACGAACCCGGCCCCACAGATCCGGTTCCCAACTCACGGTTCCGGGCACTGAAAAGGTGTGGTTGGTTCGGCTCCCGTTCGCATTTCTTGAAACGTATTCGTCCGTGATCGCCGGTGACGTTCCGATAGTTGGATAGTAGTTGGCGTGATTGGCCAAAACCAGTGCCCGCGCCTCCCGGAACTGTGCTTCCGCCTGCTTGACGTTCTGGTTATTGACGTTGACTAACTCTTCCAGCCGGTTCAGCTCCGGATCGCCAAAAATCTCCCACCACTTGCCCTTGAGCAGGCCATCGCTGGGAGCGGCCATCTTCCATTGGCTGTTGCCGGCCATTTCTTTGAAGGCCGACGGCGTCTGTGCCACGGGCGGCTGGTATCGCGGGCCGATGGTGCAACCTGAGCAGAGGAGAGAGGCAAGAAGTGCGATTTTCCAAGGTAGTGTCATCAATCACCGCTCTCGGCGACCCCGCCGGGAATCAGAAAACCGGGCCGGTGCCGGTAACTCGGCTGCCGCCGCGCGAAACGGCTGCGAAGCCGGTCAAAATAAAGATAAATCACGGGCGTGGTGAACAAAGTCAACATCTGGCTGACTAAGAGGCCGCCTACAATCGAAATTCCGAGAGGCTTCCGCAATTCCGCCCCGACGCCCCAGCCGAGCGCCATCGGCATCCCTCCCAACAGCGCGCACATGGTCGTCATCATGATGGGCCGGAACCTCAGCAGACAGGCCTGGTAGATCGCATCCCGCGAATTCATCCCCTCGTTGCGTTCGGCCGCCAGGGCGAAATCGATCATCATGATCGCGTTCTTCTTGACGATGCCGATCAGCAGGATAATTCCGATCATGCCTACAATGTCCAAATCGCTCTTGAACAAAACCATGGCCACCAGCGCCCCCACGCCAGCCGACGGCAGCGTCGAGATGATGGTCAGCGGGTGGATCAGGCTCTCGTACAGCATTCCCAGCACGATATAAACGGCCAGCAGCGCCGTGGCGATCAGGATGGGCTGGTTGGCAAGCGCTTCCTGATACGCCCGCGCGGTGCCGGCGAACTTGCCCGTGATGTTGGCGGGCAGGCCCATCTCCACTTCCGCCCGGTTGATGGCGGTCACGGCGTCGCTCAGCGAAACATTTTCCGCGAGGTTGAATGAAAGCGTGGTTGCCGGGAACTGTCCCTGATGTGGCAGCGAAATGGGCGTGAGCCCTTGCGTGAAGTGCGTGAAGGTGGACAGGGGAACGTCGGTGCCTCTGGGGGTTTGTACGTAGATGGTATTCAGGAAGTCCGGGCTTTCCCACCATTGCTGCTGCAGGGCCAGAACAACGTGGTACTGATTAATCGACTTGTACATGACCGAGACCTGGCGCTGGCCGAAAGCGTCGTAGAGCGCGGAGTCCACAGCCTGCGCCGTGAGACCCAGGCGCGATGCGGTATCGCGGTCAATGACCACATTGGACGACAAGCCGGAATTCTGCTGGTCGGAGCTGACGTCGGCAATCTCCGGCACCGTCGAGAGCTTATCCAGGAGTTTCGGCCCCCATACCGCCAGCGAGTCGAAGTCGGGCCCCTGCAGCGTGTACTGATATTGCGCGTTGCCTTGCCGGCCGCCGACGCGCACGTCCTGGGAGTTCTGCAGGAACAGGGTAGCCCCAGGCACGCCCGAAGTCTGGCGGCGCAGACGGGCAATCACCTGGTCGGAGGTGGACTTGCGAACCCCCACCGGTTTAAGTTGAACGTTCATCTGCGCCGAGTTCCCGCCGAATCCGCCCCCGCTGGTGCCTGCCACCATAGTGACTGTTTCGACATCCGGGTCCATACGGACCTTCTCCTCGAACCATTTCGCCTTGGCCACCAGCGCCTGGTAGGAGATGTGCTGTTCGCCCATGACGGCGCCCTGCAGACGCCCCGTGTCCTGCTGCGGGAAAAACCCTTTCGGGATCTTGTCGTAAAGGTAGACGCTAATGCCCACTGTGAGGAACACGGTGAGGAGGACGGGCGCGGGATGATCCAGCACGACGTTGAGCGCCGACCCATAACTGGAGATGACCCACCTGTAGACTTTTTCGGTCTGGTTATAGAAGTATCCGTGGCGGCCGTGTGCCTTGAGGAGCCACGCGCACATCATGGGCACAACCGTCAGGGAGACCACCATGGAGATGGCGATGGCGACCGCCAGAATCACCGCGAATTCGCGGAACAGGCGCCCCACCACGCCGCTCATCATCAGGATGGGAATGAAGACGGCAATGAGCGACATGCTCATCGACAAAACGGTGAAACCAATCTCTTCCGCGCCTTTGAGGGCAGCCTGCATCGGTTTCATGCCATTTTCGAGGTGGCGGGTAATGTTTTCGATCACGACAATCGCGTCGTCCACCACGAATCCCGTGGCGATGGTCAGCGCCATCAGCGATAGATTGTCCAGGGTGTACCCAATCAGATACATCGCGCCGAACGTGGCGATGATGGATACCGGCACCGATACGCTCGGAATAAACGTCGACCAGGCGCTGCGGAGGAAGATGAACACCACCAGAACCACCAGGCAGATGGAGACGATCACGTTGCGCTGCGCGTCCCTCAGCGATTCCCGGGTCGTGGTGGTGCGGTCGCTGGCGATCTTGAAACGGACCGTCGGCGGAAGCTGGGCCTGAAACTGCGGCATCAGAGCTTTGACCCGCGCCACCGTGTCGATAATATTAGCATTCGGCTGGCGGCTGATCTGGATCTGAACCATCGGATTCCCGTTTACCACGCCGAAGTTCCGGACATCTTCATTGGCATCGATGACGCGGCCGAGGTCCGACAGGCGGACGGGCGCGCCGTTCCGATAGACCACCACCAGGTCCTGGTATTCTTTCGCCAGGAAAAGCTGGTCGGTGGCGTAAATCGGAATCTCTTCCTCGGAGTTCGCGAGGGCGCCTTTCGGCTTATTCGCATTGGCGCCCTGGAGGAACGTGCCGATCTGGTCCAGGCCCACGTTGTAGCGCGAGAGCGGCTGCGGATTCACTTCCACGCGAACCGCAGGAAGCGAGCTCCCACCCACCGTAACCTGGCCCACGCCATTGACCTGCGCCAACTTCTGCGCAAACACCGAGGAGGCGATGTCGTACAACTGCGGCCTCGGCACTACATCCGACTCCAGTGTCATCAGCACAATCGGCTGGTCGGCCGGGTTGATTTTCCGGTATCTCGGAAGGGAGGGGAGATTCGAAGGGAGAAACCCCGCCGCGGAGTTAATAGCCGCCTGCACTTCGCGCGCCGCCCCATTGATGTCGCGGCTCAGATCGAACTGGAGTACGACCATCGCCGACCCGACCGAGCTCCTGGATGTCATTTCCGTGACGCCCGCGATGCGCGTGAACTGCTTCTCGAGTGGGGTCGCCACCGACGCCGCCATCACATCCGGACTCGCTCCCGGCAGGCCGGCGCTGACCATGATGGTCGGGAAGTCCACCTCCGGCAATGCCGCTACCGGTAATAGCGTGTAGCCGATCCCGCCGGCCAGCGTCACCGCCACCAGGAGCAGCGTGGTGGCAACCGGTCTCTGAATGAATGGCGTGGAAATGCTCATATGCGCCAGTCTTAAGTCAATTCGGCCCCGTTAAGCAGTTCTTCACTCCTGCTGGAACCGCGCAACCGGGCGACCCAGGCCGCGGCCCGTCCGAAATACAAATAGATAACCGGCGTCGTGAAAAGCGTCAGCACCTGGCTGATCAGCAGTCCGCCGATGATGCAGATGCCCAGCGGTTTTCGCAATTCGGAACCTACGCCGCTGCCGAAGGCCAGCGGAACGGCACCCAGCAGCGCGGCCATGGTGGTCATCATGATCGGACGGAAGCGCAGGAGGCACGCCTGGTAGATCGCTTCCTCTGGCCGCTTGCCTTCCTTGCGCTCCGCTTCCAGCGCAAAGTCAATCATCATGATGGCGTTCTTCTTCACAATGCCGATCAGAAGAATGATGCCGATCAGCGCAATCACATCCAGATCTTTGTGGAACAGAATCAGGGCCAGCAGCGCGCCCACTCCGGCCGATGGCAGCGTGGAAAGAATGGTGATGGGATGGATGAAGCTCTCGTATAGTATGCCCAGAACCAGGTACACCGTAACGCAGGCCGCCAGGATCAGGATCAACTCGTTGGCCAGCGACAATTCAAACGCGCGGGCCGTTCCCTGGAAACTCGGTTCAATGCTGGCTGGCATGCCCAGTGCCTGCGTAACCTGCTTGATATGCTGAACCGCCGCGCCCAGCGACGCTCCTGGAGCCAGGTTGAATGAAAGAGTAACCACCGGGAACTGGCTCTGGTGGTTGATCGTGATGGGCGACGGAATCATGGATGCTCTTACAAGCGATCGTAGCGGAGCCGGCGCGAGCGCCGCCGCGCCCGTCAGAGCGCTGTTCGTCCCCGCCAGTGCGATGGTCGTTGCCAGATTCGCCGACGCCGATCCGATGGGCACATACATGTCCGCCAGGGCCGACGTATCCCGCTGATACTGGGGCTCCACTTCGAGAATCACGTGGAACTGATTGGTCTGTGTATAGATCGTCGATACCTGTCTCTGGCCGAACGAGTCGTAGAGCGCGTCGTCGATGTTCTGAGGCGTGATTCCCAGCCTGCCCGCCGTGTCGCGATCGATATTCACGAGCAGTCCGAGGCCGTTGTTCTGCTGATCGCTGGCCACGTCCCGTAGCTCGGGCAGTTGCTTCATCCGGTCCACCAGGCGCGGAACCCACAGATCCAGCAGCGCCTTGTCGGGCGCATCCAGCGCGTACTGGTATTGCGTCCGGCTGATCCGGTCTTCCACTGTCAGATCCTGCACGGGCTGCATGAAAAGCTGGATGCCCGCCACCTGTTGCACCTTCGGCGCCAACCGCCGGATCACATCCACCGCGGAAACACCGGCGCGCTCTTCGAGCGGCTTCAGCGTGATCTGGATGCGGCCGCTGTTCATGGTCGTGTTCACGCCATCGGCGCCGATGAACGACGTGAGATTCTCAACCGCCGGATCCTGGCGGATGACCTGCACCAGTTCCTGCTGCCGCCTGGACATGGCGGGAAACGATACCGTCTCCGGCGCCTGCGAAATGCCCAGGACTACGCCTGTATCCTGCACCGGAAAGAACCCCTTCGGAACCACCATGTAAAGGTAAACCGTGAGGCCGAGCGTGCCTACGGCCACCAGCAGCGTCAGCGGCTGATGGCGCAGCACCACCCGCACCATCCTGCCGTACCCTTCGATGGTCTTGGTGAAGCACCACTCCGACCAACGGTACAACGCGCCCTGCTCGGATTCCGGATGGTGCCTCAGAATTCGAGCCGACATCATGGGCGTCAGCGTGAGCGAGACAAACGCCGAGAATATGATTGTGACCGCCAGAGTCACCGCGAATTCGCGGAACAGGCGGCCCACAATATCCGCCATGAACAGCAGCGGAATCAGCACCGCGATCAGCGACACGGTCAACGACACGATGGTGAATCCGATCTCCGCCGATCCCGTGAGCGCGGCTTGCATGGCGGAGTCGCCCCTCTCGATATAGCGCGAGATGTTCTCGATCATCACGATCGCGTCATCCACCACAAAACCGGTGGAAATCGTCAGCGCCATCAGCGAAAGGTTGTCCAGGCTGTACCCCAGCAGGTACATGACGGCGAACGTGCCCACCAGCGAAAGGGGCACGGCTATGCCCGGAATGATGGTGGCCGAAGGGCTGCGCAGGAAAAGAAAGATCACCATCACCACCAGCACCGTGGTGAGCATCAGCTCGTATTCGACGTCCCTCACCGATGCCCGGATGGTGGTTGTGCGGTCGGTGATGACCTGCACACGGATCCCCTCCGGCAGAGAATTCTCGATTTGAGGAAGGATCCCCTGCACTGTATCGACGACGCTGATGATGTTGGTCCCGGGCTGCCGCTGAATATTCAGAACGATGGCCGGGTCGGCGTTCACCCACGCAGCCAGTTTGGTGTTCTCCGAGCCATCGATGACCGTGGCGACATCTCTGATGCGCACCGGCGCCCCATTGCGGTAAGCGATGATGATCGGCCCGTACTGGGCGCCGGCCTGAAGCTGGTCGTTGTCGTTAATGGTCCAGGCCTGGTCCGGTCCATCGAAACTGCCTTTGGCCTGGTTCACGTTGGCGCTGCTCAGCGCCGTTCGCAGAGCCTCGAGACTCAGTCCATAGGATGCCAGCGCCGTGGGATTCGCCTGCACCCGAACGGCCGGACGCTGCCCTCCGCTGATGCTCACAAGGCCCACGCCCTTGAGCTGGGAAATTCTCTGCGCCATGCGTGTTTCAGCCAGCTCTTCGACTCGCGGCAGCGGCACCGTCGTGGACGTAATAGCCAGCGTCAGAACCGGCGCATCGGCGGGATTCGTCTTGCTGTATATGGGAGGAACCGGGAGATTCGTAGGAAGAAAGGTGGTAGCTGCGTTGATGGCGGCCTGAACTTCCTGCTCGGCCACGTCGATGCTGAGATCGAGCGAAAACTGCAGCGTGATCAGCGAGCTGCTAAAGGAGCTGATCGACGTCATCTGCGTCAGCCCGGGCACCTGACCGAACTGCTTTTCGAGCGGCGCGGTGATCGAAGACGTCACTACCTCCGGGCTCGCCCCCGGGTAGAACGTCTGGACTTGAATGGTCGGGTAATCCACCTGGGGCAGCGCCGAAACCGGCAGTTGCCGGAAAGCCGTGACACCCACCAGCACCACGCCAGCCATCAGCAGCGATGTTGCCACCGGCCTCAGGATGAAGATTCGGGAGGGACTCACCGACCAGCGCCTCCGCTCTGGCCCTTCCCATACTTGCCGCCGGCCTTCTTGGATCCGCCACGGCCGCCCCGTCCGCTTCCGCCGCCGCCGGGGTTGTAGCTTGGCGGGTTGTCCATCTCGCCGGCCTTCCGTACTCGGACCACGGCGCCTTCAATCAGCCTGTCGGTGCCATCGATGACTACCTGATCCCCATCCGTGATACCGCCGAGAATGTCGGCCGAGTCCGCGGTAGTTATTCCCACTTGAACGGTTCTCAGGTGCACTTTGGAATCCGCATCCACAACATAGACGAACGTGCCCTGCTGGCCATTCTGAACCGCCACGTTTGGCACGACCAGTTGATTGGTCAGCGTGTCCACCAGCAGGCGTATGTTGACGAACTGCTGAGGGAAGAGCGCATTGTCTTTATTGTCGAAAACCGCCTTCAGCTTGGAGGTGCCGGTGGTATTGTCGATCTGGTTATCCAGGGTCATCAGCGTCCCGGATGCCAGCTTCTTGGAATTGTCCCGGTTATACGCATCCGCCGGCAGATGCGCACCGGCTCGCAGCTTTTGCGTGACCTGCGGGAGGTCGTCCTCGGGGATGGTAAACAGCACGGCTATCGGCTGGAGTTGGGTGATCGTGATCATGCCGTTCGTGTCGGAGGCGTGGACGATGTTGCCGGGATCCACAAGGCGCAGACCTACGACACCCGTAATCGGGGCCGTGATTTTGGAATAAACCAATTGCAGCTTGGCGTTGTCGATGGTGGCTTGATCCTGCTTGATGGTGGCTTCGTACTGTGCAACCAGCGCCTTCTGCGTATCCAATTGCTGACTCGGAATGGCGTCCGTCTTTACCAATAGCTGGTAGCGGTCAAGATCCACCTTCGCGTTGGCCAGCAGGGCCTGGTCGTGCGCCAGCGTGGCTTCAGCCAACTCAAGTTGAACCTGATAGGGCCGCGGGTCTATCTCGATCAGGACCTGACCCTCCTTGACCAGATCGCCTTCGTTGAAATCGACTTTCATCAACTGGCCGTCGACCCGAGACTTGACCGTTACAGTGTAGTAAGGACTCACGTTGCCCAGCCCGGGCAGGTAGACCGGGATGCTGGAGCGTGCGACCTTCGTCACGACCACCGGCACCGGGCCCAGAGCCGCGCCCCGGCCGCCGCCAAAGCCTCCGCCGCCAAAGCCTCCGCCGCCAAAGCCTCCCCCCCCGCCGCCCTGGCTTCTAGGGGTGGTGCTCGGCTGGCCGGCACGCCAGACCGCGTACCCCGCGACACCCGCGACGATCAGCAGGAAAACAACCCAGATCAGCCCGCGTTTCTTTGGTTTTCCGGACCTGGGCGGCGTTGGTCCATGCCGGTCGGGCAGATGCACTTCCGGCAGCGATTCAGGGATTTCTGTGTTTGTCGTCATTCCAACAGCCTGTTTAAAAGCAGCGGACTCCTCTATAATGACTGATTCGAGAGCTTCCAGGTAACACCCCCGCTCCCAGGCAACTGTTTCGGAATTGCCGTGGGGCGGAGGGGGGAGTTGCAGGGGCCAGCATTCCTGCCGGCGGCTTATCGAAACTGCGGGCTCCCCATGCAGAAGCCCTACCTACGCACCTGCAAGACAAAGCCACGCCGCCCTGAAACTTCCTCATTCTATGGGCGGTTGCGGCTTTTGCCATCCCTCTGCACTCCCTTGGACGGATGGGGCCTCCTGCCTGTCGCACAGCTCGGCGGACCTAACCGGAACCCGATCCGCAATCCGAGCGTGGCCGGGGACAGGGCGCTTGGCCGCCCCTCGCCTTTCTGCGGCCTCGACCCTCCACGACATTCTGAAATCCTTCGAGGTGGGAACGCGGGTTAATGGGCGTTCGCCCGACCGGCGCCCCGGCATTGGTCATTGTTGGGGAAGATGTCCCGCAACGAGCTCCGGGTGAGCTTGACTTGTCTACTATCCACCCGACTGACCCAGCCGGCAATTGCCTTCACATGCGCCCAGAGATCCCGCCTTACTGGTGGAGCTTCCGCCCGACTGACCCAGATGTGCTTGTCATCATAGCTGATCGGCACGGTCTGGCCGGGCGCGGTCCAGGCTGCCCATGCGGCGTGGACCGTCGTTAAATAATTCTTCGATTGGTCCCGCCAGTTCAAAACCGGAGTCCTTTGATAGCCGATCAGGATTTTGTTGTCCGCCGCGAAGCAGTAATAATAGTCGCTGGGTCCGAAGAAGCAATTCGCGCAAAGAAATTCAGCTTGATCGAGCAACTGCGCTTGAACCTGCTGCCGGCCGGCTGCCGCTCCGAAAGAGACTGGCGCGGCCAGCGAGGCGGCCACGCAAACTGACGTCCGGATGACAGAGCGGAAATAAGAAAACGAGATCATTATCCGATCTTATCCTGTTGCCGCGCGCCGCGGCAATACCGCCTGATTGTGACGGGTCCAGCCTGAGCGGTGGCCGTCGCCCAAGGCGATGCAGCGAATCCGGCGACGGGCTCGCTGGCTCCAACTTGAGCCATGACTCGAAAGGGCTAGTCAGGAATGGCCCGGATTAGGGTGTAGCATGCGCTGGTTGAGACGCGCCGTAATTATAGACTAAGATAAAGCGTTGTGCCCCTCGGATGCGGCCATCGCTTTCAAGGGCATCTCGAGATACAAAAGACAACCAGCGGGTGCATGAAAGAACACTTTTTTCCAGCAGTTGAGCAGGGTATGCCGCCTGCATCCCCGGCGACGAAGCCACCGAAACGGCGGCCCTCAGGCCGACGATGGCTGTGGCTGCCTGTTCTCGCCTTGCTGGGCGCCGGCGCCTGGTATCTCGGGCCGAAAGCCGGCTCAACGGCCTCCACATCATCCACAGCGCTCCCGAAGGGCGGCAAGAAGGGCGCATCGGGCGCCGTCCCGGTAGTAGCGGCCAAGGCCCGGAGGGGAAACATCGGGGTCTACATCACCGGCCTCGGCTCGGTGACTCCCATTTACACGGTGACGGTGAAGAGCCGTGTAGACGGGCAGTTGATGAAAGTCCACTACGGCGAAGGCGACCTGGTGCACGAGGGCGACCTGTTGGTGGAAATCGACCCGCGGCCCTACCAGGTCCAGTTGGAGCAGGCGGAGGGGCAACTGGCACGCGACCAGGCCACGCTCGACAATGCGCGCGTGGATCTCGATCGCTACCAGAAGCTGCTGGCGCAGGATGCGATCCCGGAACAACAACTGGCCACCCAGAAGGCGACTGTAGCGCAAGCCGAAGGAGTGGTGAAGAGCGATGTGGGACAGATCGACAGCGCCAAGCTGAACCTGGTTTACTGCGACATCCGGGCGCCCATCACCGGCAGGGTCGGCCTGCGGCTGGTGGATCCGGGGAATATCGTGCACGCCACCGATACCAACGGCCTGGTCGTGATCACGCAAGTTCAGCCCATCAGCGTCATCTTCACCGTTGCGGAGGACGATCTTCCGGTGATACTCCGCAAACTGGCGGCGGGGGAGCACCTGAGGGCCGACGCCTTCGATCGGGCGAACACCACCAAAATCGCCTCCGGGACGCTGGTGACGGTGGACAACCAGATCGATCCAACCACGGGATCGCTCCGGCTGCGCGCCGATTTCGATAACAGCGCCAACCAGCTCTTTCCCAATCAGTTCGTCAACGTGCGCTTGCTGGTGGAGGAGAAGAGCGGAGTCACCCTGGTCCCCAGCGCCGTCATCCAGCGGACCACCACTTCCACCTACGTCTACCTGGTCAACGACAATCAGACCGTTAATGTCCGGCAAATCACGCAGGGAGTCATCGAAGGCGACAGCGCCGAAGTCACCAGCGGAGTAGCTCCCGGCGACGTGCTGGTGATGACGGGTGTCGACAAGCTGCAGGAAGGAAGCCCGGTCACCGTTCAATTAGCCGACGAGCAGGCTGGAGGCAAATCCGGAGGGAAGCGGAAGTGAGCCCGTCCCGGACGTTCATCCTGCGGCCGGTTGCGACATCTCTCCTCATGATTGGCATCCTGCTGGCGGGAGGTGTGGCCTATAAGCAGTTGCCCGTCTCCGCGCTGCCCGAGGTGGACTATCCCACCATCCAGGTGCTTACGTTCTACCCTGGCGCCAGCCCGGATGTGATGGCATCTTCGGTCACCGCGCCTCTGGAGCGGCAGTTCGGCCAGGTGCCGGGCCTGCAGCAGATGACCTCCACCAGCTCCGATGGGAGTTCGGTCATCACCCTGCAATTCACTCTCAGCCTGGGTATCGACGTTGCCGAGCAGGAAGTGCAGCAGGCCATCAACGCTTCTGGAACGTATCTCCCCGCGGACCTTCCGGTTCCGCCGATCTATGCCAAGACCAACCCGGCCGACACCCCGATTCTGACGCTGGCCCTGTCCTCCAAGACCGAACAACTCTCGCACGTCGAGGATCTGGCCGACACGCGCCTGGCCCCTAAGATCTCGCAACTGTCCGGCGTCGGCCTGGTGAGCATCAGCGGCGGACGAAAGCCGGCCGTCCGCATCCAGGCGAACCCCACCGTGCTGGCCTCCTATGGCCTCAACCTGGAGGATCTGCGCAGCGCGATTGCGGCCGCCAATGTCAATCAGGCCAAAGGCAATTTCGACGGCCCGCACCAGGCCTATCAGATCGGCGCCAACGACCAGTTGCTCTCGTCGGACGACTATCGGCCCTTGATTGTGGCTTACCGCAACGGCGCTCCGGTCAAGCTCACCGACGTTGCCGACGTGATCGACGATGTCGAAAACGTCCGGCAGGCCGCCTGGATGAACGAGGTTCCGGCGGTGATCATGAACATCCAGCGGCAGCCCGGCGCCAACATCATTCAGGTGGTGGACCGCATCAAACGGTTGCTGCCGCAACTCACCAACACGCTGCCGAAATCGATTCAGGTGAGCATTCTCACCGATCGCACCAACACCATCCGCGCGTCGGTACAGGATGTCCAGTTCGAGCTCATGCTGACGGTGGCGCTGGTGGTGATGGTGATCTTCCTGTTCCTGCGTAATTTTGCGGCGACCATCATCCCCAGCGTGGCCGTTCCGCTTTCCCTGGTGGGCACGTTCGCAGTGATGTACGTGCTCGGGTACAGCCTCAACAACCTGACGTTGATGGCGCTGACCATCTCCACCGGCTTCGTGGTGGACGACGCCATCGTGATGATCGAGAACATCTCGCGCTACATCGAGGAGGGAGAAGCCCCTATGCGGGCGGCGCTGCGCGGCGCCGAGCAAATCGGCTTCACCATCATCTCGCTGACGTTCTCACTGATCGCCACGCTCATTCCGCTGTTGTTCATGGGCGACATCGTCGGCCGGCTGTTCCGCGAATTCGCCATCACCCTGGCCGTCACCATTCTGGTCTCCGCCGTCGTATCGCTGACCCTCACGCCCATGATGTGCTCGAAGCTGCTGAAGCACAAGCCCGAGGCGGAGCAGGGACGCCTGTTCCGCGCCTCGGAACGCGCCTTTGAGGCCGTGATCGCGCTTTATGGCAGGATTTTGCGGTTTGTGCTGCGCTGGCAGACCGTGACGCTGCTGGTGGCAGCCGGCACGCTGGCCCTCACGTGCTACCAGTTCTACGCCATCTCCAAGGGCTTTTTCCCCATCCAGGATACGGGCGTCATCCAGGGTGTTTCGGAAGCGGCGCAAACGGTGTCGTTTCCGGAGATGGCGTCGCTCCAGCAGCGGCTCACCAACGTGATTCTGGCCGACCCCGCGGTGCAGAATCTCTCCTCCTTCATCGGCATCGATGGAACCAACACCACCCTCAACAGCGGCCGCATTCTGATCAACCTCAAACCTCTGGCCGAGCGCCAAATCGGCGCCAGCGACGTCATTCGCCGTCTTCAGCCGCGCCTGGCGGAAGTGGCCGGCATCACTCTGTTCATGCAGCCGGTGCAGGACCTGACGGTGGAAGATCGCGTGAGCCGCACGCAGTTCCAATACACCTTGGAAGATCCCAGCGCGGACGAGCTGAACACCTATGCCCCCAGAATGCTGGCCCGGCTGCGGCAACTGCCCGAACTGAGCGATGTGGCCACCGACCAGCAGGTGCAGGGTCTGCGCGCCAGGCTGGTATTCGATCGCGACACGGCCATGCGGTTGGGAATCACACCGTCCGCCATCGACCAGACCCTGTACGACGCCTACGGCCAGCGGGAAGTATCCACCATCTTCACGCAACTCAACCAGTACCACGTGGTGCTCGAAGTGAAGCCCGCGTTCCAGCAGAAGCCGCTCGATCTGCGCAATCTGTTTATCCGCACGGGCGCGGGATCCTCCAGCACCGCCGCGGGCCTGGTGGCGGGCGGTGGGTCCGCCGTGGCAGTCGCGCAAGGGCCCGTCAGCTCGGGTTCCGCCGCCAGCACCGCCGCTAACGCCTCCAACGCGGCCGCCAGCACCGCCAGTGCGGCCATCGCCAGCAGCGCGTTGGTAGGGGGCGCCATCGCTTCCGCCGCGGTGTTCCCCATGGGAGGCCAGATTCCGCTTAGCGCCTTTACCCGCATGGAAACCGTGGCCGTCCCCATTACCGTAAACCACCAGGGTCAGTTCCCGGTGATCACGCTCTCCTTCAACCTGGCTCCCAGAGTTTCGCTGGGCGATGCCGTGAATGCGGTGAATAAGATTAAGGATGAAATCGGTATGCCGGCCAGCATTCAAGCGGCGTTTCAGGGCACGGCCCAGGCGTTTCAGGCGTCGCTGACCAACGAGTGGTTACTGATTCTGGCGGCGCTGACGACCGAATACATCGTCCTCGGCGTGCTCTACGAGAGCTACGTCCATCCCATCACTATTTTGTCCACGCTTCCCTCGGCCGGCGTGGGCGCGCTGCTGGCCCTCAACATCTGCGGCGACGATTTCAGCGTGATCTCGCTGATTGGCATCGTCCTGCTGATCGGAATTGTGAACAAGAACGGCGTCATGATGATTGATTTTGCGTTGGATTCCGAGCGAAAGGAGGGCAAGCAGCCCATCGACGCCATCTACCAGGCCTGTTTGTTGCGCTTCCGCCCCATCCTGATGACCACCATGGCCGCGTTGCTCGGCGCTGTGCCGCTGGCTCTGGGCACCGGCACGGGGTCGGAGTTGCGCCGGCCGCTGGGCATCACCATGATCGGCGGCCTGATCATCAGCCAGATGCTGACGCTCTTCACCACGCCGGTGATTTACTTGTTCTTCGACCGGCTGGCCAGGCGCTTCTCGGGGCGCCCGGCGTCCAGTCCCGGCCTGGCGCCGGTTCCCGCGGAGTGATGGATGAACATTTCCTCGCCGTTTGTTCACCGGCCGGTTGCCACCACGCTCCTCACTGTCGCCATTGCCCTGGCGGGCGCGGTGGCCTTCCGCATTCTCCCGGTATCTCCGTTGCCGCAGGTGGACTTTCCGACCATCTCGGTAAGCGCCAGCTTGCCGGGCGCCAGTCCGGAGACCATGGCGTCGTCGGTGGCCACTCCTCTGGAGCGCCAATTCGGGCGCATCGCGGCGGTCACCGAGATGACCTCTGGGAGCACGCTGGGGTTTTGCAGCGTCACTCTGCAATTCGACCTGAATCGGGACATTAACGCAGCCGCCCGCGATGTGCAGGCAGCCATCGCAGCCGCCCGCGGCTACCTGCCGACCAATCTTCCCAACAACCCCACCTACCGCAAAGTGAATCCCGCCGATTCGCCGATCTTCATGCTCGCACTGACCTCCAAAGTGCTGGGCAAAGGGCAAATGTACGACGCCGCGTCCACCATCATGGCGCAGAAACTGGCGCAGGTTCAGGGCGTGGGGCAAGTGGGTGTCGGGGGAAGCGCGCTTCCCGGCGTCCGTATCGAGCTGAATCCCTCCGCGTTGAACAAGTACGGCATCGGATTGGAGCAGGCGGCCACCGCCCTGGCCACGGCTAATGCCAACACACCCAAGGGACATTTCTCCGATGGACACCAGATGTGGGAGGTGGGCGCCAACGACCAGTTGTTCAACGCCGTCGAATACCGGCCGCTGCTCATCGCCTATCACAACGGCGCCACCGTGCGCGTCTCGGATGTCGGCGATGTCGTCGATTCCGTGGAAGACCTGCGCAACGCCGGGTACGCCAATGGCAAGCCTTCCGTGATCGTCACCGTCTTTCGCCAGCCGGGAGCCAACATCATCGAGACCGTGGATCGCGTCCGCGCCGTCCTGCCGCAGATTCACGCCGCCATTCCGGCATCCATCGATTTGAAAGTCGCCATGGATCAAACCCAGACCATCCGCGCTTCCGTCCACGATGTGGAGCGGACCCTGCTCATATCGATAGGCCTGGTGATCCTGGTGGTCTTCGCGTTTCTCAAGAACGTCCGAAGCACGTTCATTCCCAGCATCGCGGTTCCGGTCTCCCTGCTGGGAACCTTCGGTGTCATGTACCTGTGCGGCTACAGCCTCGACAACCTCTCGCTGATGGCCCTCACCATCTCCACCGGTTTCGTGGTGGACGATGCCATCGTGGTGATCGAAAACATCACGCGCTACCTCGAAGCCGGCCTCCAGCCGATGGCCGCCGCCCTGAAGGGAGCCAAGGAAATCGGGTCGACCGTGATCACCATGAGCGTTTCGCTGGTGGCGGTGTTCATCCCGCTGCTGCTGATGGGAGGGATTGTAGGCCGCCTGCTCCGCGAATTCGCCGTCACGCTTTCCGTGGCGATCGGCGTCTCCATGATGATTTCGCTGACTGCCACGCCCATGATGTGCGCCCACCTGTTGAAGGAGCATGAAACTCACGGGTGGGTCTACCGGACGTTCGAAGGCCTCTTCAACTGGAATGTGGCTCTGTATGGCAGGATGCTCTCGCTGGTGCTCCGCCATTCGTTTGTCACCCTGCTGGTGCTGTTGACCACCATTGGCCTGAATGTGTACTTGTTCATTCACGTGCCCAAGGGATTCTTTCCACAACAGGATACCGGGCGCATGGGCGGCCAGATCCTAGCCGACCAGGACACGTCGTTTCAATCCATGGACAAGATCCTGTTGCAGATGGTGAACATCGTGTCCGCCGATCCCGCGGTGGACAGCGTCAACGGCTTTACCGGAGGCGGCAGCGGCGGAGGCGGAGGTGGCGCGGCCACCTTGAATCAGGGACGCTTGTTCGTGTCCCTCAAGCCGCTCGCGCAACGCAAGATCACGGTCGATTACATCATGCAGCGGTTGCGTCCGAAGCTCGCCAGAGTCCCGGGTGCCACCCTCTACCTGCAGGCCTATCAGGACGTACGCGTCGGCGGAAGGAACAGCGCCGCGCTCTACCAATTCACCATGCGGGGCGACAACCTGCAGGATCTGGTTGCTTACGCACCGCGCATGTTCCAGCAGTTGAAATCCATCCCCATCATCGTCGATGTCAACAGCGACCAGCAGAACCGGGGCCTGCAATCCATGGTCACTTACGACCGCGAGACCGCCGCGCGCTTCGGCATCTCGCCCCAGTTGATGGATAATACGCTGTACGATGCCTTCGGCCAGCGCCAGGTGTCGACCATGTATAAAACGCTGAACCAGTATCACGTGGTGATGGAGGTCGCCCCGCGCTACTGGCAAGACCCGCAGACCTTGCGGGAGATCTATGTGAAATCGCCCAGCGGCCAGCAGGTTCCTTTGAATGCCATCGCCCATTACGGTCAGGCGGTGGCGCCGCTCTCGGTGAACCACCAGGGTTTGTTCCCGTGCGTCACCATCTCGTTCAACCTGCAGCCCGGCGTGGCGCTGGGCGATGCGGTCCAGGTCATCGCAGGGGCGGCTCGCAAGGTTGGTCTTCCGCCCACCATCCAGACCATGTTCACCGGCACGGCGCAGGCCTATCAGGATTCGCTCGGCAGCGAGCCGTACTTGATTGCGGCGGCCCTGACGGCGGTCTACCTCATGCTCGGTATCCTCTACGAAAGCTACATCCACCCCGTCACGATTCTTTCCACGCTCCCTTCGGCGGGCGTGGGCGCATTGCTGGCCCTCATGCTCACCCACACCGATCTCAGCATTATTGCCATGATCGGCATCATTCTGCTGATCGGCCTGGTGAAGAAGAACGGCATTCTGATCGTCGATTTCGCTCTGGCCGCCGAGCGCAACGAGGGGAAAAGTCCGCGGGACGCCATCTTCGAAGCCAGCCTGTTGCGTTTCCGCCCCATCCTGATGACCACGTTCGCCGCCATGCTGGGCGCTATGCCCCTCGCGCTCGGCAGAGGCATGGGATCGGAGTTGCGCCGCCCACTGGGCATCACCATCATCGGCGGGCTGCTGATGAGCCAGGCGCTGACCTTGTTCACGACCCCCGTGGTCTACCTGTATTTCGACCGCCTTCAGCATTGGTGGGAGCGTGTACGCGGCGGCGCGCGCAGACCGCTCGAGCCGATGGGATCCGAGGGTTAAACGACACCTGCGCCAGCAGGTCGGAATCGCCCACGCGCCGCCGCGCTGGCCGCCTGGTCTAGGGATATACTCTGTCTTGGAACGCAAATTCCGAAAGGCGGACCCGGGCCGCAGGCGGCGGCCAGCGCGGTCGAATCCGGGGCGCCAGTGCTGGAGGAAAGCATGTATTGGCAAAAATGGTCTGACCGCTTGAAGAGAGAGCTGAAGCTGGGCATGGACCCGGTCGCCGTGGTTTTCGGGGACGCATTGGCGCCGGGTATCCCGGCCCCTCTGGCGAAGGTTTCGGTGTGCCAGGCCTTGAAAAGAGCCGCGGAAGGAGAATCCCTCACCATTACCGCGGAGACCTGCGGCTGTCCCGGGGGATTGGTCAGCCTGGGGCTTGGGCGCCTGCCGTTGGAAGGGAGAGAGAGGCTGATGCACTTTCTGGTTGAAAAGGAAAAGGTCTACTGCTCCCGCGTGGCCATCCATCGCAGCCAGCAGACTGTCCCGCCGCCAGTCGGAATCGCCACTCACGTCTGCTTCTCGCCTCTCTCCACCGCGGCGGTGTTACCGGACATCGTGGTGTTCATCGGAAAACCCGGGTCGCTGCACCAACTCGTCAACCTCGCCGGCTATTGGGAAGGCGGCTCCATCAAGCCTGAGCTTTCCGGCCCGGCCTGCAGGACCGGAGTCGCGTATCCCGTGGTTACCGGGGGGATCGGACTATCGCTCCTCGATTTCGGCGCGCGGAGATTGGCCCGCTTTCCCGATGACTATCTGCTGATGTCGATTCCACTCCACAGGATGTTGGGGATCCTCGATGCCCTTGATCAGGGTGTGGGGCGAGCCGGCGCAGAGGAGGCTGAGAGCATCGAACGCCAGATTGAGGAACTGGGCAGGGTAGTGTAGAGCCGAGGTCCGATTCGCTCAGTACGTCAATTGTTCCCTGGCGGTGACGTGCTTTTCCAGCTCTTTGCGGTTGAGGAAGTACGTGGGCTTCGCCTGGCTTTTGCTGAACAGCTTTTCGGCCTGGTCGTCGAAGTGGCCGGATTCGGGGTGGTCGCTTTCGCCCAGTGGAATCACCATGTAGGACTGCGGAGGCCTGGTGAGGATCACGATCTGGGTGGAAGTCTGGCCGCTGTGTCCCACCATTTGTTTGCCCCGGCGGTCGAAGCTGATGGCGCGTGGGGTAGCCATGCCGGCCTCGGCCAAGGTGCCTCCGCTGACCGGCCAGGTGCGGGCGCCGCCCTGCCGGCCGACGCGGAAGAAGGTTCCGAACGTGGCATCGGGTGAGAACTCCGACTGGAAGCGCTGCGCGGCTTTGTCGAGCGCCTGGCGGATGGCGGTTTCGGTGATCCAGGGCGGCGGTTCGATGTCGCGTCCATCCTGGCCGAGAACGGTCTTGAAGAGATAGTAGAGCAGGGCGGCCTGCGAGTCGGCGTCGGACCTCCCGTTCCAGCCAGCCAGCTTCTGGGCGAAGGCGTTGTCCGGTGCGGCCTTGCGGATGAGGTCGAGCCAGAGTTCGGCGTGCCACACCTGGGGTGAGAAAGCGATGCCGATCATTTGCTCGGGGGTGACGTTGTGGGCGGCGTCGAGCAGGTCGACTATCATGGCGGCGCGTTGATTTGGGGGGCGGCGGCCGTCGTTGTAGAGATAGGGATGCGCGGCCCACTTTTCGGGCACCAGCGGCGAATCCTTCATCATGGCGTAGGGAGAGACGTTGCAGTTCTGCATATAGCCTTGCGGCGGATTGGTGATCTGGACGAGTTCGTCGAAGGTATGCAGGCCCTGCCATTCGCAGTTGCCGGACGCGCCGGGCATGGGCCGCGAGGGATCGCAGCCTTTGGGGCGAATGGGGACGCGCCCGTTGCGGACGTAGTAGATGTCGCCATCGACCGTGCCGATCATGATGTTCTGCGCCATGAGCTGGAGACCGGATAGAGCCTTCCTGGCTTCGGTGAGGTTATGTGCGGTCGCGATCTGCCACTGCGTCTCCATGAGGCGGAACTGATCGGCGTAGGGGATGGCGAGAGAGTAGGCTTTGCCGTTCTTGTGCGCGACGATGGGGCCGTGGTGGGTGGATTCGATGCGGACATCCTGGTACTTCACCTCGTCGCCCACCTTCACGGCGATGCGTTCGGTGCGAACGTCGAGCGGGCGCCACTCACCTTTGAACTTATACTTGCCGTCCTGGACCTCTTCTTCATAGGCGTCGGAGGTGTCGGGCCCGCCAGTGGTCATGGCGATGGAAAGGTACTGATTGTGGCCGAGGGCGGGGATCGGGGTGCCGAGGATGGCGGCGCCGGAGAAACTCATTTCCCGGCTGTAGACGCGCATTTCGTAAAAGCGGAACTCTCCGTACCAGCTCACGTGGGGGTCGATGATGGCGAAGGGAACGTGGAGAGCCGTGCGCCAAGGGGCCAGGAGCATTTCGTTGGAGCCGTGGTAGGCGACCGGGTCGGGCTGGATTCCGGCTCGTTGCAGGTCGCCCCCCGCTTCCCCTTCCGGCCAGCCCCAAATGATGTAGCGGCCGAGCGCGACGATCTGCCAGGGTTCCAGCTTGGGGGCCCACGCCGGCACCTGCTCCGGATGCTCGGCCATGAACTTCTTGACGCCCGACTGGTAGGCCTCGCAGATGGCGCGAACCTTGGAGTCGAGTTCCTTGTAGTGCTGCTCGGCCACGGCCTGGTGGCGCCAGACGCGCTGGCGGTAATCGTCGAAGACGTAGTCTTTGCCGAAGGCCTCGGACATGGTGCCCTCGGCTCTGCGGTAGTTGCGGAGCAGCTCTTCGAGGCGGTCTTCGGCCTGCGCGTATCCGGTAGCGTATGCGGCGCCAACAGCGGTGACGGCGAAGATGTGAGGAACGCCGAATTCATCGCGGAGGATCTCGACCTTCTCCGCGGCGGGCGCCAGGGTGGCGGAGAGAATCAGAAGCGCGAGCGTCTTCATACTTGGGCTTCTCCAACCACACACAGTAGCGCAATAGAAGGGAACCGGTGGGCGCACGCTGGAACTCGCGGGATTGGGGGAGAGCGGCTGGGTGTATACTTCGGTCCATGGAAGACTTGATTCCGCTCGGTAAAACGGATATCCGCATCTCGCCTGTCGGTTTGGGGACATGGCAATGGGGCGACCGCATGATGTGGAGCTATGGCGCCACCCACACCGATCGCGATATTCACGACGCATTCCGGAAAAGCCTCGAGGGAGGGATCAACTTCTTCGACACCGCCGAGGTCTACGGCAAGGGGCGTTCGGAAGTGCTGCTGGGCGAGTGCCTGAGAGAGATGCCGCCGGCCCGGTCCGGCGTGCCGATGGTGGTGGCAACCAAGTTTGCGCCTCTGCCGTTGCGGTTGCGCAGAGGCGCGCTGGTGAAGGCGTTGCGCGCCAGCCTGGCGCGATTGAGGCTCGACCGGGTGGATCTTTACCAGATTCATTTTCCGTTCTCAATGGTTCCGCTTCCGGTATGGGCTAATGCGCTGGCGGACGCCGTGGAAGCAGGGCTGACGCGCTCGGTGGGGGTATCGAATTACAGCGCCGCGCAGATGCGGCAGGCGCACGAAGTTCTCTCCCGGCGCGGGATTCCGCTGGCCTCGAACCAGGTGGAATATCATCTGCTGAAGCGCAAGGTGGAGCGCAACGGCGTGCTACAGTGCTGCCGGGAACTGGGGGTCACGTTGATCGCATACAGCCCTCTGGCCAAGGGTCTGTTGACCGGCAAGTACACGCCGGAGAACCGCCCGCCGGGCATGCGTAAGTACACCGTTCGCAGCGGAAAGCTCACTTCTATCCAGCCCCTCCTCGGCCTGATGCGTGAAGTGGGACAGGCTCATGAAGGCAAATCTTCGGCGCAGGTGGCGCTGAACTGGCTCATGTGCAAAGGCACGGTGCCAATACCCGGGGCAAAGAACGCCCACCAGGCGCAGGAAAACGCTGTGGCAACCGGCTGGCGGCTCGACGCGGCTGAAATCGCCGCGCTCGACGAGATGAGCTGATCAGGATGTTGACACGATGCCGCCTTCCCAAGCGCACCATATCCTGACGCTCTCCGCCCGGGATCAAGCCCGCCTGGTCCGGGAACGCAGTATCTCCTCTCGTGAATTGATCTCCGCGCATCTGGAGCGGATCTCCGTGGTCAACCCCGTGCTTCACGCCGCCGTGGAAGTGCAAGCGGAGCGTGCGCTGGAGGATGCGGCTGCAGCCGACCGCGAACTAGCGGCGGGTTCTTGGCGGGGTCCTCTGCACGGTGTGCCGTTCAGCGTCAAGGACTCGATTGAGCAGGCCGGCAGCCGCTGCACAGCCGGCACCTTGGGCAGAAGAGACGCGCCGTTCGCCACCGCCGATGCGACCCTGGTCGAGCGCCTGCGCCACGCCGGCGCGATCCCCATCGCACGGACCAATCTGCCGGACCTTCTGTTTGCTTTCGAAAGCGCCAACCTGCTTTTCGGACGGACCAACAATCCCTACGATGTAACGCGAACCCCCGGCGGCAGCAGCGGTGGAGAAGCGGCTCTTCTGGCGGCGTGCGGCTCGGCTCTGGGCCTGGGCAGCGATGCCGCCGGCTCGGTTCGCCTGCCTGCGGCATTTTGCGGGATTGCCGCCATCAAGCCGACCTCGGGCCGCCTGCCGCGCACCGGTCACTTCCCACCCGCGGGCGGTTGGTTGGAGACCGTATGGCAGATTGGCCCCATGGCGCGGCGGGTGGAAGATCTCATTGAAGCCATGCGCGTGCTGACTGGTCCCGATGGCATCGATCCCACGGTCCCCGATGTGCCGTACCGTGATCCCGCACAGGCGAAGCTGGCCGAATTACGGGTGGCGTTCTTCATCGACAACGGCATCGCGGCGGCGGATGGAGAGGTCGCCGGTGTGGTTCGCGGAGCGGCTGCGGCTCTCGCCTCCGTGGTTCGCTCGGTGGAAGAATCCCGCCCGGCCTGTCTGGCGGCGGCCTACGACTTGGAGATGAAGCTGATCGGTCCGGATGGCGGCGACGGCCTACGGGACTATCTGCGTGAACTGGGTTCGAGTGAAGTCCATCCGCTGCTTACTGCCTGGCTCGACAAACTGGAGCCGTATCGCACGGATTTGGCCGGCCTGGCGCGATACTGGGCCGAGCTGGACGCGTATCGCGCGGAGATGACCCGATTCCTCCGCCACTGCGATGTGATTCTTTGCCCGGCTTACATCCACACCGCACTGCCACACGGCGAATCCGTCCGCGACGACAACTTTCGCGGTTTCAGCTACACCATGGCCTTCAACGTGGCGGGGTGGCCGGGCGTTGTGGTGCGGTGCGGCGAGTCGGCTACAGGCCTGCCCATCGCGGTGCAGGTGGCGGCTGCCCCGTGGCGCGAAGATGTCGCATTGCGTGTGGCGCTCTGGCTGGAAGGAGCCTTCGGTGGCTGGAAGCCCTCCCCTCTATTTACGGCCCCGAGCAGGAATATTTAGAAATGCCCGCCCGCCCCAGCCTGCCAGCGCATCCGCCCGTGGAACTCATTTCCTCCCGGCGGCGTTCTCCGGAATTCTCCACAGGTAGATGGTGTGCCCTTCCACCTGGTCCTCTTTCTCCGGCTTCCAGTCCCCCATGTCGAAGGTCTGGGAAACCACCCGCGTGCCGGGTTTCAGGTCGTGCCATAGCTTGGGCCTCAGCTTGAGGTTGAGCGACGTCAAAAGGTACAGAGTCACTACCGACGCTTCGTGAATGTCGGCTTCGAACAGGTCCTCGTTGCGGAACGTGACCAGGTTGGTTACCGCGGCCTGCTGGGCGTTGGCGTTGGCTTCGGCGATTCTTTTGGGATTGATGTCGATGCCGACTGCCTTGACCCCGTATACCTTGGCGGCCGTAACCACGATGCGGCCGTCGCCGGAACCCAGGTCATACACCACGTCGCCCTTGTGCACCCCTGCCATCTTGAGCATGGCGTCCACCACCCCCTGCGGCGTCGGCACGAAGATCACGTCCGGCTCCCGCAATGGCTTGTTCTCTTGGGCCCTGCCCGCCACGGGAACCAGGCCAAGAACCAGCACGAGGCAAAAAACGACCTTAGCGAATCGCATACCGTCTCCTTTCACGAGAGATCCACTGTATCCCACGGCGGGAACGATTTCAACCGCCGGCACATTCGGGTAGAATCTGTGTTGACGAGCCGGTGGCCCCGGATTCCGGCCGCCCGTTCGCGTGTTGCGTTGTCCGGATGAGGCCGAATTGGCGACTGACGGTGTGAGTGGGAGGCCCGCTTCCTCGCGCGCGCGCCACAAGGTTGTGGCGCTGGCTTTTCTACTCGGTCTGGTGCTGTACCTGGACCGCGCCGCTCTGAGCGTGCTGATGCCGGCCATCCGTCGCGATCTCGGCCTGGGGCCGATGGCGGCGGGCGGCGTTTTCACTGCGTTTGTCTGGGGCTACGCCCTGTTCAACCTTCCGGCCGGCTGGCTGGGCGACCGTCTGGGGCCGCGGCGCGTGCTGGCGGTCATTGTCACGCTGTGGTCCGTGTTCACCACCGCCACGGCCGCCGCGTGGAATGTGGCCTCGCTGCTGGCGATCCGCTTTCTGTTCGGGGCCGCCGAGGCCGGCGCGGTCCCCAACGTATCGCAGAGCTTTTCGCGTTGGATCCCGCTTGAGGAGCGGGCGCGCGCGCAGGGCTTTTTTCTGGGGGGCATGAGCGCCGGCTCTGCCGTGGCGCCGCCTCTGGTGACGGTGGGGCTGCTCCACTGGGGGTGGCGGGCCACGTTCGTCGCCCTGGGCGTGCTGGGAGCTTGTTGGGTCGTCGCCTGGTACGTCTGGTATCGCGACGATCCGCGCGCGCACCGCGCTGTCTCCGCGGCGGAACTCCAGATCCTCTCCCCGGCGGAGGCCGCGCCGGGGTCCGCCACGCTCGGCTGGCGCGTTCTGCTGCGCTCGCCCAACCTGCGGGCCATCCTGCTGATGTACTTCAGCTACGGCTACACCGGATACATCTACATCACCTGGTTCCCGACGTACCTGCTGGAAGCCCGCCACCTGAGCCCGCAACTGGCCGGACTGCTGGCGGCCGCGCCGGGCACCCTGGGCATGATCGCCAAGCCGCTTGGCGGTTGGGTCAGCGACCGGCTCACGGCGCGCCGCGGCGTGGTCTTCGGGCGGCGCGCGGTGGGAATGTTCGGTTTCGGCCTGGCGGCGCTGGTGGTGGCCCCCGGCCTGTATGCCGCCAATCCGTTCGCGGCGGTTGCCTTCCTGGCGATGGCCGACGGCGGAGCGGCGCTGGCGCACGGCGTCTGCTTTGCCGTGTGCATCGACACCGGAATGCGACGGGCGGGCACCGTCTCCGGCCTGATGCTGACCGTGGGCAGCGTGGGCAACGCCGTATCGGCGCTCACCTTCGGCGCCTTCCTTCAGTTCACCGGCTCGTGGACCGCCCCGTTCCTGGTCGGCATGGCGGCCAACGCGGCGGGCGCGCTGCTGTGGCTCAAAATCAATCCAAGAGAGCAACTGGCATGAAAATCGTCGATCTGAAAACATTCGTTGTGGGCGCCGCCTGGCGAAACCTGATCTTCATCCGTCTGGACACGGATGAAGGCATCAGCGGCGTGGCCGAGGCCACGTCACACAATAAGACCCGAGCGCTGCTGGGCTACCTGGAGGAGGCGCGGGAGCGGTATGTGATCGGCACCGATCCGTTCGACACCGAGGCCCTGTTCTCCCGTATGTTCCGGCTGGATTACTCCTGGGCAGCTTCGGTGCAGGCTACCGCCATCAGCGCCGTTGAGATCGCCTGCTGGGACATCGTAGGCAAGGCGCTGGGCCAGCCCGTATGGCGGCTGCTGGGGGGCAAGTGCCGCGACGCCGTGCCCGCCTATGCCAATGGCTGGTACAACGTGGAACTCGAACCCAAGCTCTTCGCCGAGAAGGCCCGGGAAGTGGTCCGCCAAGGCTACCGCGCGCTGAAGTTCGATCCCTTCGGCGCGGGCGGCCTGGAGATGCCGCGCGCCGACAGGCTGCGGACCATCAGCCTGGTGGAGGCGGTGCGGGACGTCGTCGGGCCGGAAGTGGAGATCTTCATCGAGGCGCACGGCCGCATGAGCCCCGCCACGTCGGTCGCCATGGGACGGGCGCTGGAACGCTTCGAGCCGGGCTGGTACGAGGAGCCGGTCCCGCCGGAAGACATCGAATCGCTGTTGTTCGTCAAGAACCATGTCGGCATCCCCATCGCGACGGGCGAGCGCTGCCAGACGCGCTACGGGTTCCGCGATCTGGTGGAGCGCCGGGCCGCCGACATTCTGCAACCGGACGTGATCCACGCCGGAGGATTCCTGGAGACCAAGAAGATCGCGGCCATGGCCGAGCCGTGTTACATGATGGTGGCGCCCCACAATTCGGCCGGGCCGGGCTGTACGGCAGCCTCGGTGCACCTGGCGGTATGCACGCCCAACTTCAAGATCCAGGAGACCTTCGACGATTTCTCCGAGCCCTGGCTCCACGAGGTGGTGCGCGGCGTACCGCGGGCTCAGAATGGATATTTCGCGGTCCCCCAGAAACCCGGCCTGGGCATCGAGCTCGACGAGGAGGCCATCCGGGCCCATCCGCCACGCGAAGGCTTCTTCAACCTGTGGGACCCGCAGTGGCACAAGCGTAATTTCGGGAAAGGGAATTCATGAAACAACTGGAGGGCATACAAGTGCTGTTGTCCACGCCCATGTCGGCGGACGGCAGCCTGGATCTGGAGAGCACCGGATGGCTGATCGAGCACGTGATCCAGGGCGGCGTCCACGGCATCATTCTGCTGGGCAGCACGGGCGAGTTTTTCTCGCTCGCCGAAGATGAAAGGAAACAGTTCACCGAATACGCCATCGCCTGCATTCGAGACCGCGTGGCGGTGGGCGTGTGCCCCGCCGCGGCCGGCACCCGGCCCGCCATCGATCTGGCCCGCCATGCGGAACGCTGCGGGGCCGACTATCTCCTGGTTCCGATTCCCTTCTATTTCGCCAATACGCTCGGCGGCATCGTGGATTTTTTCACCGCCGTGGCCCGGTCCGTCTCCATTCCGGTGATGCCTTACGACGGCGGCGGCGGCAATTCGCTGGACATGGAAACCTGGCGGCGGATCGTGGCCGCGAGCCCCAATATCAGCCTGGCCAAGGTAACCGTCCCGCTTCCGCCCAAGATCAAGTGGCTGCACGAGGAATTCGGCGGGCATGTGCGCGCGTTCGGCGGCAGCGATCAGACCATCCTGCTCGCCCTGGCCAACGGCGCGCGCGGGCTGACGGTGGCGGGAGCGAACGTGGTTCCCGAGGATTTCGTGCGCCTGTTCGAACTTTACCGGGATGGGCTTCAGGGCGAGGCGCGGCGGTTGTATTACACGCGCATCAGCCCCATGAACGTGATCGCGGTTCCGGCCCACACCGAGTTTATCCAGTGCTACAAGCAGGCGCTTTACTGGATGGGCATCCTCAGCAGCCCGTACGCGCGCAGCCCCATGATGCCGCTCGACGAGCCGCGGAAACGGGAGCTCAGCGCGGCGCTCGAGATCATGGGAGTGGAGATGCCCCGGCTGGAGGGTACCGTGGCCGGCCCTCTCGAATAAACTTCGACCGGGGACCCGACCTTTTGCGGCGCCAACTCAGCGCGCCCGCCGAAGTTCTTCCTTCGCGGCAGCGATCAGATCCACACCAGCCGAATTGAACCGTTCCAGCCTGAAGGTGTCCCCAAAGTCCATCAAGTACTCGTCCTTCGGATTGTAAACCGGCCAGGAGGGGAGTCCCGCACCGTTGGGATTGGAGCTCTTGGCGAAGTTCGTCCAGTAGGACGACAACATGTCCGCTATCTTCCGGTCAATGTCGCTCCACGGATAATCCTTCACGCGCAGGTTGTTGAAGACGTAAAGGACCTCTGAGGAGTGCAGCGCCCCCACCGGGGCCGGTGGATTGTTGCCGTTCCCCTCGGGGTGCGGAGGGATGTGACTGAATCTGTAGAGGCAAACCGGCGACTTTCCCGTCGTTGCCTGGAACTTGGCCCAGCCGCGAATTCCGGCGAAAACGATGTCGCGGCAGACGTCGTGATAGGCTCTGGCGGCCTCTGCGCCGGTTTTCGCCGGATAGAGTCGGAGGAGAGCGTCCGCCCTGGCGCCGAAGATCCGCTGGACCGATGCCGTGTAGGCGGCGAGGCTGTTCGGAGGGGCTGCGCCGCCGCAACCCATGGCCCAGCCCTCATCGTTGGTCGACCCGGCGATCAACGCAATGTCGTTCTGCTTCCCCTGAGAATAAATCGTATAAATGTCCTGTGGCAGGAACCAGCCATCCACGATTGGGCCTCTCGCCCCTCCCGGAGTCTTATTGGAAGCCTCCAGCAGATCCTGGGCGGGCATGGCTCGCAACGCCGCTAGCGTTGGCTTCCCGATCGCCTTTGCGAATTGCACACCCGTGTTTTCGGCCTCCGCAAGCGTCGTCATCCGGGCCAAAAAGCCGCCACAAGACTCACCGATCCCTCCCCTGACCAGCCCCTTGACCAGTGGGGAAGCGGCCAGCAAGTTGACGGCGCCGCATCCTGCCGATTGCCCAAGCATGGTGACCTTGTTGGGGTCGCCACCGAACTGCGCGATGTTCTTCTGCACCCACTGGAGCGCGGCAAGCTGGTCCAGCGCCCCATAGTTGCCGGAGGAGCGATGTTCGGATTCGGCGGTCAACTCCGGATGCGCCAACCAGCCAAAGACCCCCAGCCGGTAGTTGGCGCTCACTACCACCACGCCCTTCTTCGCCAGGGCGTTGCCATCGTACATGGGTCTCGCCGAAGATCCGATAATCCAGGCGCCTTGATGGATATACACCATCACGGGCAACCGCTCGCTGGCCGAAGCTGCCGGCGTCCACACGTTCAGATAGAGGCAGTCCTCACTCTTGAGGCCGGGGTCGAAGATCTCCTGGTCATGCCCGCTGACCATCGACTGCATGCAGGCGGGAGCGAACTGGTCGGCCGCGCGCACGCCCTGCCAGGGGATAACCGGCTGTGGCGGACGCCAACGCCGATTCCCTACCGGAGGCGCGGCAAACGGGATTCCACGGTACTGCCGGACTCCCCAAGCCCACCCCGGCGTGCCGCTCACCAGCCCGCCCTCGACTTTGATTGGTTCCCGAATGGCGGCCGAGAAAGGTGAAGCCAACAGGGCCGCGAAGCACAGTGCAACAGATAGTCTTTTCATATCTCTCTTCCGGAATTCCCACTGTGGACTCCCGGCTCGCGTTCAGTATATACCCAGCCGCCATCGAACCAGAACCTCCTTGGCCCTTGACGAAAGCAGCGGATAGGCGGATACTCATGGGGGGATGTTTTTATGTCTGACAGCCGTGCGTATGCCCTTTCGACGTTGGCTGTGGTCACCGTACTGGCGCTTCCCGCTCACGGCCAATCGGTGATTTCCACTCGTTCTGGCGTAGTCCACTATTTCGAGGGTGCTGTCTACTTGGCCGGCGAGCCGCTGGCACCCCATCTCGGCAAATTTCCCAGTATGGCCAAGGGCGCCGAACTGCGTACGGCGCAAGGCCGCGCGGAGGTACTGCTTACGCCCGGCGTCTTTCTCCGCATGGGTGAGGGCAGCGCCATCCGCATGGTTGCGAACGAGCTCTCAGACACACGTGTGGAATTGCTGGCAGGGTTGGCTATTGTGGATTCCGCGGAACCAAGCCCCGGTACATCGGTGACGTTGATTTACAGGGACTGGAATGTGCGCTTCCCCCAGCAGGGCATCTACCGCATCGATTCGGAGCCGCCGCGCTTGTGGGTGCACCAGGGTAAGGCGGAAGTATCCGCTGGTACCAGTGAGGAGCCGATATTTGTTGAGCAGGGCATGGATGTGCCCTTCGCGGCGGTACTCGTGCCGGAACGATCGGTCTACCAGCCTCGCGACGCACTTGACGATTGGGCCGAAGGCCGCCAACAATCGATTTCCGCGGACGACGCCATCGCGGAGAACATCCAAGACCCGGGTTCGATGGACACCTTGAATCCCGGTACTGACACTTTTACTTATTTTCCGATGCTCGGCATTGTTTCCCTCGGATCGGGCTTCTCGAGCGCATCCAGCTATTTGGGCCTGTATCAGCCGGGGTTCAACTCCATCTACTTGCCCGGCTATACCTATCGGCCTTTGATGCTGGGATTGGTGCCGGGTGGATTTCGAACGCCTCTTCATTCGCCGTTCGGCATGGGAGGTTCACCGTTTCGGCTTCCACTCCGGGTAGGAGGTTCACCGTCTCCGCTTCCACGTGTTCCTGTTCCGCTTACAGCGCCTGCGCGGCCTGTTCCGCATGTGGGAGGGCACGTGGGCGTTCACCGCTAGTCACAAGCAAATCACTGAGCGGGAGCGTAGTACCCGAGGCGCCAGTGCGCTTTGAGCGGAGACGCAATGCCGGGCGGTTGCGAGATTTTCACCTCCACCTTGCGGTACTTTCCATCTCTGGCTGAATTCGTCGGGTAGTAGGCAAGGACGTACTGATTCCGCAATTCGACCGCGATCCGGGCTGCCACGCTCGGCAGGTCGCTGGAGAGCGCTGCTGCGAAGGCGCGACCACCGGTTTGCGTTGCAATTTCGGAAAGCAAACGCGGTCCGGAGATTTCCTCCGGGGTCAGCCCGAGAGACAAGACCGGCTCGAATACACCCATGGCATAGATTTGTACGTCCGCTTCGCGAACCAGCGACTCGATCTCGGCCGCAGTGTACTGGCTGTGGTTATCTCCGCCATCGGAAACGATCACGATTGCCTTGCGGGGATTCCTGGCCTTTTTCATCTCACGCAGCCCGGTGTCGATGGCGTCCAGCATCGCGGTCAGACCGGCCGGCTGAGCGTTCTTCAGAACACCTTCAATCTCTTCGGTGTGAGCCGTGAATCGGACCGATAGTCTGGCAGTGTCCCCGAACTCCACAAGAAACGCTTCATCGTCTCTGTTCAACGCTTTCAGGAACTGTGTGGCAGCCTCGCGAGAAGTCCGAAGCTTGTAATCCATGCTGCCGCTCTCATCGAAGACCAAGCCAATCGAAAGAGGCGAATCCTCGTCGGAGAAATGCGCCACCTTCTGCTCCACGCCATCTTCGAACAAATGGAAATCTTCTTTTTGGAGCCCCAGAACGAACCGGTTCAGCGAATCCATCACCGCCACCGGGATAACGGCCAGGTTCGCATCCGCTCGGAACGTCGGCTCCCGACCATGCTGCGAGTCCCCCGCAGTTGGCGTCGCCTGCCGGGAGTTTTCTTTGGAGTCTGTCTGGGCGGGAGCGAGACCCGAAAACAGCGCCAATGCGGCTGCGATGCACCCCACGCAAAGGACGTAGGCCCACGCTCTCCGCTTCACAATCCTGCCCCCAACTATCGACGAGTTTAGCATGTTTATCATGGCGCAACGGCGGCTGGAAAATCGACTGGCCAGGTAGGCATACGCAGTTCCGGCGATCGGTCAGAACTCATACCGAAATTCCATACGCACGAAGCGCGGCGACTGGATCTCGACCGGCAAGCGCAGATTAAAGGATGGGCCGCTGAGATCGTCTTCCTGGAGCCGTTGCGCGCCATTGGTCACGTTGAGAAGATCGGCCGATACCGTAAATCCGCCGATGGGAAGCCCGAACTGCCGGCTGATCCGAAGGTTCCAATTGATCGCATACTGAGCGCGGTTGCCGCCTTCCGGGCTCCCGCGCACTGTTGTCGCCACCAGGAACGGGCCTTGCGGAAGGCCCGTGACCAGCAACTGGCGTGCAAACACTAATCCGTCCATGTAATCGGCCACACTCGCCACCTCGATCCCACCCCAGGCCGGAGGCAGCCGGTAACTGGCTTGAACTTTGCCTGCGTAGGCCCGGTCGACAAAGCTGCGGCCCGCGGCATGGATGGCGGTGTTGGGGTCGAGAAACAGAGCGCCGATAACGCCGGGATCGTTTTCATAGACCGCGTCGCCCGGGTTGGTGGGTCCGTACGACTTCTCCGCCACGAAGGACGCGTGCAGTGTCAGTCGCCTCCAATCCGTGCCCGCCTCCGCCAGCAGACCGGCATTGAGCATGCGCAGCCCGGCGGGATTTGTCAACCAATACCGGTCCTGGCCCAGAGTGGCAGGGTTCTGCGCGTACACGGTCAGCCACTGGTCGTCGAAGGTGCCGGGAATGCCGTCGGGCCCGGGATCGAGGATGGAGACGGGTGTGAACGCCTGGGCTGGCACGCCGGTATCGATGGCGGCGATCCGATCCTTGTCGTCGCGGCGGAAAAGGTGAATGCTCGCGACGGTTCGCGGCGCGAGGGGGAATTCCGCGCCGATATCGAACTCGTCCGAGTAAGGCCGATGAAGCGATGGAGAAATCGACGAGTAAGGTCCGCCGAAGCGCAACAGCAGACTGCCTTGTTGGCCGGGTTGAAACGAGTCGTTGGAGTTGGACGCGATCCATTGATAGGCGCTCCCGCCGAGGCTGTTGGGATTTCCGAAGTCGAGATACCTTCCCGCCAGCGGCACGTACAAGCGAAAGTACGTGCCCCGAACAACCAAGCCGTGCGAATGAGGAACTTGCCAGGCGAAACCGGCGCGCGGCGACAGGCTGTCCCAAACGATCAGATCCGGTCGCGCGGCGAATGTTCGCGCAGGCGTGAAAGCGCCGGCCGGACTGGATTGAGCCGGCAGCGAGCCGCGGGAGAAATCGGCGAAAGCCCCCAGATCGAGTGACAGCGAAGGCGTCAAGCTCAGGTGGTCCGCGACAAAGCTGGAGAACGACCGCACCAGTTCACGGCAATCGAGCGGCGTGTTGAACTCCATGACGTACGCAGGCACACCATCGGCAGTAATCAGATTCATGCCGGAAGGAGTGGTGAAGCGATTACGCGGCTCAGACCTTTTCCATCCTCCACCGGCAACGATCCGGTGGCGAGTCCCCAGGGCGCGCAGCACAGCCGGCTGCCACGCCGCGTCGATCTCCTGGCGCGGGCGGACGGCCAGATTGGCAAGCGGCGGTGCTCCTGAAACCAGGCCGCTCAAAAGTTCTATGCGGCTCTGCCCGGTCACCGAAGTGCTTGTATCGACATGCGCTGTCGAATACCCATAGCGCACCTCGACAACGCCCAGACCGGAGGCTGCGGGCGGCAGGTGTGTCCAGCCCACCTGAAGAAAATCGAAATGGTCGGTCTCCGGGTCGCCGGGGAATCCGCCCGGCAGAACGAAAGACGGCGCCATGCGGTTGCCGGTCAATGCTTCGAGGCCCGCGGGTACACCGCCATCGGAGAGATCGATTCGCGAGCCGCTGTACAGCGCATCCAACCGGCCTCTGGCGCCGGCACGGACGCGGCCCCGAGCATTTCCAAACAACAACCGGCTGCGCTGATCGGTTCCAGGTGCGGCGAGCGGCTCGGTTTGGGAAGCCCATTGCCCGCTTCCGGAAGCATAAAAGTCCGCCCACCTAGTGAGCGGCCCGCCGATCTCCAAACCATCTCGTGTGAACCAGCGAAATTGGTCCGCTTGCTGCACCAGTCCGCGAAAAACCGGAGGCGGCAGGTTGGTCGAAGAAAGCGCGGCTCCGGTGTTCGTTGTCGAAAGCCCCCCATGCCAGGATGCGCCCGGCTCAGCAAGAAAGAGGCCGACCTCCGTGCCATTACTCCACGAAGCTGTCTGAGCGAAGGCGCTGCGCACCACGACCTCATCGAGCGCCTGGACGTCGGGCGCGACCACTGGAAGTCCCGGCTGGTAGGAGTCGGTTGCATCCATGCCCTGGAACTTGTATTGCGTATCGGTCCACGAGAATCCCCGCTGCGACTCGACCGCCAGCCGGTTGTCGCTGAGGCCGGTGAAATCCAGTGGTTCGGTTACACTGGACGGCTCCCGGCTCAGCAGTAGCCCCGGCAAGCTGAACGCCTCGGGATACAGACGCCCGCTGGTGGCATCGGCCCAAATACCCGGAGTCCGCGCCGCCGGTTCTACGCTGCGCATTACTCCCGATGCGTCCATAACCAGATCGAAGCGCGCGGTTTCGAAGGGAGCAACGAAAACAGTGGCACCGAAGCACGCGGCGCCACGCTCGACACCTCCGGACAGGCAGTATCGTCCGTAGGGCAGTGTCACGGCGAAGTCGCCGTTCGAGTTCGAGTGAATGACGGTGCGGAAACCGGCCCCGCCGGTGATGAGAATGGGTGAGCCGGCCACTGGGCGGCCATCCGTAGCGCGGAGGGTCCCCTCGATGACACCGGTGGTCAACTGTGCCAACAGAGATCCCGGAACAAAAGCCACAGTCGACAGCAGCAGACCGAGGCGGACCGCCGGGAGACTACGACTACTGCCGCAGCACCGTGAAACGGCTGATCGAGTACCCAAGGGCACCCCCAATGAAGACGTCCGACAAAAAGTGGGACGACAAGGAAAGCCTCGAAAATCCGACCAGCGCCGCCATGCCGTACCCGGCCTACTCTACGATTATCCAGAGACGCAGGCTGGGAGGAGCCGGTTGCCTTACGACGAGTATAGGCGCAGCACCCCTTGCTTTTGGTGAATACCAACACCCCTGGCCGCTTCCAGCTCCGAATCCTCTTGAACCCGGACCGTCAATTATCGGAAAATATAGGCTGTTCGAATCCTGGGCAGAGCGTGGCCGATGTCCCAAACGAAGATCAAGCGCAAGCAGACTCTGCTGCGGAAATATCCACCGTCCGAGCCTTGCGCTTGCGAGGTCTGCCTGGCCTATTGCGCGCGCCCGGGCTGGTGGACTGTCGCAGAGGCGGCCGCTGCGCTCCACGCGGGCTACGGCAATCGCATGATGCTGGAGATATCTCAGGACCGGTCGCTTGGCGTGCTGTCTCCGGCGTTCAACGGATGCGAGGGGACTTTCGCGTTGCAAGACTGCGCCAATCGAGGCTGCAACTTCCTCAGGGGCAACCGCTGCGAGTTGCACGGAACCGGTTTCCAGCCGCTGGAGTGCCGGTATTGCCACCACGATCGGCCAGGCTTGGGACCGCGGTGTCACGCGGACATCGAAAAAGACTGGGACACTCCCGCCGGCCGTGCGCTGGTGGCGAGATGGAGTAAGCTGACGGGCATCTGGGAACAACTGAGTCTCTACGGGTTGGAGAGGCTGAAGACAGGGGGCCTCGTTCCTTCGCCGCCCGGACACGCTGTCATACTTCCGCTATAGTCCGATCATGGCACTGGTCTCTTCGCCATGGCCATCCAGGCGAACGTGGGTCCGGTGCCCGCGCCGCGCGAAGTGCACCCCGGCGTCACAGGCGCCGGTGAGATCATCGGCAATCAGCAGGCACTCGAGGCTCGTGGTGGGAGGATTCCTACTTCCAACGATCCAGCACCATGCGCCCCAGTTTTTCGACGGCGGCAGAGGCCGGTTTCACGGAGATGGAGCCCACAACCATCACGCTGATAAAGTCGTAGTCTCCGCGGAAGATGCTCAGGTTCCACACGCCGGACGTCTCGGTTAACAATGCATCTCTCCCGAGGCCTTGGATGTGCCCCTGCTGCACACCCTGCTTCTTGGCATCCACGGTCGCCGTTCCCTGGTATTTGATGGGCCTGTGCCGAATGACGATTGTGACCTGGCCGAAGTCGGGAGCCTTGTAATTGCAGGCGGACACAACTCCCGGGGTCTGAAGGCTGGGGTTCTTCACTCCATCCTCCAACTTGACGCCGAGTGTTTGTTCGATTTCGGCTTTCGACACCAGGGTGCAGGCGTCCGCGCCCTGTCCCGGTAGTTTGGCCTGCTGCTCAGCGGCGCCGGCGACCGAGAGCAGGAGAAGAGCGGATACGGTGAGATAGGCTGGTCTTCGCATACAGCAGTTTCAACATGCCTCCTGGCGCTGGATTCTAGCACGAATCAAAGGGGTTCGGTGCTCCGCGCGCGGCCCGCGCCATCGTAAACTGGTGGTTCATGGCCCACCGTTTCCGCCATGCGATGTGTAACGAGGCGTTCGAAGGATGGCCGCTCGCCGAAGCGTGCAAGGCCATCCGCAAGGCCGGCTACACGGGCATCGAAATCGCGCCGTTCACGCTGGCGGAGAAGCCCGCGGACATCACCGCGGCCGAGCGCCGGGAGTACCAAGAGATCATCCGGTCGGAAGGATTGAGCTTCGTAGGCTTGCATTGGCTGATGGTCAGTCCCAAGGGGCTGCACGTCAGCGGACCGGACGCCGGGCTGCGCCAGCGAAGCTGGGAGCACATCCGCGATTTGATCGATCTGTGCGCGGACCTGGGAGCCAACGGCGTGATGGTCTTCGGCTCTCCCCAACAGCGGTCCACCACGGGCGGACTCACGCGCGGGGAAGCTACCCGCAACTTCATCGACGGTCTCGCCGGGGTGGCGCCGCACGCCGCCCAGCGCCAGGTGACGGTGCTGGTGGAAGCGCTGCCGGCCAATCAATCCGACGTGGTGCGGACGCTCGAGGAAGCCGTCGCCATTGTGCGCGAGATCGGCAGCGCCTGCATTCAGACCATGTTCGACGCGCACAACGCCATCGACGAAAAACTGCCGCACGCGGCGCTGGTGGAGCGCTATTTCGACTACATCCGCCACGTCCACGTAAACGAGCTGGACGGGCGCCATTACGGGGCCGGAGATTACGACTTCAAGCCGGTGCTGGAGGCCCTCGGGCGCCGCGGCTACGCGGGATGGGTATCGCTCGAAGCTTTCGACTTTACCCCCGGCGCCGAGCGGATGGCCAGCGAATCTCTGCGCCACCTGGAAGAGGAGATCGCCAAACTGCCACTATGAGCCACTATGTTGTGACGGGAGGCGCGGGGTTTATCGGCTCCGCGATTGTGCGCGGCTTGCTGCGTGAGGGCGCCGGCCGGGTGGTGGTCATCGACAATCTCCTGACCGGACGCGAATCGAACCTGGAGGAAGTGCGCGGGCGGATCGACTTCGAGCGCGCCGACATCCGCAACTACCAGGAGATCGCGCCCCTCATTCGCGGGGCGGCGGTGGTATTCCACGAAGCCGCCATTCCGTCGGTGCCGCGGTCGATTGACGACCCCGTGCCGTCGCACCAGGTCAACATCGACGGAACATTCAATGTGCTGCGCGCGGCGCGCGAGGGAAAGGCGGGCCGCGTAGTGTACGCCGCATCGTCCTCCGCCTACGGCGACACCGAGGTGCTACCCAAAGTGGAAACCATGACGCCGCGCCCGAAGTCGCCGTACGCATTGCAGAAGCTGGTGGGCGAATACTACTGCGCGGTATTCTGGGGCGTCTACGGTCTGGAAACGGTGGCGCTGCGCTATTTCAACGTGTACGGCCCGCGGCAAGACCCTTCGAGCCCCTATTCGGGCGTGCTCTCGGTCTTCATGAAGGCGATTCTGGAGCGGCGCTCGCCCACCATTTTCGGCGATGGCGACCAGTCGCGCGACTTCACCTACGTGGAGGATGTGGCCGAGCTCAATTTGAAAGCCGCCCGCGCCGGCAACGTTTCGGGCAGGCTCTACAACGGCGGCAACGGAGGCCGGATCACGCTAAACCAGGCATGGGCGCTGCTACAGAAGATGGAGGGAGTGAGTATTCCGGCCGTCTACGGCGCTCCGCGCGCGGGCGACGTGCGCGACTCCCAAGCCGACACCACGCTGGCCATGCGCGACCTGGGCCACGCTCCGCGGTTCTCTTTCGAAGAGGGCATGCGAAGGACGCTGGAGTGGTATAGGGGGCGGGGGTGAATGCACGGAAGCCGTGCAGCACGGATATCGTGCTATACTGGGGCTATGGAGAAAACCAGGCAGAATGTCACTTTGGCGGTCGAGGAAGACCTACTCCTGGCGGCGAGAAAGGTCGCGCTCGATCAACGGACCAGCGTGAATCAACTGGTGCGAGAGTACCTGTCAGGGCTGGTGGAGGAGCCCAGCCGACGGCGGTTGGCCCGGGCGAGGTTGAGAAAGGCGTTCGAGACGGGCCTTGTCCGCGCCGGTGACCGGAAGTGGAGCCGCGACGAACTCTATGACCGCTGAGAGGGACCTGAGTTTCGTCGACACCAACGTGCTGGTGTATGCGTTCGACAGGAGCAGTTCGCCGAAGAAGCGGATTGCCCAACGGCTCATCAACCAGTTGATGGACGAGGACCGGCTGCGAGTGAGCACGCAGGTGCTGCAGGAGCTTTTCGTAACGCTGACCCGGAAAGTGAGCCGGCCTTGCTTGAGCGATGAAGCGCTGGCGGTACTGGAAGATCTGACGGCTTGGCCCCTGATGACCGTAGATTATGCGGCGATTCGAGCGGCTGTTCGGTTGGCCGACCAGGCGAAGGTGTCATTCTGGGATGCACTGGTAGTTGTCGCCGCGGCGCGGAGCGGTGCGGCGGTGCTGTACACCGAAGACATGAACGATGGGCAGGAAATTCTCGGCGTTCGAATCAGCAACCCGTTCGTGTAGACCAATGAACGGCCACGGATGAACACGGCCTGAATTCAATACCGTTGAGCCGGGCACAGCCGGTTCCTTGCCCGCCGAATTTCGGGAATGGGTTCGTTGAAGGACCTGTCTCCCGGAAGCAGACTTCCTGGGCGTTTGCGCTGGTGCGAAGGGCCGATCCCGGCATTATGTGGCCGACCTCTTTGAACGTGGGCCGCTCAGCGCCTTACAGGGCGCTTGTCGGTTGAAAGTCGAATACCCCACCGACTTGGAGATACTCGCGCCCGCCCTATGAAGTTAAAGGCGGTTACGTCGCAGCAACACAACCATTTACAACTAAGTGATTGATAATACAAGACTCTTGTCCAAGACAATCCTGGCGCTGAGATAGCCAAAAGAAAGGCCCTCCTATAATGTAATGAACGTTGGCGAATCGTTCCTTGGCCGGAGCTTCGCCAGACGTCACCCACAAGGAGGGCAAGACCATGGTACAAGCAGCCAGCCTGTTCAATCAACTGCTCCAGCATTTTCCCCGAACTGAGT
>Ga0326727_10000584_pt1 | contig 148730 bp, 93 predicted proteins | sample MB2enrmetagenome_FD_207643 | JGI IMG/M metagenome (GOLD analysis project Ga0326727, IMG submission 207643) | Lab enriched peat soil microbial communities from McLean, Ithaca, NY, United States - MB29MY | ecosystem: Environmental > Terrestrial > Soil > Wetlands > Peat | place: USA: New York... | reverse complement strand
AACAGCGCGTCAAGGAACGGGTCGCGCTTGTCGGGGCCGAGGCAACGCCCGAGCAGGAAGCCCGCGGCGGCGAGCGGGTCGAAGGGAAATTCGCGCAGAACGAACCGGACCTTGCCGGAATCGACGTACTTGGCCTTCAGCTCGGGCCACACATGCTGGTGGAAGGCCGCGCAGTGGCTGCAAGTCAAGGAGGCGTATTCGACGATCGTCGCCGCGGCGGCGGGCGAGCCGCGCGCGATGTCGGGCAGCGGCGCGGCGGGCGCCGGCGCCTCCTGTCCCCAGGCGGGATCGACAGCGAGCGCGAGCGCCAGGAGAGCGGCGGCCGCGAAGCGCGCGACGACCTGTCGAGCCGAGGCCATGGGGATTTCCTTCGGATTGCGCGCCGCGGCCGGCAGGCCGCAGAGACGGCCGGGAAAATAGCGACGCCGGCCCGCGGCCGCAATCGGCGGCGCGCTGCGGAACCGCGCAATTGTGGGTGAGCGCTCGGGCTCATTGCTTGCGCGGCGGCGCGGGCGGCCGCCGCGGTCCGCTCGACTCGCCCGCGGCTTTGCTGTAAGAGGCGCGCCTCAATTGAAAACAGCGCGCCGAAGCGCTCGCCGGCCCCGCCTCATCGGCGCCGGCGTCACGGCATGGAGAGGCGAATGAACATCATCGAGACGCTCGACGCAGAGCAGGCCGCCAAGCTCGCCGCCGGCGGCAAGATCCCCGACTTCGCGCCCGGCGACACCGTCGTCGTCAACGTCAAGGTGAGCGAGGGCGAGCGCACCCGCATTCAAGCCTACGAGGGCGTGTGCATCGCGCGCAAGGGCGGCGGGCTGCAGGAAAGCTTCACCGTCCGTAAGATCTCCTACGGCGAAGGCGTGGAGCGCGTCTTTCCCATCTATTCGCCGGTGATCGAATCGATCAAGGTGCTGCGTCGCGGCAAGGTGCGGCGCGCCAAGCTCTATTATCTGCGCGACCGGCGCGGCAAGTCGGCCCGCATCGCCGAACGCGTCGAGGGCGGCGCGGCGGCCAAGACGGCCGAGACCGCCGAAGCGGCCAAGCCGAAAGAGTGAGCGAGCGGCTTCGCCCGCCGCCATCCTCGCGAGCACAACCCATCCAAGAACCTTGCGACGCGGCGCCAAACGCCGCGCCGGGCGGCCCGTGGACGGGTTCGCTTACGCTCGCGGCGACGACGCCCTGGCGCCGACGGCCCTGCGTCGATCGAGCGCAGACCAAAAAGACTTCCCGCTCGACGCGCCGCGTTGCGACTGAACTAGTCCGAATGGTATAATCGCTTAGTATGATTTACATTTATAGTAGGTGATTTTGATCGATTTTATCAATAGATAGAAAGGCTTGCGGCATGAGCGGGCGACGAGGGGGAGCCGTCTTCGCGAGTCTGGCGGCGGGCGTTCTGATGGCGGCGGCGATCGCCGGCGCGGCTTCGGCCGCCGACAAGCCGAACATCGTTTTCATGCTGACCGACAACCTGGGCTACGGCGAGCTCGGCGTTTACGGCGGCGGGATCCTGCGCGGCGCGCCGACGCCGCGCATCGACGCGCTGGCGACACAAGGGACGCGCCTCCTCAACTTCAACGTCGAGGCGCAATGCACGCCCTCGCGCGCGGCGTTGATGACCGGCCGGTTCTCGATCCGCTCGGGAACCTACGCCGTCGCGGTCGGCGGCATGGCCGACGGGCTGACGCCGTGGGAGGTCACCATCGCGCAGTTATTGTCGGCGCAAGGCTACGCCACCGGCGTCTGGGGCAAGTGGCACCTGGGCAGCATCGAATCCCGCTTTCCCCACAACCGCGGCTTCGACGAGTGGTACGGCATCCCGCGCACTTACGATGAAAGCGAGTGGGCCTATTCGAACGAGACCAATGGTCTGTGGCCGTCGGTCGGCGACAAGCAGGGCTGGAGCGAGAAGATCGCCCCGCCCGAATACATCTATGAGGCGCGCAAGGGCGAGCCGGCGAAGCCGATCGCCGCGCTCGACCTGCAGCAGCGCCGGCTCACCGAGGCGGAGATCACCCGCCGCGCGATCGACTTCATGCGCCGCAACGCGGCGGCGGGCAAGCCGTTCTACGCCTACGTCTCGTTCTCGCTGATGCATATGCCGATCCTGCCGAACCCCGAATTCATCGGCCGGACCGGCAACGGCGATTGGGCCGACTGCCTCGCCGAGATGGACTACCGCGTCGGCCAGATCCTCGACGCGATCAAGGAGCTCGGCGTCGAGAACGACACGCTGGTGGTCTTCACCAGCGACAACGGTCCGGAAGCGACCCATCCCTGGGAAGGCTGGGCCGGACCGTGGCGCGGCACCTATTTCACCGCGATGGAGGGCTCGCTGCGCGTTCCGTTCATCATCCGCTGGCCGGGCAAGGTGCCGGCCGGCCGGGTCAGCAACGAGATCGTCCACATCGTCGACATGTTCACCACCCTCGCTCATGTCGGCGGCGCGGAGATTCCGCAGGACCGGCCGATCGACGGCGTCGACCAGACGCCGTTCCTCCTCGGCCGGCAGGAAGCGTCCAACCGCGAGGGCTTCCCCGCCTTCGTCGCCGACCGCCTGACCGCAGTGAAGTGGCGCAACTGGAAGATGCATGTCCTCAAGCAGGACAACATGTACGACACGCCGCAGATGCTGCCGGTGCCGAAGCTCGTCAACCTGCTGACCAACCCGACCGAGGATTGGGACGACGGCCTTCTGCGCAACTCCTGGGTCGCCGTGCCGATCTTCAAACTGCTGCACGATTTCGAGGCGAGCCTGAAGAAATATCCGCCGATCCCGATGGGGGCGCCCGACTCCTACCAGCCGCCCGCGCCCAAGGAGAGCCCCGCTTCGCAGCACACCGGCGAACTGGACGACAAGGGCTTCGACTTCTCGTTCCTGGTCCCGCCGCCGCTGACGCCAGTCACGGCGCGTCCGTCGGACTGAAGCCCGTGGGACATCGCCTCGCCGCCGTCTGCCCGGACGTCGAAGCGTCTCCTGGTTGACGGCGGCGATGTCCGCCTCGCCGAAATCGATCGCCTTCTGCGTGGTCGCCGCCGTCCTCGCCGCCGCGTCGCTCGGCGTCGAGCGCCTCGCCGCGCCAGCGGCGCCGGCCGACTCCGCGCCGGTCGCCGGCTCCGCGACTTGCCGAAGCTGTCATGAGAAATTCTACGCGCTGTGGGCGACGTCGTGGCACGGCTTGGCGATGCGGCCCTATTCCGACGACTTCGCCGCCGCCAACCTCACCGCCCAGGCGGCGGACGTCGTCGTCGGCGAGGCGTCCTACCGCGCCGAGATCGGTCCCGACCAGGGCTGGGTGCGGGAGACGCGCGGCGGCGTCGAAACGCGCTATCGCATCGTCGAGGCGCTCGGCGGCAAGGACGTCGTCTATTTCCTCGCCGCGTTCGATCGCGGACGGCTGCAGACGCTGCCGGTCGCCTACGACGTCCGCAAGCGCGAATGGTTCGACATGGCGGCGAGCGGCGCGCCGCACGCGTCCTCCGTCGCGTCCGCGCCGCTCGACTGGAAGGACTGGCGCTTCACCTTCAACACGGCCTGCCGCGGTTGCCACGTCAGCCAGATCGCCAATCACTACGATCCGGCGACGGACGCCTATCGCACGACTTGGACCGAGCCGGGAATCAACTGCGAGACCTGCCACGGTCCCGGGCAGGCGCACGTCGACGTCTGCCGCGCCGCGCCCGCGGGGAAGCCGCCGGAGGACCTGCGCATCGTCAGCGTCAAGCGCGACTTCAGCCACGCGCAGGCGAACGCGCTGTGCGGCGCCTGCCACGCCAAGGCCGCGCCGCTGACGGCGACATTCGCGCCCGGCGATCGTTTCTCCGACCATTTCGAGCTGGCGATCTACGACAACCCCGACTTCTATCCGGACGGGCGCGATCTCGGCGAGAACTACACCTTCGCGTCCTGGTCGCGCAGCCCCTGCGTCGCGGCGGGCGGGCTCGATTGCCTGCACTGTCACACCTCGAGCGGCCGCTACAGGTTCGCCGACGCGACCAAGGCCGACGACGCCTGCCAGCCGTGCCATTCGGCGATCGTCGCCGACGCCGCCGGCCATTCGCATCATCCCGCCGGATCGCCGGGCGCGCGCTGCGTCGCCTGCCACATGCCGACGACCGAGTTCGCGCGCATGCGCCGCAGCGACCACTCGATGCTGCCGCCGCTTCCCGCCGCGACGCTCGCCTACGGCTCGCCCAACGCCTGCGCGTCTTGCCACGCCGACCGCGACGCCGCGTGGGCCGACGCCGCCGCGCGGGCCTGGTGGGGCGACGATTACCAGCGGCCCCGGCTCGACCAAGCGGCGCTGGTGGCGGCGGCGCGGCGCGGCGATTGGGGCCGGCTCGCCGACATGCTCGCCGCCGTCGAGAGCGCGAGCGTCAACGAGGTCGTGGCGGCGTCGCTGACGCGACTGCTGCAATCGTGCCCCGACCCGCGAAAGTGGGAGACGATCCTCAAGGCCGCCAAGTCCGCCTCCGCGCTCGTGCGCGCCGCCGCGGTCGAGGCGCTCGCCGCGCCGCCTTCGCGGCAAGCCGTCGACGCGCTCATCGCCGCGGCGGCGGACGACAGCCGGCTCGTGCGCGCGCGCGCCGCGGCTTCGCTCGCCGACCTCTCCGACGACGCGCTGCGGCTCACTGCCGAACAGGCGCGGGCGGTGAAGGACGCGACCGACGAATACCTCGCGTCGCTGTCGGTCGGCCTCGACCTGTGGACGTCGCAATACAACCTCGGCAACTATTACATGAGCCGGGGCGACGCCCCCCGCGCCGTCGCCGCCTTCGAGGCGGCGTCGCGCCTCGATCCGATGAGCGCGCCGCCGCTGATCAACGCCGCGGTGGCCTACGCTCGGCTCGGGCGCGACGAGCAGGCCGAAGCCGCCCTCGCCGCCGCGCTGAAGCTCGACCCCAACAACGCGGCCGCCCATTTCAACATGGGGCTGCTCAAAGCGGGGCTCGGCGACGCGGCCGCCGCCGAAAGCCACCTGCGCGCGGCGCTGAAAGCGCGCCCGGACATGCCGGAGGCGGCCTATGACCTCGGCGTGCTGCTGGCGCCGGACCGTCCGGCCGAAGCGCTCGCCTTTCTCCGCCGCGCCGCGACGCTCGATCCGCAAGAGCCGAGATTCGCTTACGCGCTGGCCTTCTTCCTGGCGAGCGACGGCGATCGGCGCGGCGCGACGCAAATCCTAAACGACCTGCTGGCGCGCCGGCCGGACTACGCGCCCGCGGCGCAGCTTCGCGACGAGATCGGACGCAGCGTTCGCTGACGCGTTGGACCCGTTTCCGTCATCGCGAGCGAAGCCCTGCCCGCGCGCCGTCGCGGCGTGCTAGACCGCCGGCATGCCCCTCCTCCCCGACGACGCCAGCTCCCGCTCCGAACGCATCGTCGACGCGCTGTTCCCGGTGGCGGTCGACGCCGCCTATTCTTATCGCGCGGCGCCGGGCGTCGCGCTGGCGCCCGGCGATTTCGTCGTCGCGCCGCTGGGAACGCGCGTCGCCACCGGCGTTGTCTGGGCGGCGCGCGAAGGCGGCGGCGGCAACCTGAAGACCATCGCGGCCAAGCGCGACTGGCCGCCGCTCAGCCAGCCGATGCGCGACTTCGTCGACTGGGTGGCGCGCTGGACCTTGGCGCCGCGCGGCATGGTGCTGCGCATGGCGACGCGCGGGCCCGAGATGGCGGGGCCGCCTGCGCCGCGCGTCGCTTTCCGCGCAACCGGCAAGCCGCCGGCGCGCCTGACCCCGGTTCGCGCCCGCATTCTCGAAGCGCTGGCGAATTCACCGCCGCTCGCCAAGGCCGCGCTCGCTGCGGCGGCCGAATGCGGCGTCGGGGCGATCGACGCGCTCGTCGTCGACGGCGCGCTGGCGGCGGTCGCGCTGCCGCCCGAACCCGCCGCGCCGGCGCTCGACCCCGACTTCGCGCGACCGGCGTTGACGCCCGACCAGCGCGCCGCCGCCGACGCGCTCGCGCGCGCGGTCGAAGCGCGCGCGTTTTCGACCACGCTGCTCGAAGGCGTCACCGGCTCCGGAAAGACGGAAGTCTATTTCGAGGCGATCGCCGCGGCGCTACGCGCGCGCCGCCAGGCGCTGGCGCTGTTGCCGGAGATCGCGCTGACGGCGCAATTCCTCGACCGCTTCGCCCAGCGCTTCGGCGCGAGGCCGGCCGAGTGGCATTCGGCGATCGCGCCGCGCCGACGCGAGCGGCTGTGGAGCGCGGTCGCGACCGGCGAAGCGCGCGTCGTCGTCGGCGCGCGCTCGGCCCTGTTCCTGCCCTTCGCCGAGCTCGGCCTGATCGTCGTCGACGAGGAGCACGAGGGCGCCTACAAGCAGGAGGACGGCGTGGTCTATCACGCGCGCGACATGGCGGTGGTGCGCGCGCGCCTGGAGGGCGCGGCGATCGCGCTCGCCTCGGCGACCCCCTCGCTGGAGACGCGCGTCAACGCCGAGCGCGGCCGTTACGGCTGGCTGAAGCTCGAAGCGCGCTTCGGCGGACGCCCGCTGCCCGAGATCGCCGCGATCGACCTTAGGCGCGAAGGGCCGCCGCGCGGCCGCTGGCTCGCCCCGCGCCTGGTCGCCGGAATCGAAGCGGGGCTAGCGAACGGCGAGCAGTCGCTGCTGTTCCTCAACCGGCGCGGCTACGCGCCGCTGACGCTGTGCCGCGCCTGCGGCCATCGCTTCCAATGCCCGAACTGCGCCGCCTGGCTGGTCGAGCACCGCTTCCGCAAGGCGCTGATGTGCCACCACTGCGGCCACGTTGAGCCGCGCCCCGAGCTTTGCCCGCAATGCCAGGAGGCCGACAGCCTTGCCGCCTGCGGCCCCGGCGTCGAGCGCCTCGCCGAGGAGGTCGAGGCGTTGTTCCCCGCGGCGCGGACGCTGGTGCTGTCGTCCGACTTTCCCGGCGGCGTCGAGCGGCTGCGCGCTGAGCTCGACGCCGCCGCGCGCGGCGAATTCGACGTGATCATCGGCACCCAGCTCGTCGCCAAGGGCCACAATTTTCCGCTGCTGACGCTGGTCGGCGTGGTCGACGCCGACGTCGGCCTGTCGAACGGCGATCCGCGCGCCGCCGAGCGCACCTTCCAGCTGCTGCGCCAGGCGACCGGGCGCGCCGGCCGCGGCGACAAGCCGGGCCGCGCCCTCTTGCAGACCTGGCAGCCCGAGCATCCGGTGATCGCCGCGCTTTTGTCGGGCGACGCCGAGCGCTTCTACGCCGAGGAGACCGAGCAGCGGCGGCGCGGCGGCCTGCCGCCGTTCGGCCGCCTCGCGGCGATTATCGTCTCGGGCGCCGATCGCGGCGGGGCGGAAGCGCACGCGCGGGCGCTGGCGCGCGCGGCCCACGCGCTTCCGCCGGGCAAGGCCTGGCGCCTGGCGCCGATCGGCGGCGCGCCGCAGGGCGACGAGATCATCCTGCTCGGCCCCGCCGAGGCGCCGATCGCGGTGTTGCGCGGCCGCCACCGCTTCCGCCTGACGCTGAAGGCGCCGCGCGGCGCCGATCTGCAAGGCTTCCTGCGCGCGCTGCTTAACGCCGCGCCGCCGCCGCGCGGCGGGGTGAAGGTGGCGATCGACGTCGACCCGCAGAGCTTCCTCTGAGGCCGGCCGCGCAGGGCTGGCGTCGCCGCTTCCATCATTGCGAGCGAAGCGAAGCAATCCAGAGGCCGTAGGGCGACGCCCTCGACCCTTGGATTGCTTCGTCGCTTCGCTCCTCGCAATGATGGCGGTCGGCATAATTACAGTTTCAATCAGTTTGACAAACAATCGCCTCGCCTGTTCCCGTACAATATGCTATGTCTTTCATCTGACGAGGCTATTCGTCGAACCACAGCCGTGAAATCCGTTTGCGCCATCGACGCTTTCTCCGGTCGCCGGGCGAAGGTGGGAAAGGGAAGTTCCGTGAGCGAGATCGTCACCGCCAACCGGCTGGTCGACGGCGTCGTCGTGTTCCAGAACGCGCTGGGCGGCTGGGAGGAGGATTTCGCGCTGGCCGCCGTCTACGCCGACCTTGCCGCCCGCGACGCCGCGCTTCGGCGCGCGCGCGAGGCCGCGGCGCAGAGCCTCATCGTCGACCCCTACGCGGTCGCGGTCGAGCGCCGCGCCGGCGGCTACGCGCCGACAACGCTGCGCGAGACGATCCGCGCCGCCGGGCCGACCGTGCGCCGCGACCTCGGCAAGCAGGCCGCCGGCCTCGCCCCGGCCGCCGCACTCGCCAAGCAGAGTGAGGCGTCGCATGTACCGCTATGACGAATTCGACGCCGCTTTCGTCGCCGACCGAGTCGCGGAGTTCCGCGACCAGGTCGCGCGCCGTCTCGCCGGCGAGCTCACCGAGGAGCAGTTCCGGCCGCACCGGCTGATGAACGGCGTCTATCTGCAGCTCCACTCCTACATGCTGCGCATCGCCATTCCTTACGGTTCGCTCAACGCGCGCCAGCTGCGCAAGCTCGCCGACATCGCCCGCAAGTACGACCGCGGCTACGGCCATTTCACCACCCGCCAGAACCTCCAGTTCAACTGGCCGGCGCTGAAAGACGTGCCCGACATCCTCGCCGAGCTGGCGACCGTCGAGATGCACGCGATCCAGACTTCGGGCAACTGCATCCGCAACGTCACCGCCGACCATTTCGCCGGCGCCGCGGTCGACGAGATTGTCGACTCACGCCCTTACGCGGAAATCCTCCGCCAATGGTCGTCGCTGCACCCGGAGTTCGCGTTCCTGCCGCGCAAGTTCAAGATCGCCGTCAACGGCGCCGCGCATGACCGCGCGGTCATCCAGGCTCACGACATCGGCCTGCAGGCGACGCGCAACGAGAAGGGCGAGCTCGGCTTCGTCGTCTATGTCGGCGGCGGCCTTGGCCGCACGCCGTTCGTTGGCCACAAGGCGCGCGACTTCCTGCCCGAGCAGGACCTGCTCGCCTATGTCGACGCGATCCTGCGCGTTTATAATCTCGAAGGCCGGCGCGACAACAAGTACAAGGCGCGCATCAAGATCCTCGTCCACGAAAAGGGCGTCGCGCGTTTGCGCGAGGAGATCGAGGCGGAGTTCGCCGCCCACGACCGCTCCGGCCTCACGCTTCCGGAAGCGGAGATCGAACGCATCCGCGCCTATTTCGCCCCGCCGGCGCTTGCGCCGCGCGCAGCGACGAGCGAAGCCGTCGAACGGCGCAAGCGCGACGACCCGCGCTTCGCCAGCTTCTTCGAGACCAACGCGACGCCGCACAAGACGCCGGGCCACGCCATCGTCAGCGTTTCGTTGAAGCCGATTGGCGGCGTCCCCGGCGACGCCAGCGCCGATCAGCTCGACGTCGTCGCCGACCTCGCGGAGACCTATTCGCATGACGAGGCGCGCGTCTCGCACGAGCAGAACCTCATCCTGCCCCATGTCGCGCTCGACGACCTGCCGGCGGTCTACGACCGCCTCGCCGCGGCGGGGCTGGCGACGCCCAACGCCGGGCTGATCAGCGACATCATCGCCTGCCCAGGTCTTGACTATTGCGCGCTGGCGACCGCGCGCTCGATCCCTGTCGCCCAACGCCTCTCCGAACGCTTCGGCGACGGCGCGCGCGCGCGGGCGATCGGTCCGCTGAAGATCAAGATTTCCGGCTGCATCAACGCCTGCGGCCATCACCACGTCGGCCACATCGGCGTCCTCGGGCTCGAGCGCTCGGGCGAGGAGACCTACCAGATCACGCTCGGCGGCTCGGCCGACGAGACTGCGGCGATCGGCCAGATCGTCGGTCCCGGCTTCAGCTCGGCCGAGGTCGTCGACGCCATCGAGACCATCGTCGCGACCTACCTGGCGCGCCGCCTGGGGCCTGAGGAGGGCTTCCTCGTCGCCTTCCGCCGCATCGGCCTCGAGCCGTTCAAGCAGGCGCTCTACGGGCGCGCCGTGGAGGCCGCCGCCTGATGAGCGCCCACGACGTCAAGCTGTTCGGCGACGCGATCGCCGCCTCGCGGCTCGAGGACCGCTTCGCGCGCGTCAAGGCGAGCTCGCTGCTCAGGCTCGCCATCGAGGATTTGTATCCCGGCCGCATCGCGCTGGTCTCCAGCTTCGGCGCCGACTCGGCGGCGCTGCTGCACATGGCGTCGCGGATCGACCCGAAGACGCCGGTGGTGTTCGTCGACACCGGCCGCCACTTCCCCGAGACGCTTCGCTATCGCAGAGAGCTGTGCGCCGCGCTCGGCCTCGTCAACGTCATCGTCGCCGAGCCCGAGCCCGAAACGCTCGCCGCCGAGGACCCCGAAGCGTTCCTGTTCGCCAGCGACCCCGACCGCTGCTGCGAGATCCGCAAGGTGCGGCCGCTGGCCAAGGCGCTCGAAGGCTTCGACGCCTGGATCACCGGCCGCAAGGGCTTCCAGAGCGCGACGCGCGCGCGCGTGCCGCTGTTCGAGGCGGAGGGCGAGCGGGTCAAGATCAACCCGCTGATCGGCTGGAGCGCGACCGAGATCCTCGACTACGTGCGCGCCGCCGGCCTGCCGCCGCACCCGCTGGTCGCCAAGGGCTATCCGTCGATCGGCTGCCTGCCCTGCACCAGCCCGGCGCGGCCGGGCGAGGACCCGCGCGCCGGCCGCTGGCGCGGCCGCGGCAAGACTGAATGCGGCATCCACACGGCGATGCTCAACGCCGGGCAGGACATTTAGTGCGCGTCATTCGATGAAAAACGATTCCGTCATCGCGAGCGAAGCGAAGCGATCCATGCCAGCGCGCGGGCCGCGCCTGGATCGCTTCGTCGCTTCGCTCCTCGCGATGATGATCCTCCACGACAAGGACAACTGATGTCCCTATGGCGCGACGGCGGATTCGCCGAAGACCAATGGACCACGCTCGACGACGCGGCGCCGATCCCGCCCGCGGGAGCGATCGTCGTTTCCTTCGCGCGCTGGCGCGCCGAGAAGGCGACGCTCGCCGGCCGCGCCGATCCGGTTGGCGTGGCGATCGTCGCCGGCCCCGACGCGCCGCCGCAATTGCCCGAGGCGGCGAAGCGGCCGCTGGTCGCCCTCAAGTTCGACAAGTTCGCCGACGGCCGCGCCTTCTCCTACGCCGAGCTGCTGCGCGAGCGCTACGGCTTCAAGGGCGAGCTGCGCGCGACCGGCGACGTGCTGCTCGACCAGATGCCGATGATGCGCCGCTGCGGCTTTTCGAGCTTCGAGGTCACCGACGCGGCGACCCTGCGCGCGCTGCGGCAAGGCCGCCGCCCCGGCCGCGCGCTCCACTACCAGCCGAGTGTCGCCCAACGCGAGGCGCCGGCGGGGACGCGGCCGTGGCTGCGGCGGACGGTGAGCTGAGCGCGGCCGCGTCGACTCGCCGCCAAAACGCCGCCGCCGACACGAGCGCGCCGTCGACCTCTGCCGAAAGGCGGGGTCAACGCGAAGGCAGGGCAGCTGACGCGGTCCGCCGTCCAATCGCGGCGGCCGCCCCTACACGAGCGCGCCGTCGGCCCTTCCGGGCGCTCTGACCTTCGGGACCGCCTTGGTCGAGAAGCGCGCTCGCCGCGGATCGAGTTCGTGCCCTAACGGCTGGCCGAGAACGCGGTACAGCTCGGGTCGGCGGGCGCGTATCCAGCGCCGGCCCGTGCATGTCGGCAGAAGCTCGAGGTCGAGGTCGGCGACGACGAGGCGGTCCTCGGCCTTCCAGGTCTCGGCGAGAATCCGGCCATAAGGATCGAGGATCATCGCGTTGCCGGTGCGCACTTCGCCGTCGTCCTCGCCCACGCCGTTGCTGAAGATCACGAACATGCCGTTGTCGTGGGCGCGCGAGGGCAGCCAGCGCATCAGCCACTCACGTCCCTTCGGCCCGCGGAACTCGGCCTCGATCGCCGCCGGGTCCTCGAGTCGGCGCTGCCACAGATTCGGGTCGATCAGCCCCATCGCGTGCGGGCTGGCGGTGTCGCACCCTCCCGTCTGATGCGGCGCGAGCAAGATGTCGGCGCCGAACAGCGCCGTCGCCCGCGCGTTCTCGATCAGGTTGTTGTCGTAGCAGATCAGCACCCCGACCAGCGCCCCCCACGGCGTTGCGAACACGGTGTAGCGGTCGCCGCTGGCGATTTGCTTGTTCTCGAACGCGTGCAGCTTGCGGTGAGCGTGGACCGCTCCGTCCGGCAGGCAGACGAAATACGAATTGAACAGCCGGCCGTCGGCGCCGTGCTCCAGCAGCCCCGCCCCGATCGCCATGCCGTGCTCTCGCGCCAGGCCCATGACCGTTTGAATCGACTCGCCCTCGGGAATGGGCTCCGCCAGGGCCTCGAGCGCGCCGCGGTCGAGGTTGCGAACGTGCCAGTAGCCGGTGACGCACATTTCGGGAAAGGCGAGGATCTGCACGCCCTGCTCGGCCGCCTGGCGGACGAACTGTTCGATGACCGAGAGGTTATATTTCTTGTCGTTGGCGCGATGATGGAACTGCACGCTCGCGGCGCGAATGCTCGTCATAACCTCTCTCCTTGTTGACCCCTCTTCGAGGCGCCGCTCTCCCCTCTGCCCTTGCGGGAGGGGGGTCCGGGACGAGGGGTTCGACGCGTCAGCGCCTTATTCCACGAGCGCGCCTTGCGGCGCGGTCCCTCATCCGACCTCCTTCGCCTTTCGAACTTCAGAGGTCCCCTTCTCCTGCAAAGGGAGAAGGGGAGCAGCGAAGCCTCCGCCCCTCTACTCCCCGCCCTTCGCCAGCCTGAGATTCGGCCGCGCCTCGACCTCTTCGCCGCCCTTGTCGTCGAACTCAATCGCGTCGATGCGCGCGGCGCGGCGCGAGACCTTCTCGGCCGAGGTGGCGATATGGCCGACGTCCTCCTGCGCCTGATGGAAATGCGCCTCCAGCTTCGCCGCGCGCTCGGCGAGCAGCCGCACGTCGTTGAGAAGTTTGCCGACCTCGGCGTGGACGGCGTGCGCCTGGTCGCGCATGCGCTGGTCGCGCAGGATCGCCTGGGCGACCTGGATCGCCATCATCATCAGCGACGGCGAGACGATGACGACGCGCGCGCGGTGCGCCTTCTGCGCGACGTCGTCGAAATGCTCGATCAGATCGGAATAGATCGACTCGGACGGCACGAACATCAGCGCGACGTCCTGCGTCTCGCCGGGAATGAGGTAGCGCTCGGCGATGTCTTTCACGTGCTTGCCGACGTCCGCGCGCACACGGCTCGCGGCGCTCTTGCGCGCCTCCTCGTCATGCGCGTCGTTGAACAGCGTGAACGCTTCGAGCGGGAACTTCGCGTCGACCGCGAGCAGCCGCGAATCGCCCGGCAGGCGGATGACGCAGTCGGGCCGCGACTTGTTGGACAGCGTCGCCTGGAACTCGTAGGCGCCGGCGGGCAGGCCGTCGGCGACGATCGCCTCCATCCGCCCCTGGCCGAAGGCGCCGCGGGTCTGCTTGTTGGCGAGGATGTCCTTCAGCGAGGCGACCTCCGCGGTCATGCCGGCCATGCGCGCCTGCGCCGCGTCGATCACCGCCAGGCGCTCGTTGAGCTTGGCGAGATTGGCGCCGGTGGTCTGGGCCGCGCTCTCGAGCCCGGCGCCGACGCGCTGGCCGACGTTGTCGAGCCGCTCGGCGACGACGCGCGCGAGATCGACCTGGCGCGAGCCCAGCCATTCGCTCATCGAGCCGAGACGGCCGCCGAGCTCCGCGCCAGCTTGGGCGATGGCGGCGATGCGCGATTCGAGCTCGCGCTGGCGCGTCTGCGCAGCCTCGCTCTCGCGCCGCCGCGCGCCCGACGCGCGCGCCAGCGCGACCAGCATCGCGACCAGCAGCGTCGCGATGGCGGCGAGCGCAGCGGCGAGCGCCGCGCCGAAGGTCACCGGCGCGCCGCCGAGGGTGACGAGAACTTGGCTCATGCAATCGAGCTTAGCCGATTCGCCGTCTTGAGGCGAACGAAAGAAGAACGGGTTTGACCCGGCGCGGGCGTGACACTATCTGACGGCTGCGCAAAGAGAATCGAACCGATGGCCCTCAGACACATCATCACCCTCCCCGACCCCAAGCTGCGCCTGGTCAGCGCGCCGCTCGGCCAGGTCGACGACGCGGCGCGCAAGCTGCTCGACGACATGCTCGAGACGATGCACGACGCGCCCGGCATCGGCCTGGCGGCGATCCAGATCGCCGAGCCGGTGCGCGCGGTGGTGATCGACGTCGCCAAGAAGGACGAGCCGCCGCAGCCGCAATTCTTCGTCAACCCCGAGATCGTCTGGCTGGCCGACGAGCGCGCGGTCTACGAGGAGGGCTGCCTGTCGATCCCCGAGTACTACGAGGAGGTCGAGCGTCCCGCCAAGGCGCGCGTGCGCTTCCTCGACCGCGACGGCAAGCTCCAGGAGATCGTCGTCGAAGGGCTGCTGGCCACCGCGCTGCAGCACGAGATCGACCATCTCGACGGCGTGCTGTTCATCGACCACATCTCGAAGCTGAAGCGCGACCGGGTGGTGAAGAAGTTCGCCAAGCTGGCCAAACGCGCCGCCGACGGCCGAAGGCCGCTGTAGCGCGGGCCTTGTAGGCGCGGCCGATGGCCGGCCGCGCCGCCGCGCTCGCCGAGCGCGGCTACAGACAAGCCTACATCGCGTCGAGCGCCAGGTTCAGCTTCAAGACGTTGACGCGCGGCTCGCCGATCACCTCGAACATGCGGCCTTCGATGTTCTCCGCCACCAGCTTTCGCACCTGCGAGTCGGACACGCCGCGCGCCTTGGCCACCGCCTCGACCTGGGCGAAGGCGTTCTCCGGCGAGATGTGCGGATCGAGGCCGGACGCCGAGGTCGTCGCCGCGTCGGCGGGGATCGGCCCGCTCCAGCCGGCGGCGCGCTTGACGGCGACGTCGGCCTTCACCCGGTCGATGAGCTTCTGCGAGGTCGGCCCGAGGTTCGAGCCGGCCGAGTTGGCCGCGTTGTAGGGCGCGTCGACGGTCGCCGTGGGGTCGTCGGGATGCGCGGGATCCTGCGCCTGGGTCGCCGACGGGCGGCTGTGGAAGTAGCGGTCGGAGGCGAAATTCTGGCCGATCAGCGCCGAGCCGACCGGCTTGCCGCCGATCGTCAGCACGCTGCCGTTGGCCTGGAAGGGCGCCGCGAGCTGCGCCGCGCCGGTGATCGCCAGCGGATAGGCGAGCCCGGTCAGCAGGCTGAACAGCGCCAGCAGGACGAACGCGGGACGGATGTGGTTCAGCATGGCGGCTTTTCCTCAGGCGAGGCGCAGCAGGGTGACGAGAACGTCGATGGCCTTGATGCCGATGAACGGGACGACGATGCCGCCGAGCCCGTAGACCGTCAGATTGCGGCGCAGCAGCGCCGCCGCGCCGATCGGCCGGTAGGCGACGCCCTTCAGCGCCAGCGGGATCAGCGCGATGATGATCAGCGCGTTGAAGATCACCGCGGACAGGATCGCCGACTCGGCGGAGTGCAGGGCCATGACGTTGAGCGCGCCGAGCTCGTGGCCGTACTTGGCGATGAACAGCGCGGGGATGATGGCGAAGTATTTCGCGACGTCGTTGGCGATCGAGAAGGTGGTGAGCGAGCCGCGGGTCATCAGGAGCTGCTTGCCAATGCCGACGATCTCGATCAGCTTGGTCGGATCGGAGTCGAGGTCGACCATGTTGCCGGCCTCGCGCGCCGCCTGCGTGCCGGTCTGCATGGCGACGCCGACGTCGGCCTGGGCGAGCGCCGGCGCGTCGTTGGTGCCGTCGCCGCACATGGCGATGAGGCGGCCGCCCTGCTGCTCCTTGCGGATGTAGGCGAGCTTGTCCTCGGGGGTCGCCTGGGCGAGGAAATCGTCGACGCCCGCCTCCGAGGCGATCGCCGCGGCCGTCAGCGGATTGTCGCCGGTGACCATCACCGTCTTGATTCCCATCGCCCGCAGCTCGGCGAAGCGCGGGCGGATATCGGGCTTGACGATGTCCTTCAAGTGGACGACGCCGAGCAGGCGGTTGTCGTCGGAGACGGCGAGCGGCGTGCCGCCGCCGCGCGAGATGCGGTCGACAGTCTGCTTGAATTGGGTCGGCGCCGCGGCGCGCGTCACGCCGGACTGCGCGAGGATCGAATCGACGGCGCCCTTGCGCAGCGCGCGGTCCGGCAGGTCGATGCCGGAGAGGCGCGAGTGGGCGCTGAACGGCACGACGGTGGCGTGGTCGAGGTTGGCGGGCGGCTCGACGCCGTAGCGGCTGCGCGCGAGAGCGACGATCGAGCGGCCCTCCGGCGTCTCGTCGCCGAGGCTGGCGAGCAGCACCGCCTCCGCCAGCTCGCGCTCGGAGACGCCTGGCGCCGGGATGAACTCGTCGGCCATGCGATTGCCGAAAGTGATGGTGCCGGTCTTGTCGAGCAGAAGCGTGTCGACGTCGCCCGCCGCCTCGACCGCGCGCCCCGAGGTGGCGATGACGTTGAAACGGATCAGGCGATCCATCCCGGCGATGCCGATCGCCGAGAGAAGGCCGCCGATGGTGGTCGGGATGAGGCAGACCAGCAACGCCACCAGCACCGTCACCGACAGCCGGGTCCCCGTGTACAGCGCCAGCGGCCACAGCGTCGTGCAGACGATGAGGAAGATCAGGGTCAGGCCGGAGAGCAGGATCGACAGCGCGAGCTCGTTGGGGGTCTTCTGCCGCTCGGCGCCCTCGACCAGCGCGATCATGCGGTCGATGAAGGTCGAGCCCGCCGCGGCGGTGATGCGCACCTTGATCGCGTCGGAAAGCACGGCGGTGCCGCCGGTGACCGCCGAGCGGTCGCCGCCCGCCGCGCGGATTACCGGCGCGGATTCGCCGGTGACCGCCGACTCGTTGACCGAGGCGAGGCCCTCGACGATCTCGCCGTCGCCAGGGATGATCTCGCCCGCCTCGACCAGCACCACGTCGTCGACCTTGAGGTCGAGGGCGTTGACCAGCTCGCGCGCGCCCTCGAGCTTGCGCGGATCGACGTAACGATTGGCGCGCGTGTCGGAGCGGCTCTTGCGCAGGAACTCGGCCTGCGCCTTGCCGCGCCCTTCCGCGACCGCCTCGGCGAAGTTGGCGAACAGCACGGTGAACCATAGCCAGAAGGCGATCTGGCCGGAGAACAGCGCCGAGCCTTCGTGGGTGACGAGGTCGCGCACGAAGAAGCCCGCGACCACCACCGACACCGCCTCGGTGACGAAGATCACCGGGTTGCGCGCCAGCGCGCGCGGGTTGAGCTTGCGCAGCGAGTCGACCGCCGCCGCGCCGAGAATCTTCGGATCGAACAGGCCTTGGGTCTTGGCCTTGGTGGACATGGACGACTCCGCTCAGAAGGTCTTGCCGCCGAGCATGAGGAAGTGCTCGACCACCGGACCGAGCGCCAGCGCGGGGAAGTACTGCAACAGGTAGAGGATGACGATCACGCCGATCAGCAGGCCGACGAACAGCGGCCCGGTGGTCGGGAAGGTGCCCGCCGAGGCCGGCGCCCTCTTCTTTGCCGCCAGCGAGCCGGCGAGCGCCAGCACCGGGATGACGTAGGCGAAGCGGCCGAGCAGCATGGCGAGGCCGAGCGTGGTGTTGAGCCACAGCGTATCGCCATTGAGGCCCGCGAACGCCGAGCCGTTGTTGGCGGCGGACGAGGCGAAGGCGTAGACGATCTCGGACAGGCCGTGCGGCCCGGCGTTGCCGAGGCTGTCGAGCGCCGTCTTCAACAACGCCGACGCCGCGGAGAAGCCGAGCACGATCGCCGGATAGATCAGCACCGCGAACATCGCGCATTTCATCTCGCGCGCTTCGATCTTCTTGCCCAGGTATTCCGGGGTGCGGCCGACCATCAGGCCGGCGATGAACACCGCGATCACCGCCACGACCAGGAAACCATAGAGCCCGGCGCCGACGCCGCCCGGCCAGATGCAGCCCGCCAGCAGGTTGAACATCGGCACCAGGCCGCCGAGCGGGGTGAACGAATCGTGCATCGCGTTGACCGCGCCGGTGCTGGTGGCGGTGGTCGAGGTCGCGAACAGCGACGAGAGCGCCGTCCCGAAACGCACCTCCTTGCCCTCGAAATTGCCGAGCGAGGGGTCAAGGCCGAGCGCGGCGAGAAGCGGATTGCCGAAGCTCTCCGCCCAATAGAGCGCGCCGACGCCGAGCACCAGCATCACGCCCATGGCGACCAGGATGGCGCGGCCCTGGCGGAAGTCGCCGACCGCTCGGCCGAAGGCGACGACCGAGGCGAAGGGGATGAGCAGGAGCGACCAGTTCTCGAGGATGTCGCTCCAGGCGCTGGGGTTCTCGAACGGGTGGGCCGAATTGGCGTTGAAGAAGCCGCCGCCGTTGGTGCCGAGCTCCTTGATCGCCTCTTGGCTCGCCACCGGCCCGAGCGAGATCGTCTGCTTCACGCCCTCGAGCGTCGTCACGTCGACCGAGCCGGCGAGCGTCTGCGGCGCGCCGAGCCAGACCAGGACGAGCGCGCAAACCACCGACAGCGGCAGCAGCAGATAGAGCGTGACGCGCGTCATATCGACCCAGAAATTGCCGACCGTCGGCGTGCTCGAGCGCGCGAAGGCGCGCACCAGCGCGAACGCCATCGCCAGGCCGGTCGCCGCGGAAAGGAAGTTGTGGACGGTGAGGCCGAGCATCTGCGTGAGATGACTCATCGTCGTCTCGCCCGCATAGTTCTGCCAGTTGGTGTTGGTGATGAAGCTGATCGAAGTGTTGAAGGCGAGGTCGGGCGGCACGGCGCCGAAGTTCTGGGGATTGAGCGGCAGCAGGTTCTGCAGGCGCTGCAGCGCGTAGAGCGAGAGGAAGCCGGCGATGGAGAAGACGATCATCGCCATCGTGTAGCCGAGCCAGCTCTGCTCGCGTTTCTCGTCGACGCCGGCGAGACGATAGAAGGCCGCCTCGACCGGGCGCAGGAGGGGAGAAAGGAAGGTCGGCTCGCCGGCGTAGAGACGCGCGATATGGCCGCCGAGCGGAACGGCGGCGATCAGCGTCAGCGCGAGGACGAGCGCGATTTGCGACCAGCCGACTGGCGTCATGGCTCAACCTTCGATTGCGGGGCTTCTGCGGCGGCGACTTTAGAATCGCTCCGGGCGGATCAGCGTGTAGAGGAGATAGACGCCGAGGCAGACGCCGACGATCAGTCCGATGATGGGCTCGGCCATCGCGACCCTCCTCACAGGCGCTCGCAGGCCAGCGCGTAGGCGACCATCAGCGCCAAAAACCCGACGCCGACGGCGAGAAAGACCAAGTCGGCCATGTCCTGCGGCTCCTGATTCGACGCCGGGGTTTTGCCGCGCCGAGGCGTAAGCGATCAATGCGGGAAAGGCGGGCGCGCCATAAGGAAAAGATAAAGGCCGGCCGCCGGGCCGGCGACGCGCCCGACGACGACGACGTCAATTCGCAAGCAATGTCAATCGAGGGGCGACGCCGGCGGCCGACCCGCGGGCGCCCTGCTTGCCCGCGGCGGCCGCCGATGCGCTATAGTGTCGCTCAACCATTGTGAAGCCACGGCCGTGCCCAACGAACGCAACCCCGAGCGCCGACCTGACCCCGACGCGTTGCTCGCGTTGGCGGATAAGGAGAAGCGCGGGCGACTGCTGGTGTTTCTCGGCGCGGCGCCGGGCGTCGGCAAGACCTACGCGATGTTGCAGCGCGCGCGCCTCCTGCGCGACGAAGGCGTCGACATCGTCATCGGCCTGGTCGAAACCCACGGCCGCGCCGACACCGAGGCCTTGACCCGCGGCCTCGAGGCGCTGCCGCGGCGCGTCGTGCGCTGGCGCGACCATGAGATCGAGGAGTTCGACCTCGACGCGGCGCTGAAGCGCCGGCCGCGGCTGGTCATCGTCGACGAGCTCGCCCACACCAACGCGCCGGAAAGCCGCCACCCCAAGCGCTGGCAGGACGTCGAAGAACTGCTCGACGCGCGCATCGACGTGTGGACGGCGCTCAACATCCAGCACCTCGAGAGCCTCGCCGACGTCGTCTCGCGCATCACCGGCGTCACGGTGCGCGAGACCGTGCCCGACATCGTGCTGCGCGACGCCGACGACGTCATACTGGTCGACCTCACTTCGGAAGAGCTGATCCAGCGGCTGAAGGACGGCAAGGTCTATCTTCCCGAGACCGCGCGATTGGCGCAGCAGAAGTTCTTCACGCTGCGCAACCTCACCGCGCTGCGCGAGATCGCGCTGCGTCGCGCGGCGGCGCGCGTCGACGACCAGATGGTCGAGCAGCTGCGCCAGAACGCGATCGAAGGGCCCTGGGAGACCGCCGAGCGCCTGTTGGTCTGCGTCGGGCCGGACGCGCTGTCGAAAGACGTGGTGCGCGTCGCCAGCCGTCTCGCCACCGGCCTCAACGCGAGCTGGATCGCCGTCACCGTCGACCGGCCGGGCTACGCCGACGGGCCGGCCAAGAACGCCCAGCGGATCGGCGACGCGCTGCGCCTCGCCCAGAGCCTCGGCGCCGAGACGTCGCGGCTGGTCGGCCACGACGTCCCGGCAGAGATCCTGCGCTACGCCCAGCGCGAGAACATCACCCAGATCGTCGTCGGTCGATCGAAGGCGGGTTTCTTCAGCCGGCTCACCGGCCGCTCGCTATCGGAGGCGCTGGTGCGCCGGGCCGCCCTGATCGGCGTCCACGTCATCACCGGCGACCGGGCGCGCGAGTCGACGCGGCGCTGGCGGTTCGCGGCCGCGCTCAGCCCGGGGACGCCGGTCGGCGTCGTCGCCGCCGTCGCTTCGGTCGCGGCGACGGTGGGCGTCGGCAAGCTGCTCGAGCTGTGGCGGCGCCTGCCCAACCTGTCGATGATCTTCCTCATCGCCGTGCTGTTGTGCGCAGCGCGCTTCGGCGTGCGTTCGGCGATTCTCGCGGCGCTCCTCTCCTTCCTCGCCTACGACCTCTTCTTCATCGAGCCGATGTACGAGTTCGGCGTGCTCGAGCCGCAGGAGATCTTCGCGCTCGCGGTGTTTCTCCTCTCGGCGGTGCTGGTCGGCTGGCTCGCCGGGCGGGCGCGCGACCACGAGCGCTTGGCGCGCGAGAACGCGCAGACGACGCGCTCGCTGTTCGAGCTGTCGCGCAAGCTTTCCGGCGCCGTCGCGCTCGACGACATCATGCAGGCGGCGACGGTCTACGCGCAGAAGACGCTGGCCGCGCGCTGCGTCGCGCTGCTTCTGCCGGAGGACGGCGACCTGACGCTCAGCTCCGCCTGGCCGCCAGTGGTCGACGCGCTCGACGCGGGCGAGTCGGGCGCGGCGCGCTGGGCGTTCGAGAAGAGCGAGGCGGCGGGTTGGCAGACGGGCACCCTGCCCAACGTGCGTTTCCAGTTCCGCCCGCTGGTGACGGCGCGCGGCGTGGTCGGCGTGTGCGGCTTCGAGCCGGCCGATCCCAGCGCCTCGCTTCCGCCGACGATCGAGCATGCGCTGAACCTCATCCTCGAGCAGACGGCGATCGCCATCGACCGCGCCAACCTGGTCAGGGCGTCGGTGCGCAACTCGGCGCTGGAGGAGAACGACAAGCTGCGCGCCGCCCTGCTCGCCTCGCTGTCGCACGATTTGCGCACGCCGCTGGCGACCATCACCGGCGCGGTGACGACGCTGCGCAAGTTCGGCGAGACGATGCCCGCCGAGCAGCGCGCCGACCTGTTGGAGTCGATCGAGGAGGAGAGCGGGCGGCTGTCGCGCTTCATCGCCAACCTGCTCGACATGTCGCGCATCGAGTCGGGCGCGCTGAAGCCGAAGAGCGATCTCGTCGACGTCGCCGAGGTGGTGCGCGCGGCGATCGATCGCGCCGGCAAGGCGTTCCCAGGGCAGGCGTTCGCCGTCAGCCTGGCGCGCGAGCTGCCGTTCATCCGCGGCGACGCCGGCCTGATCGAGCAGGTGCTGTTCAACCTGCTCGACAACGCGCAGAAATACGGGGCCGGCGGCCGCGTCAGCGTGCACGCGCGGCCCAACGGCGAGACGGTGCTGCTCTCGGTCACCGACGAGGGGCCGGGGATCAAGCCCGCCGACCTCGAACGCATTTTCGAGAAGTTCTACCGCGGCGGACGCCAGGACGGGCGCAAGGCCGGCACCGGCCTCGGCCTGTCGATCAGCCGCGGGCTGATCGAAGCGATGGGCGGCAAGATCTGGGCGGAGAGCCCGGCGGCGCGGCGGCGCGGCGCCCGCATCGTCGTATCCCTTCCCGCCGTGGAGGCGCCGCCCTTGGCGAAGACGGCGTCGTGACCGGCGCGCGCATCCTCGTCGTCGACGACGAGCCGCAGATCCTGCGCTTCCTCACGCCGGCGCTGGAGGCGTCGGGCTACACGGTGCTGCACGCGGCCGCCGGTCACGAGGCGCTGCGGTTGATCGCCAACGCCGCGCCCGACCTGATCCTGCTCGATCTCGGCCTGCCCGACATCGACGGCAAGGAGGTGATCGCCAAGGCGCGGCAGTTCGCCTCGGCGCCGATCGTGGTGCTGTCGGCCCGCGAGCGCGAGGCGGAAAAGATCGCCGCGCTCGATCTCGGCGCCGACGACTATGTCGAGAAACCGTTCGCCATCGGCGAACTGCTGGCGCGCCTGCGCGCCGCGCTACGCCACGCCAAGGCGGGCGCGGCGCCGAAACGGCGAGTCGAAACCGACGGGCTCATCATCGACATGGATCGACGGCTGGTGACGCGCGAGGGCCAGTCGATCAAGCTGACGCCGCGCGAATACGACCTCCTCTGCGCGCTCGCCGGCAACGCCGGCCGGGTGATGACCCACACCCAGATCCTCACCGCCGTGTGGGGCCCCGCCCACAAGGACGACACGCAGTACCTACGCGTGTTCGTCGGCCAGTTGCGCAACAAGATCGAGCGCGACCCATCGGCGCCGACGATCATCCGCACCGAGTCGGGCATCGGCTACCGCTTCGCCGAAAGCGCGTAGGGCTTTTCCTGGCATCGGCGCCCTCCCCGATCCCTGCTCTGCAACAAGAAAGGCGGATCGGCGGAAAGCGTCGTCGACCTCATGGAAGCGAAAACTTCCGCAGTGGAGCGCGCCGTCGGCGCCGCTCCATCGGCCTCTGAGCGGACGCGCCCGCCGAGCGCGTCCGCAAGCGGGCCTCGCGGCGGCTCTAAGCCGCGCCGGCCCCGACGCCGATCGGGCACGACACGCCGGTGCCGCCATGCCCGCAATAGCCGCCGGGGTTCTTGGCGAGATACTGCTGGTGGTGGTCCTCGGCGTAGTAGAACCGGCCCGCTTCGGCGATCTCGGTGGTGATCGGGCCGAAGCCCTTCGCTTTCAACGCTTCGCCATAGGCCGCGGCGGAGCGAAGCGCCGCCGCGCGCTGCTCCGGCGTCGTCCAGTAGATCGCCGAGCGGTACTGCGTTCCGACGTCGGCGCCCTGGCGCATGCCCTGGGTCGGATCGTGGCCTTCCCAGAACAAGTTCAACAGCGTTTCGTAGCTGATCTTCGCCGGGTCGTAGACGACCCGCACGACCTCGGCGTGGCCGGTCAGGCCCGAGCATACCTCCTCGTAGGTCGGGTTGGCGGTGTGGCCGCCGCTATAGCCGACCGCGGTGACGAACACGCCCTCGCTCGCCTGCCAGAACCTGCGCTCGGCGCCCCAGAAGCAGCCCATGGCGAAAAGGGCGGCTTCGGCGCCCGCGGGATAGGGGCCGGCGAGCGGCCGACCGCTGACGAAATGCTCAAGACCAGCGACGATCGGCGTCGCGCGGCCGGGCAGCGCCTCGGCGGACGAAACGAGACGCGTCTTGTCGGCGAGGAAACGGAACATGCTTGGCTCCTTATCGAACTTCGCCGCTTATTCGCGCGGGGCCGGCCGATTGTTACCCGGCCGCCCGCCGCTCGCCGCTCGATGCGTCCGGCTCAATGCGTCCACGCGCCGCGCTCGCGCGGCGCGCGCGGCCGAGCGATGGCGAAGAGCAGGAAGCCGACCAGCGCGAGCTCGACGAAGGCCGGCGCCGAGAGCAGGTCGACCAGCGCCGGGTCCCACGCCCGCGAGCCGAAATGCTTCTCAACGAAGGGCTGCAGCAGCGGGAATTTCGAGGGAAAGGCGTGGCCGAGCGCCCAGCCCATCGAGTAGAACTCGAGCTTCTGGTCGGCGAGCGAGCGCGCCCCGTCGATCACCGCGGCGGCGAAGGCGCCGGCGAGCATGAGCAGCGCGACGAAGCGAAGCACGAACCGAATCACGCCGCCATCCCGCCCCCAGGCCGAAAGCGCGCCCGTCTTAGCCAAAGCGCCGCGCGCTGTCCACGAGAGGAAGCGGCCGCCCGCCGGCGCGCCTTGCGCGCGCCCCACGCGAAGCGCTATACGGCCCGCTCGCGCCGCGTTGGCGGCGCGGAGGGGTGGCCGAGCGGCTGAAGGCGCACGCCTGGAAAGTGTGTATACGGGAAACCGTATCGCGGGTTCGAATCCCGCCCCCTCCGCCACCGCCTAAGTAATGGATATAGCAATAGTAATTTCGCTTTCTGCCTACCGTCTTGTCTGACCCTTCCGAGGCTTGTGGGGGCGTTCGAAGGGCCCCCGGGGCGGGAGAGACGATCTCGACGGAAATTTCTTCCCGTTTCCCCGGCGCTTCATCCGCGCGGGGACCGCGAAACGAATCGGTGACAGATCGGCGCGGTTGGTTTCGACTTTGCGTGCATCGTCGGCTTCCAGGAATTCCGGCCGCGCCGTCGTTGAAGTCGTTTCCAAGGAAATCGCTTTGCCTCGCGCGGGACGTTCCGCCAAAATGCGCGCGCGGCCTGCCGTGACGCGGCTTCGTCGCAGGCAACACGGACCATATGGCGAAGCCCCTGTGTTCGCGACGGCTAACGACGCGCTAACCGACCTATTTCGCAGCAAGCGGGCCTGGGGTGCGCAACGGGGTGCGCAGCGCATCGATCGCGTCTGTCAACCCGTTGTTTCTATAAGAAATTTATGAAACGGCACGGGCTTGGTGGAGCTGAGGGGATTCGAACCCCTGACCTCTGCAGTGCGATTGCAGCGCTCTCCCAACTGAGCTACAGCCCCGCGCGCGCGCTGTTTACGTGCGCGCCCTCCGCGTGTCAACGAGAGAAAGCGCGGCCGGGCGCGCCGCCGCGCCGCCCGTCAGGGGCGAAGCGATGAAGGAGCTTCCATGCGGGCCATACTCGACGTTCTCGTCCTCGCCCTCGACCTCTACAAGATCGTCATCATCGCCGCGGCGGTGATGTCGTGGCTGATCGCCTTCAACGTCGTCAACGTCCGCAACGATTTCGTCCGCTCAGTGTGGAGCCTGCTGGTCGCGCTCACCGAGCCGTTGCTGCGTCCGATTCGCCGCATGCTGCCCAACACCGGCGGCGTCGACATCTCGCCGGTGGTGTTGTTCCTCGCCATCCTGCTGGTCGAGGAGATCATCCGGCTGTACATCTACCCCTACGTTTTCTGAACCCCGCATGTCCGCGTCCGGTCTCAGTCGGGGGCGTCGCCAAGCGGTCTCTCGGCCGTCAGAGCGCTGAGAAGCGGCGATGCGCCTGCCGTGCGACGCCGCCCTCATCGTCGTCGACGTCCAGAAGGCGATCGACGACCCGCGGTTCGGTCCGCGCAACAACCTCGACGCGGAGCGCGCCGTGGCGGCGCTGCTCGCCGCGTGGCGCGACGAAGGGCTGCCGATCGTTCACGTCCGCCACGATTCGGTCGAGCCGGATTCGCCCTACCGGCCTGAGCGGCCCGGCCACGCCTTCAAACCCGAAGCCGAGCCGCGCGAAGGCGAGACGGTGATCGCCAAGAGCGCTCCCAGCGCCTTCGTCGGCACGCGACTGGAGGAGGCGCTCGACGCGCTCGGCGCGACGACGCTGGTCCTCTGCGGCGCGCTGACCCACAACTCGGTCGAAGCGACGGCGCGCCACGCCGGCGACCTCGGCTATCGCGTCTTCGTCGTCGCCGACGCCTGCTGGGCGGTCGACCTAAACGGCCGCGACGGGCGCCGCTGGCCGGCGGAGCTCGTCCACGCGCTGTCGCTCGCGGCGCTCGACCGCGAGTGGGCGGAGATCGTCGATTGCGCGACGGCGCTCGCCGCGGCGCGGCTCGCCAAGGCGCGCGCCCGGCGGCAAGCCGCGCGCGCGCCGAAACGGGCGTCGAGGTCGTTGACGCAAACGTGCGACGCGACCGCCGGCGCGCCTCTTGCCATCGAGCGCCCAGTCGTGGCTATCTCCCCCGGGGGGCGCACGGGGGGGTCTGAGTTGGGGGCGTATTCGATCGCGCTGATTGGCGTCGGCAAGGTCGCCAGCGATCATCATCTGCCGGTCATCCTGAAGAGCCGCCGTTTTCGCCTTGCTTGCCTGGTCGGCCCGCAGCCTCCGCGATCCTACGGCGTTCCCCATTTCGGCGCGCCGGCCGAAGCCTACGCCGCGCTGCCTGAGATCGACGCGGTAGTGCTTTGCACGCCGCCGGCGGCGCGCCATGCGCTGGCGCTGGAGGCGCTCGCCGCCGGCAAGCACGTGCTGCTGGAGAAGCCGCCGGCGACGACGATGGCCGAGCTGCGCGACCTGACGACGCGCTTCGCCGAGGGCGGCCGCGTCGTCTTCGCCGCCTGGCATTCGCAGTACAACGCCGCTGTCGAAATCGCCAAGGCGAGGCTCGCAGGGGCTAAGCTGCGCCGCCTCGCCGTCGACTGGCGAGAGAACGTGCGGCGCTTCCACCCTCGCCACCAATGGATTTGGGACGCCGGCAATTTCGGCGTCTTCGACGCCGGCGTCAACGCGCTGTCGATCCTGACCAAGATCGTTCCTGAAGCGATCTTCGTCAAAAGCGCCGAGCTGTTCTATCCCTCCAACCGCGACGCGCCGATCGCCGCCTCGCTGGTCTTCGCCAGCCCGGCCGCCGCGGACGACCACGCGCGTCTGTCCGCGCGCTTCGACTGGCGCCACGAGGGCGAGCACCTCTGGAACATCGACGTCGAAACGGCGGCGGGCGAACGGCTGGCGTTGCGGCGCGGCGGCGCCGAGCTGTCGATCGACGGCGTGCTCGCCTGCGAGGCCGAGAGGCGCGAATACGAGCAGATCTACGAGCACTTCGCCGCCCTGCTCGACGCCGGACGCGGCGCAGCGGATCCCGCGCCGTTCCAGCTCGTCGCCGACGCCTTCATGGTCGGCTCGCGGCGCGTCGTCGAACCGTTCGAGTGGTGAGGCTTGCGTCGATGGACCGCCTTACGACGCCAGATAGGGCTGGATGAGCGCGAGATCGGCCGCGCCGAGGCGGTCGCTCGCCGTCCACGCCTGGTGCCAGTAAGGGTAAATGAGCGTCGGCTGGCTCGCCTTGTCGAGCCGCGACCGCTCTTCCGGCGTCAGCGTCACCTCGACGCAGCCGAGGTTGTCGCGGAACTGCGCTTCGGTGCGGCCGCCGATGATCACCGTGGTGACGGCGGAGCGGCCGAGCAGCCAGGCGAGCGCGACCTGCGCCGCCGAGACGTTGCGCGCCTCGGCGATCGCGACCAGCACGTCGACGATGTCCCACAGCTTCCCCTCGTCGGCGATCGGCGGCTCCTTCCACCCCGCCTTCAGCCGCGTGCCTTCGGGCGCCGCTTTGTTGCGGCGATGCTTGCCCGATAGCAAGCCGCCGGCGAGCGGGCTCCACACCAGCACGCCGAGCTTCTGGTCGATCGAGATCGGGATCAGCTCGTACTCGGCCTCGCGCGCCTGCAGGGTGTAATGGATCTGCTGCGAGACGAAGGGGATGCGGCCGTCGCGGCGCGCGATCTCCATCGCCTTCATCACGTGCCAGCCGGAGAAGTTGGAGCAGCCGACGTAGCGCACCTTGCCGGCGCGCACGAGGCTGTCGAGCGCCTCCAGCGTCTCCTCGAGCGGCGTCTGCCCGTCCCACTGGTGGACCTGGTAGAGATCGATGACGTCGGTGCGCAGGCGCTTCAAGCTCGCTTCGCACGCCTGGATGAGATGCCAGCGCGACAGCCCGCGATCGTTGGGGCCCGGCCCCATGGCGAAGCGCGCCTTGGTGGCGATCAGCATGCCAGGCTTGCGCTTGCCCGCCATCGCCTCGCCGACGATCTCCTCGGCGAGCCCGCCGGAGTAGACGTCGGCGGTGTCGATGAGATTGACGCCCGCGTCGGCGACCAGATCGATCAGCCGGCGCACCTCGTCGAGCGTGATGGCGCCGATCCTGGCGAAGCCGCCCTGCCCGCCGACCGTCATCGTGCCCATCGTCAGCGCCGAAACCTTCAGGCCGGAATTGCCGAGCTGTCGATATTCCATGGCTGTCCTCCTTAGGATGAGGTCGAGGCGATCGCCGCGGAGTCCGCGAGGCGGCCGGCCGTCGAGCAGCGGGCTCGCCGCCGTCTCCCATCCGCTCGTCGCCCGCAAAGCAAGACCACGCTAGGATCGACGGACCTGGTTTTCGGCGAACCCCGGGCGTGAATGCTCATTGCTAACATGCCAGTCGCGCAGTTGTCACGCCGGGAGAGATCACGAACCCGAGAGCCTCGCGCGCCCCAGCGCTGTGGCCGCGACTACAGGGGCGACGTCGCGAGAGCGTCGAGGCGGCGCGCGCTCTTGCCGCCGGTGGCGAAAGAGTCCAATGTCCGCGCCGTTCGCGCAGCCCGAGCTCGGGAGTTCACTCGTGACCGCCGCGTCTTCGTCGTCTTTCGTTCGCCGCGCCGCCGTTGCGGCGCTGTTCGTGGCCTTTTGCGCGGCTGGCGCCGCCAAGGCGCAGACCCCGCCGCAACCCGACCGGACCGTCGACATGGCGGCGGTGCTGCAGCCGGGGCCGCTGCCGGAGCTGTCGATCGGCGACGCCGGCGCCGTCCCGGTGGTTGAGTACGGCTCGCTCACTTGCTCGCATTGCGCGACTTTCGCCGTCCAGGTGCTGCCGCAGTTCACCAAAGACTACGTCGACGCCGGCAAGGTCCGCTTCATCTTCCGCGAGTTTGCGCGCAACCCGCTCGACGCCGCCGCGTTCGTGCTCGCGCGCTGCGTCGGCGACGACAAGGCGTTGGCGACGATCGACCTGCTGTTCGCCGAGCAGGACAAGTGGGCGTTCGTCAACAATCCGCTCGACGCGCTGATCGGCGCCCTCCGCCCGACCGGCATGACCCATGACCGGGCGATCGCCTGTCTCAAGGACCAGGCGAAGGCCGACGCGATGAGCAAGATCGTCCAGACCGCAGAGGCGACGGTCAAGATCAACGGCACCCCGACCTTCGTCATCAACGGCAAGGTCTATGAGGGCGAGCTGACGCTGGATCAGCTCAAGGCGATCCTGCAGCCGCCGGCGAAGTAACCCGCGCCGGCGCCCGCGCCGCCCTCGCCCTCACCACTGCAGCCACTTTCGCCCGGCGAGCGTGCCCGCGGCGACGACGATCAGCGTCGCCAGCGGATACCAGCTCGCCACGAACAGCGGCGAGTCGTCGGTGCAGTTGGTCGCGTAAATGGTCGCGGCGATCCCCGCCGCGGCGGCGCCGGCGAGCGCGCCGGTCAGCGCCGGATATTGCGGCGCGCCCGCGCGCATGGCGGCGATCAGCCCGGCCAAAGGCGGGATCGACATCAGCGGGATCAGCGTCAGGCAGTGCAGCGCGTTGTGGCCGACGAGGCGCGCGCCCCAAAGCTCGGGCGGCGTGACCGCGAGCTCGACCGCGACCGCGCCGATGAGCAGCGCGAACGGCGCGAGCAGCGTCGCGACCAGCGCGCGCGGCCGCGCCTCGGGGCTGAGCAGCCGCCAGGCGAGCAGCGCGCTCGGCGCGAGCAGCGCCAGCGCGTCGACGAACTTGAGGTCGAAACGGATGGTGCGCGCCGCCGCGGCGAAGTCCGCGCGAGGCCCGAGCGCCGTCATGAACAGCGTCGCGCTGATCGCCGCGCCGACGACAAGCGCCAGCGCCACCCGGCCGCCGAGCCGCGCCGGCGGCGCGGCGGGCGCGGCGGCGAGCGCGTTGATGAGTTCGGCGGTCTTCATTGCGTCGCGCTCCGCCAGGCCGCGGCGAGGGCCTTCAGGGCCCGATGCAGCGCCACCCGCACCGCCACCTCGCTCATCGACAGCCGCGTCGCGGTGTCGGCGATCGACTGGCCGTCGAGCGAGATCGAGGCGACGATGTCGCGCTGGCGCGGCGTGAGCTTGACCATCAGCCGCTCGACGTCGGAGCGCAGATGCGGGTCCTCGCCTTCCGGAGCGGCGAGAACCGCCTCGAAATCCTCGATCGGCTCGGCGCGGCGCACGCCGCGCCGGCGCAGCGCGTCGACAATCTTGTGGCGCGCGATGGCGTTGACCCAGGGGGCGAGCCGCGGCCCGCGGTCCCAGGTGCCACGCTTCAGATGGATCGCCAAAAGAGTTTCCTGCACGACATCCTCGATATCCGCGTCGCCGGCGCGCGCGCGCCAGAACGCGCCGCGCGCCATCGCGCGCACCGCGCGACCGATCTCCTCGAGCAGCCGCCGGTAGGCCGCCTCGTCGCCGGCGAGCGCCGCGCGCATCGCCGCGGCCCATTTGTCGTCGCCGGGACCGTCGGCCGCTTTCACGTCCATTCGACTTTCGTCCCGTCGCGCCCGCCCGTTACGCGCCGGCGGCGCGAATTTGGCCAAAACCGCCCTGCGCGTCGCGACGGCTGTAACACGGGGCGGGCCCGCCGCGAAGACGGCGGCGAACCCCTCTCGGAGACCGCCCATGTCGAACCCGCCCCCCGCCTCGGCGCGCGTCGCCGCGCCGCTTCCCAGCCGCGCCGGCGTCGGCCTCAAGGCCGAGCATTTCGATCAAATCCTCGCCGAGCGGCCCGACGTTGGCTTCTTCGAGGTCCACGCCGAGAACTACATGGGCGACGGCGGACCGCCGCATCGCCGCCTCGAGGCGATCCGCGCCCGCTATCCGCTGTCGCTGCACGGCGTCGGCCTGTCGATCGGCGCGCCGCGGCCGCTCGACAAGGCCCACCTCAAGCGGCTCGCGACGCTGATCCGGCGCTACCAGCCCGGCCTCTTCTCCGAGCACCTCGCCTGGTCGAGCCACGACGAAGGCTTCCTCGCCGACCTGCTGCCGCTGCCCTTGACCGCCGAGACGCTGGCGACGGTCGCCGACCATATCGACGAGACCCAGGAGGCGCTCGGCCGCCGCATGCTGCTCGAGAACCCATCGACCTACCTGCGCTTCGGCGAAAGCGACATCCCGGAGACCGACTTCCTCGCCGAGGTCGCGCGCCGGACCGGCTGCGGCCTCTTGCTCGACGTCAACAACGTGTTCGTCAGCGCGACCAACCACGGCTTCGATCCCGTCGCCTATCTCGCGCGTTTCCCCTGGCGCCATGTCGGCGAGATCCACCTCGCCGGCTATGCCGAAGGCGAGGACGACGCCGGCCGGCCGCTGTTGATCGACGCCCACGATTCGCCCGTCCGCGCGTCCGTCTGGGCGCTCTACCGCGAGGCGATCCGCCGCCTCGGGCCGGCGCCGACGCTGGTCGAGTGGGACAACGACGTCCCCGCCTGGCCGGTCCTGTTGGCCGAGGCGCGCCGCGCCGAGGCGGCGATGGCGCGCGCCGTCGAGACGGGAGCGCTCCGCCATGCCGTTTGAGGCGACCATCGAGGCTTTTGCGCGGGCGCTCGGCGATCCGGCGCGGCCCGCCCCGGCGCAGACATTCGGCCGGGATGGACGGCCCGACGCGCGCCGCTTCGCCGTCTACCGCAACAATGTCGCCGCCGCGCTGATCGGCGCGCTGGAGGCGCGCTTTCCGGTCGCGCGAAAGCTGGTCGGCGACGCGTTCTTTCGCGCCATGGCGGGCGCCTTCGTCGCCGTCGAGAAGCCGTCGACGCCGCTCTTGATCGGCTACGGCGCCGGTTTCCCCGCTTTCGTCGCCCGCTTTCCGCCGGCGCGCGAGATCGCCTATCTCGCCGACGTCGCGCGGCTCGAGAACGCCTGGGTCGAGGCCTACCACGCGGCCGACGCTCCGGCGCTCGATCTCGCCGCGCTCGCCGCCGTCGCGGCGTCGGATCTCGCCGGGCGGCGTTTCGCGCCGCATCCAGCGGCGCGGCTACTGCGCTTCGCCTCCCCCGCCGCGTCGATCTGGGCCGCCCATCAGGGCGACGGCGAGCCGCGCCCGCCGGACGCCTGGCGAAGCGAGGATGCGCTCGTTGCGCGGCCCGAGGCCGAGGTGGTCGTGCGCGTCCTGCCGCCGGGCGGCTTCGCCTTCGCCGGCGCGCTGCTCGCCGGCGCGAGCCTCGGCGAAGCGGCCGAAGCGCGCGCCGACGACAGCTTCGATCCCGGCGCCCATCTCGTCGGTCTGGTCGAGGCCGGCGCGTTCCGTTCCCTCGCATGAAGGAGGCCCCGCGATGACCGCCGAAACCGCCGCCGCGCCGCTCCGGCGCGCCAATCCCCTCGCCCGCTTCACCAGCGCCATGTTCGGCGTCCTGCCCGCCTCGCTGAGCGCGCTCGGGCTGAGAATCGCGCTCGCCGTCCCCTTCTGGAATTCGGGGATGACGAAGTGGGACGGCTTCCTCACGCTCTCGTTCGGAGCGCGACAGTTGTTCGTCGACGCGTTCAAGCTCCACTGGTTCGGCGCCGAATATCCGTTCCCCTATCCCGACGTCGTCGCGCTGACGTCGGCGCTCGGCGAAACCGTCCTGCCGGTCCTGCTGGTCGTCGGCCTGGCGACGCGTTGGGCTGCGCTCGGCCTCCTCGTCATGACGGCGGTGATCGAGCTCGTCGTCCCCGACGGCTGGGCCAATTTCCACCTGCCTTGGGCGGTGATGGCGCTGGCGATCATGACCTTCGGGCCTGGCCGGATCGCGCTCGATCGACTGGTTGGGCTCGACCGCGGCTAGCGGCGCGCCGCTCCCTTCACGCCTCGATCGCAACGAGGATTTCGGCGGTCGAGCGGATGCGCGAAATACGAGGAAGAATCTTCTCGATCGAGAATTTGTGCAGGTCCTCGCCCATGCTGCTCGACGCGTCCTCGGCGACGATGACGGCATAGCCGAGCTGCCAGGCTTCGCGCGCCGTCTGCTCGACGCCGTAATTGGTGGCGACGCCGCCGAGGATGATGGCGTCGATCCCGCGCCGGCGCAGCTGCAGGTCGAGCTCGGTGCCGTGGAAGGCGCCCCACTGGCGCTTGACGATGACGAAGTCGGCCGGCAGCGCGGCGATCTCCGGAACGAAATCCGCCCAGTCGGGCGGGACGGCGCCGGTCGCGCTCAACGTCGCGTCGACCGGCTGGCGCAGCCGGTCGGCGCCGTCGGCGGAATAGGCGACATGAACCGGCGCGACCACGCCGCCCGCGCGCTTGAGGCTGACGCCGAGCCGCGCCGCCTTGTCGACCACCTCGGCCGCGCCGTGCGGGGCGAGCGGCCGCGCCAGAATCCCTTTCTGCAGGTCGATGAGCACGAGCGCAGCGGTCTTCGGGTTGAGGTTGAGCATCGTCAACGACTCCTTAGGCGCGGCGGCGTAGCGATTTTCGCGCCGCCGCGCTTTGAGGTTAAGCGCGATCGTCGACGTTTTCTCGCAGGCGCGGCGGCGACGCGGCGAGAATTCGCGCCCGCTGCGACGTTTCGCCGCGGAGCGGTTTTCGTCCAGGGAAGCGACGAATGGGAATTGAAACAATTCTCATTTCTGGTCGATGGGCTTGCAATCTTGGTCGTCCGGGGTAACTGCTCGGCCGCCGTGAATGAGACCAGCCGAGGATTTCTTGATGTCGACAAGCGCCGTCGCCGCCCGCAGCTTCAACTGGCGACGCTTTCTCGTCGTCTTCGGCCCCGGGCTGGTGGTCATGCTCGCCGACACCGACGCCGGCAGCGTCATCACCGCGGCGCAAAGCGGCGCCCAGTGGGGCTACAGCCTGCTGCTTTTGCAGTTCATCCTCATCCCGATCCTCTACATCGTCCAGGAGCTGACGGTGCGGCTCGGCGCGGCGACCGGCCTCGGCCACGCCGAGGCGATCAAGCGCTACTTCGGCGCCGGCTGGGCCTGGGTGTCGGTCGGCACGCTGGTCGTCGCCTGCGTCGGCGCGCTGCTCAGCGAGCTTTCCGGCCTGGCGGGCGTCGGCAATCTGATGGGCGTTCCGGCGCCGGTGACCCTCGCGCTGGCGGTGACGGCGCTGCTGATCGTCGCCTTCACCAACAGCTATCTCACCGTCGAGCGCATCGCCATCGTCGTCGGCGGCTTCGAGCTGGTGTTTCTGATCGTCGCCTTGCTGGCGCGGCCGAGCCTCGGCGAGATCGCCTCGGGCGCGATCGCCATTCCGATCGGCGATGCGAGCTACCTCTATCTCGCCTCGGCCAACATCGGCGCGGTGATCATGCCGTGGATGGTGTTCTTCCAGCAGTCGTCGGTGGTCGAAAAGAGGCTGACGGTCGAGGATCTGCCCCAGGAGCGCGCCGACACGGCGATCGGCGCGGTGGTGACGCAGCTCATCATGGCGGCGGTCTTGATCGCCGTCGCGGCGACGCTCGGCAAGGGCGGCGGCGACCACGCGCTAAACACCATCGAAGAGATTTCCGGCGCGATCACCCCGTTCATCGGCGGGTTCGGCGGCAAGCTCTTGCTCGGCCTGGGCATGACCGGCTCGGCGCTGGTCGCCACCATCGTCGTCACCTTGACCGCGGCGCGCACGCTCGCCGAAGTGCTCGGAGTCAAGCACAAGCTGGAGGATGAGCCGCGCGAGGCGCCTTGGTTCTACGGCTTCTATGCCGCGGCGCTGATCATCGCCGCTGTGGTGGTCGGCTCCGGCGTCAACCTGGTGTCGCTCAGCGTCGGCGTGCAGGTGATGAACTCGCTGTTGCTGCCGATCGTGCTCGGCTTCCTCTACCTCCTGGCGCGGCGGCTGCCCGGCCCCTACCGGCTCAAGGGCGCCTACGGAGCGTTCTGCGGCGCGGCGATCCTGGTCACGGTGGTCTTCGGCGTCTATTCCGGCCTCGCCGGGCTGTGGAGCTAGGGCGCGCTACAGAAGCCGAAGATGAGAACGCCGCGAGCTGGACAATCAAGGCGCGAGGCGCTTTGAAAGCGACAGGTTAGAAACGTCGCCGGCGCCCCTCGGGCGAACTTCCGCGCGACGCAAGTCAAGTCGAACGCAGGCGCGACGGCGCCGCCAAGCGACTCCGCCCCCACCCTCGAACCCTGCAATCGCCATCTTCGCGCGCGCTCCGCGCCCCCCGCCGACGCGTCCGTCAATCCGCCCAATCCAAGCCCCCTGTTTTATCCGGGCCGGCATGGGATTTCGCTCTGCCCTGCAGGCGACGTCTTTACAGGGTTGCGAGGGTATGTTAACGTTCACACATAGGGACGGAAACGAGAAAAGTGGCCTCAAGGGCGCAAAACATGTCCGTGGCGCTGGAAATGCGGGGAGTCTCCAAGCGGTTCCCCGGAGTGGTGGCGCTCGACCGCGTCGATCTGGCGGTGGCCAAGGGGGAAATCCACGCGATCGTCGGCGAGAACGGCGCGGGCAAATCGACCCTGATGCGCATCCTGTCGGGGGCTTCGCTGATGGACGAGGGCGAAATCCGTCTCGACGGAGCGCCCGTTGAGATCCCGAATTCGCAGGCGGCGATCAATCTCGGCATCGGCACCGTTTATCAGAACCTCAACCTGATCAAGGATCTGACGGTCGCCGAAAACATCTACATGAACCGCTTCCCGAAACGCGGCGCGTTCATCGACCGGGCCGCGATCGAGGAAGGATCCCGCAAGGTCCTGGAAATGATGGACTGCGCCATCGCGCCGGACGCGATGGTCGATCGCCTGTCCGTCGCCGATCAGCAGATGATCGCGATCGCCCGCGTCCTCGCCAACAAGATCGGCATCCTGATTCTCGACGAGCCGACCTCGTCGCTGAGCGCCACCGAGGCGGACAACCTCTTCGCCAACATGCGCCGTCTGAAAGGGCTCGGGGCTTCGATCATCTTCATCAGCCACCACATGGACGAGATTTTCGCCGTCGCCGAATCCGTCACCGTGCTGCGCGACGGTCGCCGCGTCGGCAGTTGGCCGATCGGCGAGCTCGACGAACGGACGCTGGTCCATCACATGGTCGGCCGGGAAGTGGCGGACATGTTCCCCAAGGCCGCCGTTCCGATTGGCGACACGGTGCTGGCGGCCGAACACATGAGCGTCGCGGGCGTGGTCGACGACGTCTCCCTTTCGGTGCGCAGGGGAGAAATCCTGGGGATCGGCGGATTGGTCGGCGCCGGGCGCACGGAGCTGGTCAAGTCGCTGTTCGGCGCGATCCCGGGATGCTCGGGCGAAATTTATCTCGAAGGCCGAAAGGTTGAAATCCGCAGTCCCGAGGACGCGGTCCGCTGCGGGCTCGCCTTCATTCCCGAAAATCGCCGCGACGAGGGGCTGCTGACCGAGTTTTCCATCGAAGACAATATCGGTTTGACCAATATATGGAATCTCAGCAGGTACTATATCGTCAATGCAAAGGAGCAGCTGCAGATCACCGCAGACGCCATCCGGACGATGGACATCAAGGCGCCGTCCGGGAAGCAGCTCGTCAAGAACCTGAGCGGAGGGAACCAGCAGAAAGTCGTGCTTGGTCGCTGGTTCTCGCGTCATCCGAAGGTGATCATCTTCGACGAGCCGACCCGCGGGATCGATGTCGGGGCGAAAGCGGAAATCTACCGGAAGATCGGCGAACTGGTTCGGACCAGCGTCGGCGTCATCATCGTCTCGTCTGAGCTGCCCGAGCTGATGGGGATCAGCGACCGCATCCTGGTCCTGAATAAGGGGCGGATGACCGGCGAATTCAAGAGAAGCGAGTTCGCCGCCGAGCGGATCATGTTGGCCGCGACGGCGACCTCCTTGCAATAGCAGACTTTCTTCAAAGGGTTGCCAACATGATGTCAAACATCGGCCAGGCGTCTACCGTCAAAACGGGCAGAGTTTCGCTCGGCCGTTTGCGCGGAACCGGGTCCCTGATCGCCTTGCTGCTGATCATGGTGGTGTTTTCGCTCAGCTCGTCGGCGTTCCTTCAGATCAACAACCTGATGAACATCATCGTGCAGGTCGCGGTGATCGCGGTCATCGCCTCCGGCTCGATGTTCGTCATCCTGACCGGCGGCATCGACTTGTCGGTGGGCGGCGTGCTGGCGCTATCGGGGGTGCTGGCGGCCAGCGTGGTGCACGGAACCGGCAGCTCCGCCTTGGCGATCGCGACCTGCCTCGGCGTGTCGCTGTGTTTCGGGCTCCTGGCCGGCGCGTTGGTGGCCTATGGGCGGATCCCGCCGTTCGTTTGCACGCTCGGCACCATGTCGATCGCCCGGGGCGTCGCCTTCGTCTATTCGGGCGGCATCCCGATCAGCGGCTTCCCGGCGGCGTTTCGTTTCCCCGGAGCGGGCTACGTCGCCGGCGTGCCGATGATGGTGATCATTCCCATCGTCATTTACGTCATCCTCTATTTCGTTCTGCGCAGCACGCCGTTCGGCAAGATCGTCTACGCGATCGGCTCCAACGAGGAGGCGACCAGGCTCACCGGCATCAACACCCGGAAGTACAAGCTGATCGTCTACGCGTTGGCCGGGCTTCTGACCGGCATCGGCGCCCTGCTCTACATCGCCCGCATCAACTCCGGCCATCCGGGCTCCGGCAACGGTTACGAGCTCAACGCGATCGCGGCCGTGGTGATCGGCGGGACCAGCCTCAGCGGCGGCCGGGGATCGATCGTCGGGACGATGATCGGCGCGCTCATCATGGGAGTCATCAGCAATGGCCTGAACCTCATGAACATCGACCCCTATTTCCAAAACGTCGTTCTTGGCGCGGTGATCATCTTGGCGGTTATGATTGATCAGCATTCTCAAAAGTAAAATCACACGATGATCGGCGTACCGGGAAACTAGTGGCACGAATGCGCTGGGAAAGAGAAACGTCAATCCCAGTGAGAGCAAGGAGGAAATCATGGTATCGAAGATGTTACTGGCGGCCTTGGGGGTGGCGGTTCCCTTGGCTCTGGCGTCTGGACCCAGCGAGGCGAAGGATATTCTCCTCGGATACGAAGTCCAGGACCTCGGCAATCAGTACTGGGTGTCCGTCGCGCAGGGCGTGAAGGACCAGGCCAAGGCGCTCGGCGTTCAGGTCGTCGTCATGGACGCCCGCACCGACGCGGCGCGCGAGCTGTCGAACACCGACGACATGATCCAGAAGAAGGTCGACGCGATCCTGCTGTCGCCGTGGGATCCGGACTCTGGCGCCAACGCCGTCGCCGCCGCCAACAAGGCGAAGATTCCGGTGTTCGTGCTCGACATCGGCGTCACCAGCGGCGCCATCGAAAGCCTGGTGGTGTCGGACAACCTGGAAGGCGGACACATGGCGGGCGACTACATCGCCAGCTTGATCCCCGCCACCGCGGAAGTGGCGCATATCCGCTGTCAGCCGGGCTACGTGATCCCCGCTCTGCGCGGCCAGGGCTTCAAGGAAGTCATGGACAAGAAGGGCATCAAGATCGTCGCCACCCAGGCCGCGGATTCGCAGCGGGCGAAAGGCATGGACGTGATGCAGAACATCCTCCAGGCCCATCCCAACCTCGCCGCGGTGTTCAGCGAGAATGACGAGATGGCCCTGGGCGCGATCGAGGCGATCGCCGCCGCCGGCAAGTCCGATCAGGTCAAGGTCGTCGGCTTCGACGGGACCAAGGACGCGCTGGCGGCGATCAAGGAAGGCCGCATGGCCGGAACGGTGGCCCAGCAGCCTTACGAGATGGGCAAGATGGGCGTGTCGGCGGCCATTGCTTTCCTCAAGGACGGCAAGCATCCGGAAAAGCAAACCTACGTTCCCGTCAAGCTTCTGACCAAGGATAACCTTCCGAAGTAAATGTAGGCGAGCGGGAGGCGGGTCTTCATCGTGAAGGTATGACCCGCCTCTCCGCGATCGGTTGTTGTTCGGCGCGCGCGAAAGGCTTTCTTCGCCGGGAAAGCCGCGAGGCGGAGCTTCGCCGCGCGCGCCGTCTTTCACGACGGCCGAAAGAAGACCGTCGGGAGCAGGCGCCATGGGCTTTTCACTCTTTCCGTCCCTCGGCCGGGACGAACTCGCCCGTCGGGTGGGCAGCCTGGACCAGTTAGGCGGGGCCACGCGCATGACCTTCACCGAAGGACCGGCCCGTCAGATGGAAGCGATCGAGGTCCGTTCCGGCGGCGGCCTCGCATTCCAGATCCTGCCCGACCGCGGCATGGGACTCGGGCTCGCAAGTCTGTGCGGCGTTCCGCTGTGCTGGGTGTCCGCCGCCGGCGCCGTAGCGCCGTGGTACTACAATCCGGTTGGCGGCGGCTGGCTCCAGTCCTTCGGCGGCGGCTTGATGACCTCTTGCGGGCTAACCAACGTCGGCGCCGCCTGTCGAGTCGACGGGATCGAGGTGGGGCTGCACGGACGGATGTCTCACACCGCCGCGCGCGACGTCGCCATCGAACGCCGCTGGATCGGCGACAGCCATCACGTCTCCGTCAGCGGGACGATTCTCGACTATGCGGTCCTGGGGCCGGCGTTGGAAGCGCGGCGAACTTATCGCGTCGTTCTGGGTGAAAACCGTATCTGGCTGCACGACGAGGTCGCCAACCCGGGGCCGCGGCCGCAACCGCTGTTCCTGCTCTATCATTTCAACTTCGGCTATCCGCTTCTTTCCGAAACCGCCGTTCTCGACATCGCGCCCCGGGAAACGGTGACAGCGAGGGACCCGGCTTACGCGGAAGCCGCCGCCGACTGGCGCCGGCTCGACGCGCCCCGCTTTGGCGCGGAGGAACGCGTTCTCCATCATCGGCTTTGCGGTGGCGACGAGACTGAGGCGCGGATCCGGCTGGAAAACCAGGTTGGCGACGCGCGGCTCGCCGTTGAGATGACCTTTCCGCTCGCCGCCCTCTCCCATCTGACGGAATGGAAGATGATGGGAGAACGGGAATACGTGCTGGGGCTGGAGCCGGGAACCTGTTTCGCGTCGGGACGGGAAGACGCGCTGGCGCGGGGCGACGTCGAAATCTTGGCGCCGGGCGCGACCAAGGCGGTCGATCTCTCCCTGTCGTTCTCGCTGACGCCGAACCGGAGCGCCTGAGGCGATGGACCGGCCGCCCTCAGGATCACGCTATCCGCCGCACCGAACCTCGGACGATGAGGTCCGACGTGAGGTCGAAAGCGGGAATTTCGGTCGTCTTGCCGAGCCGGTTCAGCATCCGGTAAGCGGCGAGAGCCCCCATGTTTCGCCGAGGATTGTCGACCGTCGTCAACGGCGGGCTGATCAGCCGAGAAAACGAAATGTTATCAAAGCCGACGATCGACGCGTCGCCAGGGATCGAAAGGCCGTTTTCCAGCGCCTGCTGGATAAAGCCCAAAGCCATCACGTCGTTGGTGGAAAAATAGGCGGTTGGGCGCCGCTCCAGTTTGGAGAAGTACTCGAATGCGGTGACGCCATCCTCGAACGAGAAGCCGCAGAAAAACAGATAACGGTCGTTGATCGGAATTCCGTGTTTCTTGAGCGCCGCCAGATAGCCGGTCTTGCGCCGGAGGTTAGCCATCACGTTCTGCGGCCCGCCGATCAAGCCGATGTCCCGGTGGCCGTTCTCGATCAAGTATTCGACCGCCTTCTGGGCGCTGTTTTTGTTGTCAACATAGATGTGATCGACAGAATCGGACGTGACGCGGCGATCGACGACCAGAACCGGTATCCGAGCGCTAAGAAATTCCAAGTACGCCGTCTCGGCGCGCGGGCAGTAGAGGATAACGCCGTCCGCGATTCGCCCCAGCGCGCGCTCAGCGATTTCCTTTTCGTTGTCGATTCGGCCGTCTGTGTCGGCGAAAATCGAGCGAAACCCGTGCTGACTGAGCACGTTTTCCGTCCCCTTGATCATCTCTGAGAAGAAAGGATTTTCGATATCCGGAATGACAAGCAGAATGTTGTTGGTTCTACTCTTATGAAGACTTCTGGCGATCTCGTTCGGTCTGTAATCGAGTTCTGCAATGACGGACTCCACTATCTTTCTGGTATTAGAATTCACATATCCCGAGTTCTTCACAACACGAGAAACAGTCATTACCGAAACGTTTGCCAGGCGAGCAATATCCTTAAGAGTAGTCACCTTATTTCCTGCTTCTGGAGCTTTGTGAATAGGGACGCAGAAAATAACATACCGCGAGCTTACTCACTGTCAAGCTGCGCTTTCTCCGGAGTGGAATTTGGACCCGCGCGCCGGGGCCAAGGCGGGAGAGTGGGAAGGCGCCGCGACCAACGGTGAGAGCGCAATCGAGAACGGATGTCCGTCCGTGGTCCGATGATGGAGCTGAAACATGACCTTAACCGATACGAAGGACCGGGTTCTGCAAGAACTCGCGAAAAACGACGGTCTGCTGGCGATGAAACCCTGCTGGGTCACCCGGGATTTCCTGCCTCCCGGAAAGCGGCTGGGGCTGACGGAAGCGGAATACGACGCCGGCGACCGCGGTTACATATGCGAGCGGTGGATCGTTTCGGAGACCCAGGCCGACAACGCGATCTTCACGCCCCAGGAAGGCCAGTCGTTCATCAAGATGTCGTCCGGGGCGCCGATCCCGCTGGTCGAGGCCCTCAAGGCGTGCCGCGAAGCGTTGCTGGGCGAGGCGTACGCGAAAAAGCACGCCGGTCTCGACCGGCTGCTGAAGATTTACGACTACAAGAAGCGTCTCTTCTATCACATTCACCAGCAGAAAGCGGACGCCGCAAAGATCGGAATGAACTCTAAGGAAGAGGCGTATCACTATCTCGATGCCGACCTCGGCGCCCATCCTGAAACCTTCTTCGGCGTCCATCCCTACATCGTAAAGGAGGGGCGTCAGGCGGAGATTTTCCTACCGTACCTGCAGAACTGGAACGGCGGCGAGGACATTCTCCAGCACGCGCGGGCCTATCTCAACGTCATCGGCGAGGGGTTCCATCTGCCTCCCGGCGTCTTGCATGCTCCAGGAACCGCGCTGACGCTCGAACTTCAGGAATCCTCGGACATCATGGCCGTGCTTCAAGCCGATATCGAGGGGACCCGCATCGACAAGGCGCTCCTCACCAAGCACGTGCCGGCCAACGAGCTGGCGACCAAGAAGGAACGGGCGGTTCTCGACCAGGTCGATTGGGAAGCCTGCGCCGATCCCTATTTCTACGAGAACCACCGTCTGCATCCGCTGCCGGTCGCCGAACCGCAGCCGCACGGCGTGGTCGAAGAATGGATCTGGTACAGCTCAACGCGCTTCAGCGGAACTCGCATCACCCTTCAGCCCGGCGCCAGCATGGTCAGCCGGGGCCTGGGCGTGCATGGTCTGTTCGTCTGGAAGGGCGTGGGACAAGTCGACGCTTTCCCGGTCGAAGGTCAGAGGGTTTCGCTGACCGATTCCCGCGACGAATTCCTGATCGCTCACGACAAGGCGGCGAAGGGAACGACGATTCGCAATACCGGTTCGGAACCGATGGTCGCCTTCAAATTCTTCGGACCGGAGATCAACGACGCGATCGTCCCCTACATCAAGAAGGTGAAGTAGACGCGCACAGCGGGGCCGAATAAAGCGAATTCTTGGCGGAAAGGCCGCCGCTCGCTCATCCTCCAATGACGTAGCCAGAGGCTGCGCCTGCCGTTGGCGCTGTCAGCATGTGGGCGACGCGAAGGCGTCGTCCATCATCTCCACGGCCTCCGCGTCGACAGGCATCGCCGCGGTTAGGCCATCCCTGAAGCGGCATGATAACCTCCCGCGATCGCGAGACTTCATCCGTTCGGGAGGGGCGGCGGTCGCATCATGATCAATATCGACGCGCTCTCCAGCCCGGAAGCAGTCGAGGCCCGCGTCATCTACGTCGTCGGCGAGGGCGATCTTCGCGTCCTCCAGACGCAGCCGCAGCCGATCGGCGCCGTCGCCGACGCCGAAGGAAGGCTCCGATCGTGACAAAACGTCCGAACGATCCCGCCGGCGCGCCGGCCGACGGCGGCGATTCCGCCGAGCGGCGACCGCCGGGGCGCCGGCGCCTGATCGGCGCCGCTGGGCGGTTCGGCATCGGCGCCGCGATCGGCGCCGGGCTGGTGGCCCGCTCGGCAGTGCGCGGCGGCGCCGATTTCATTCTCGCGCTCAACGCCGGCCGGGTACGGGTGATGGGGGCGCCGTCGGCCGTCTGCATGCTGCCCATTCACGACAGCAACGCCTTCGTGGCGGAATTCGCCCGCAGGGAGATCCTCGGACGAGTCGACGTTCCGGTGCTGTTCGGCGCGTCGACCTTCGACCCGCGCGCCGACATCCCGGCCCTGGTCAGGCAAATCGGCGCCTGGGGCTTCGACGGAGTGATCAATTTTCCCACCGTCGTCCTGCTCGATCCGGAAGCCGGCGCCGGCATGGCGAGATATGGGCTCGGCTGGCGGCGCGAGATTGAGCTGATCGCCGCGGCGCACGGCGCCGGCCTTCTCGCCGCCGCCTATGTGCGAACCGTCGAACAGGCCGCCGACATGGCGGACGCCGGCGGCGATCTCATATGCGTCAATTTCGGCTGGACCGCCGGCGGCTTCGCCGGCGAGCCCGCGACCCAGGACATCGCCGGCGCCGCGGCCGAGGCCAGAGCGTTGTTTCAGCAGGTGCGGCGGCGACGCGCCAAGGTCCTCTGTTTCGTCGAGGGCGGGCCGATCTCGACGCCCCAGGCGGCCGCAGAGGTCTGTCAGGCCAGCAACGCCGACGGCTATGTCGCCAGTTCGACGGTCGACCGCATACCGCTGGAATCGGCCGTCTTCGACGCCGCCGCGGCGTTCAAGGCGGTCGCCGGCCTGACCCGCAAGGTCGAAGCGCTCAAGAACGAGATGCTGGGCGACGGGCGGCGCTTCGGTCTGATCGGCCGTTCGGCGGCGATGGCCCAACTGGTGCGGATGATCGAGCGTCTGGTCGACAGCGACCTCACGGTGCTGATCCACGGTCCCAGCGGCGCCGGCAAGGAGCTGGTGGCGCAGGCGCTGCATCAGGGGAGCCACCGCCGCGATCGTCCGCTGGTCGCCGTCAATTGCGCCGCCATTCCGCGCGATCTTCTGGAAAGCGAGCTGTTCGGTTTCGAGCGCGGCGCCTTCACCGGCGCCAGCCGGGCGCGGCTCGGCCGTTTCGAGGAGGCCAACGGCGGGACGCTGTTCCTCGACGAGATCGGCGATCTCGACCTTTCCCTCCAGGGCAAGCTCCTGCGCGTCCTTGAAAGCGGCGTCGTCGAGCGGCTGGGCAGCAATCAGCCGCATCGTCTCAACGCCCGGGTGCTGTGCGCCACCCATCGCGATCTTCGGACGCTGAGCGGCGACGGACGCTTCCGCGAGGATCTGTTCTTCCGCCTGAGCCAGTTGGAAATCCGCGTTCCCAGCCTGGCCGAGCGGATCGAGGACATCCCGCTTCTGGCGCACAGCTTTCTGTCGACCTTCGCCGCCCGCAACAACGGCCGCCCCAAAGTCATCGACAACGCCGCCTGTCAACTGCTGATGAATCATCCTTGGCCCGGCAACGTCCGCGAGCTGCGCAACGTCGTCCAGCAGGCGGCCATCCTCACCGACGGCGAGGTGATCGGCGCCGCCGATCTGACGCCGCTTCTCGACGCGCGGGCGCAGGGCCGCGCGCCGGCGAAGCTCTCGCCGACGGGCAGCCCGCTCGCCAAGACCGGAACGGTCGAGCCGGCCGCCAGCGCCGCGGAGACCGAGCGGGACTGGATCCTCGATGCCCTCCGCCGCAACCGCTTCCGGCGCGGCGCCGCGGCCCGCGACCTCGGCCTGTCGCGCAGGACCCTCTACAACAAGATCCGCCAGCACGGCATCGAGTGACCGCCGGGCGCGGTTCAGGGGGCCGTCGTCTTCGCGCGCGGCGCGATCGCCCACTCGACGACGCCGTCGGCGGCGGCGATCAGCGGCTCCAGCTCGTCGCCGTAATCGGGATGACGGAACGCCAGGATCACGGCGCTCGGCGCGGTCGCCCGCATGGTCCGGACCGCCTCCACGGCGGCGGCGGCGCGCCGGCGCCGCGCAGTCGGATCGCCGTCGGCGGCGGGATAGAACAACAATCGCCCGATCCCCGCGGCCGTCGCCTGTCGTCCCTGCTCGACCGTCGTCGCCACCGCCAGCACACGCAGTCCGAGCGCGGTCGCCTTCGCCAGGGTCGCCAGCTCCGCCGCGTAGTCGACGCCGGCGTGGCTCAAGGCCTGGGCCAGCCCGTCGGCGGCCATCGCCACCGTCGGCAGGTTGACTACCGACCGCACGCCGGCTTCCCGCAGCGCGGCGAGCAAGAACGGCGCCGGCCGGAACGGATCGGCGGCGAAGATGCCGGCGTAAACCTCGGGATCGTCGGGAAAGGCCGAGGCCAGCGCCAGCGTCGCGCCGTTGGCGTCGCCGATCGGCAGGCAGCCGACAAGGTCGGCCTCCCCCGCCCGCAAGCCGGCGAAGTGGGGACAGACGAGCAGAAGCTCGCCGTCGCGCGCGCCGATCCGATCGACGATTCGCCCTCGCGCCGTCATGCGGCGGCGGCCGCGAGCGACGTCGGCGCCGCCGCGCCGGACCCGCCGCACGATCGGGAAGGAAACGGCAATAGTGAGCACATTTGGGCGATTCCTCCCCTTTTTGCCCGCGGGAACAAGGCAGTTTCGCGGATTCGACAAGCTTTATCGCATGGCACGGCATTTGCGGTTACGATGACCAAGGCGGCGCGAAATCGCCGTCTCGAGACGGGAGGAAACCACGATGCCGTCGTCATCCGACGCAGGCCCGGGCGTAGCTTACGTCGCCGGGACCTTCGACACCAAGGGGCGGGAGCTCTCCTTCATCGCCGACTGTCTGCGGCAAGCCGGAGTCCGCGCCGTCACGGTCGATCTCAGCACGACCGGGACCGCGAGCTCGGCGGACATTCCGGCGGCCACGGTCGCCGGCCATCATCCCGACGGCGCCGCCGCCGTCTTCACCGGCGATCGCGGATCGGCGATCGCGGCGATGGCCGTCGCCTTTCGCCAATTCGTCAGGTCGCGCGCCGATCTCGCCGGGCTGATCTCGGCCGGCGGATCGGGCGGCACCGCGCTGGCCACGCCGGCGATGCGCGATTTGTCGGTCGGGGTTCCCAAGGTGATGGTCTCGACCATGGCTTCCGGCGACGTCCGTCCCTACGTCGGGCCGTCGGACATCTGCATGATGTACTCGGTCACCGACGTCTCGGGCATCAACCGCATCTCCGAGCAGGTTCTTTCCAACGCCGCCCACGCGCTGGCCGGGATGGTCGCCCATCATCGGCCGCCGAGCGCCGCCGGCAAGCCGGCGATCGGGCTGACGATGTTTGGCGTCACCACGCCCTGCGTCCAAGGCGTGACCGCCGCCTTGGCCGACCGTTACGACTGCCTCGTTTTCCACGCCACCGGCACCGGCGGCCAGTCGATGGAGAAGCTCGCCGATTCACAGCTGCTCGCCGGGGTGATCGACATCTCGACCACCGAGGTATGCGACTTCCTGATGGGCGGCGTCCTTGCCTGCGCCGACGACCGCTTCGGCGCGATCATCCGCACCCGCTTGCCCTACGTCGTGTCGTGCGGCGCGCTCGACATGGTCAACTTCGGCGCGCCGGACACCGTGCCGGAGCGCTATCGCGGCCGCCGCTTCTATCCGCACAACCCCCAGGTCACGCTGATGCGCACGACGCCGGAGGAGAACGAGCGGATGGGCGTGTGGATCGGCGAGCGGCTGAACCGCATGGAAGGCCCGGTCCGCCTGCTGGTCCCGGAAGGCGGCGTCTCGATGATCGACCGGCCCGGCCAGCCTTTCTACGACCCGGAGGCCGACCGCGCCCTGTTCGACGCGCTGGAGCGAATCGTCGTCCAGACGGCCAACCGGCGCCTCGTCCGACGACCGGAACACATCAACGAGCCTGGCTTCATCCAGGCGCTGGTCGCCAATTTCCTCGAAATCGCCTGAGCAAGGAGGCTTGGTCATGCCGAAATTCACCCGTGAAGCGCTGCTGCAGAAGTTTCGCAAAATGATCGCCGCCCGCGTGCCGATCGTCGGCGGCGGCGCCGGAACCGGGCTGTCGGCCAAATGCGAAGAGGCCGGGGGCATCGATCTGATCGTCATCTACAATTCGGGACGCTACCGGATGGCCGGGCGCGGCTCGCTCGCCGGCCTGATGGCCTACGGCAACGCCAACGACATCGTCGTCGAGATGGCCTCCGAGGTGCTGCCGGTGGTCAAGCGCACCCCTGTGCTGGCTGGCGTCAACGGCACCGATCCGTTCATGCTGCTGGAGCCGTTCCTGCGCAAGCTCGGCGATCTCGGATTCGCCGGCGTGCAGAACTTCCCGACCGTCGGCCTGATCGACGGCGTGTTCCGCGCCAACCTCGAAGAGACCGGCATGGGCTACGGCCTCGAGGTCGACATGATCGCCAAGGCCCATGAACTGGACCTGCTAACCACGCCCTACGTCTTCGACCCCGACCAGGCCAAGGCGATGGCCAAGGCCGGCGCCGACATCATCGTCTGTCACATGGGCCTCACCACCGGCGGCGCGATCGGCTCGAAGACGTCGCGCAAGCTGGAGGAATGCCCGGCGCTGATCAACGAGTGGACGGAAGCGGCGCTGAAGGTCCGCAAGGACGTGATCGTGCTGTGCCACGGCGGGCCGATCTCCCAACCCGACGACGCCAACTACATCCTGAAGTCCTGCCCGGACTGCCACGGCTTCTATGGCGCCTCCAGCATGGAGCGCCTGCCGACCGAACGGGCGCTGACCGATCAGACCAAGCGTTTCAAGACGATCAAGCGCGCCTGATGGCGAATCGCCTTGCGGGATCGGCGTCCTTTCCGCCCGGCCGCGCCAGCCGGTCGAAAAGGCGCCGACCGCGAGGACGATCGATAATGTAAATCCTTAAGCATCAATTTCGCAGCAGCAGGAGACTAGCCATGGCTCGCGCTTACGCCAGCGCGGTGATCCCCGCCCCGGTCGACCGGGTTTGGGCTATCATTCGCGATTTCAACGGGCTGCCCGATTGGCACCCGGCCATCACGCGCAGCGAGATCGAGGACGGCAAGACCGGCGACGCCGTCGGCGCGATCCGCTCTTTCTTCCTCGTCGACGGCGCCCATGTGCGCAAACAGTTGGTGGCGCTCGACGACCTTCAGCGCACGTTGTCCTATATTTTCGTCAAGCCGGCGTTTCCGGTGACCGACTACGTGTCGCACATCCGCGTCAGCCCGGTCACTGACGGCGGCGGCGCCTTCGTCGAGTGGTCGGCGCAGTTCCAGGAACGGCCGGAAGACGCCGGAAGATACGTCGACGCCGTCGCCAACGGCGTCTTCGCCGCCGGCTTGGCCGCCCTGAAGGCGAAGTTCGCTCGACATCCGAGCTGAGCTGACGCTCGGCGACGCGCCGAATGCGGCGAGGGGCGGCTTCCCGCATTCGGCGGCGCCGGGGCCACGGTCGCGCCGATCGGGCCGGGCGATTTCGCTCGCCGGAACCGATCGGCGTCGATCGGCCCGACCGACCTTGGCGATCGCAGAGCTCCACAGCTCCCCCGACCTCGGTGGATTCTTCGCGACTCCGTTATCTCAATCCGTCCCGGGGCCTGCGCCGACGTTTCCCTGTCGATCGGCGCAAAGGCTCGCCGCCGCCCGATTCCGATCCCGCGTCATAAGCTGAACCACTTCGCCGCCGCCACGCGCCCCAGTTGACGAAGCGCCGCCAGCCATGACGATTCGGACAAGGTCGCGACGGCGCTCGCCGCCAGCCCGACAGGATCGACAGGCTGAGGCGTCGCGCCTGCGGCGCGGTTGTCGATGACAATCGTCAGATGCTCTGGATCGCGATCGACAAATGCGCCTTGCGCTTCGTCGAACAGCCAGGTTCGACCGTTCATCGCGCTCGCGCCCGACAGATCCGCGACCTTGACGACGATCTCGCTGGCGCGGATCGCGCGAATGACGTCGTCCGACGATCCGGACGGGCGAGCGGCCGCGATCCCCGAGGCGCCATCCCCGTCGCCGTTTGGCGCGATTGACCAAACGACCTGCTCGACGGCGCCCGGCGCGACCGCGTCGCACGAGGCGAGAATGATCGCGCCGGCGTCGAACGGCGGGTCGATGAGGTCGGCGCCGGCGTCCGCCAGCTCCGTCCGGTCGAGCGCCTTCCCGTCATCTTCTCCCGAAGAGGAATAGGCCGCAGCGGCCACAAACCTGATGAGGGGCCTCGGCGCATCTACCGAAATCACGGGGCCGAGCGACGTCGTCGCCGCGGCGCTCGAGCCAAGGATCGAGGCCTCGGGATCGCGCGGCGGGATCGACGCCGCGACGAAATGCGAAACGCTCCTGCCCGCCGCGGGCGGCGCGGGCGGCGCAGCATTCTTCAGGACGGGAGCCGGCGCGACGACCGCAGCCGGCTTCTGATCGTCGGTTGTCGCCGACGCCGCGATCACGCTCGCGGCGCCGAGCGTCGTCGGCGCGGCGGAAGACGAAACGCTCCCGCCGGTCGCGATCGTCGCGCTCGACGGCGCGCTCTCCACAATCGGAGCCGGCGCGACGACCACAGCCGGCTTCTGATCGTCGGTGGTCGCCGACGTCGCCATCACGCTCGCGGCGCCGAGCGTCGTCGACGCGGCGGAAGACGAAACGCTCCCGCCGGTCGCGATCGTCGCGCTCGACGGCGCGCTCTCCACAATCGGAGGCGACGCGACGACCACAACCGGCTCCTGATCGTCGGTGGCCGACGGCGTCGCAATCACGCTCACGGCGCTGAGCGTCGTCGACGCGGCGGAAGACGAAACGCTTCCGTCGGTCGCGATCGTCGCGCTCGACGGCGCGCCCTCCACGATCGAAGGCGCGCTCTCCACAATCGGGGGCGACGTCACGACCACAACCGGCTCCTGATCGTCGGTGGCCGACGGCGTCGCAGTCACGCTCGCGGCGCTGAGCGTCGTCGACGCGGCGGAAGACGAAACGCTCCCGCCGGTCGTGATCGTCGCGCTCGACGGCGCACTCTCCACAATCGGAGGCGACGTCACGACCACAACCGGCTCCTGATTGTCGGTGGTCGACGGCGTCGCCATCACGCTCGCGGCGCCGAGCGTCGTCGACGCGGCGGAAGACGAAACGCCCCCGCCGGTCGCCATCGTCGCGCTCGACGGCGCGCTCTCCACGATCGAAGGCGACGCGACGACCCCAGCCAACTCCTCATCATCGGTTGTCGCCGGCGTCGCAATCACGCTCGCAAGGCCGAGCGTCATCGACGCGGCGCTCAAGTCGAGGATCGGAGCGTCGGGATCGAGCGGCGGGATCGACGTCGCAGCGAAATACGAAACGCCCCCACCGGTCGCGCTCGGCGCGGGCGGCGTCGTATTCTCCAGGATGGGAGGCGGCGTGACGACGAGAGTCGGCTTCTGGTTGTCGGTTGTCGGCGCCGCGATCATGCCGGTCGCGAGGAAGCTCCCGAACGTGGGCGTCGAAGACGACGGCCAGCTCACCAACAACATCGCGCTGCCGGCGCCGGCGTTAAGGGAGGGTTCGGCGATATTGGTCCCCCCGGTCGAGATGAAGGTGTCGGTGGCGCGGTCGAAGGCGACCACATTGACGCCGCGCCCGCCGGTGATGGCGTTGAAGCCCCACCCGCCGGAAATCTGATCGTAGCCATTGCCATTGATGGTGATCGAGTCGTCGCCGATCTCCCCGAAAATCACGTTGTCGCCAGATCCGGCGACGATCGTGTCGGCGTCGATCTCGTATTTCGGCTTGCTGGTGACGTTGGCGGTCCAGGGCTGGAGCGATCCGAACGGGCCGAACCCGTAGACGTAGTTGTAGTTCGCTGTGGACGTCCCGCCGGGCTCGCCCGACGCGTAGGCGTAGAACGAGGTGACCAGCCCGGACGACGAGCCGAGCTGCGGCAACAACACCGCCAGTTGGCCGTAAATGTGGTCGCTGCCCGCGCCGGAATTGATGGTGTCGCTGTCGATCTCGATGCTGTTGGCGGCGCCGTTGAAAACGTAGCCGCCGGCGCTCGACCAATCGGCAGCCTTGCTTGCGGCGAGGTTCGCCGTGACCCCCCACGATTCCGCGGTCGCGGCGGCCACGGAATAGGCGCCAAGGAATAGCCGGTCGACAGCCGTCACCATTTCGGACTGGAGGGCGGCCGCATTCGCGGCGCCGCTCGACCCCGGCGCAATCACCGGATCAAGAATGAGGGCGTCGCCGCCGATGAGAACGCTGTTTCCTCCGCCGCCGTTGATCGTCTCATTGCCAATGTCGAGCTCGACGCCGGCCCCCCCGTTGAACAGGAATTGCGCGGTGGCGCTGTCGCTGGCCGTAAACGGATGATCCGCGGCCAGCTGCGTCTTCAGCGCGACGTCGAAGGTATTCTCCAAGGCGTTGAGCTGGGTGTTGAGCGAGGCGAGCGCCGCGCTCGAAACGCCGGTCGCCCAGTTCGTATTCATCGTCCCGACGCCCGGCATGATGACGAAGGCGTCATTGCCGACGATCAGATCGGCGCCGTTGCCTGTGACCGTAATCGTGTTGTTGTCGAGATTGAGTTCGAAATCGGCGGGCCGCAGCGCCGCCGTGGAATTGAAGACGCCCGAAAAGCCCTCTTGCACGGCGAAGCTCGCGATCGCCTGCTGGCCCGCCTCGTGGACGACGTAGGACATGTCGGCGAAGACTTCCTGCATGTCGAGCAGGTCGGTGTCCAGCGCCAACGCGCTCGAGGTCAGCGTCCCCCCGCTCAGTTCCGCGAAGGCGACGCCCGGCACGTAATAGTCGCCGGCGTTGGCGAAGATCGTGTCGTTGCCGCCGCCCACGGTGATGACGTTGTTCTCGGCGGAAATCACCGTGAACGGCTGGAACAGCCCCTGCGCGACCGCGAGCGTGTCCTGCGCCGTCGCCAGCGCCGAATATTCCGTCAGCAGCCCGAGCATGGTTGCGGAGAGGCCTTCCATCTGGGCGTCGATGTCCGCGACGCCGGTCGTCGTCAGCGCGCCGAGCTCGCCGAAGTTGCCGAAGATGATGTCGTCGCCGCTGCCGCCGTTGATGATGTTGGAGCCCGGCAAAGCCGGCGAGCCGTTCATGACGCTGGGCACGACGGAGGCGTAGACCGTGAGATACCCGCCGCTAGACCCGGCCAAAGCCAGATTGCCGCCCTCCGCCAGCGCGCCCAGCGTTCCGAAGCCGGCCGGCGCCATGGCGAGCTGCGGCGTGCTGTTGGTCAGGGCCGAGGGCTCCAAATTGACCAAGGGCACGACGATCTGACCGTTCGCCGGCACGACGATTTGCGCGACGTTCGAAGCCGCGACGACGATCGCATTGACGATCGACGGGATGTCGGAAACGAACGGCTCGGTATTGGACGCCCAATTGCCGAACAGGATGTCGTTGCCGCCCTGCGCCGTGATCGTGTTGTCGCCTTCCTCCCCGATGACGACGTCGTCATTGCCGCTGCCGACGGTGATCGTGTCGTTGGCGGCCGCGACCAGGCTCAACAGAATCGCCTCCGTCTCCCAGGCCGCAGCCGTGCGGGCGCCCGCCGGCGGCAGGATCGATTGGCTGCCGTCGGCGTTGAAGGCGCCGGCCAGGAGGACCAGGTTGGCGTCGACCAACGCCGCCGCATTGGATGACGAGCTCAGCATCGAGCTCGCGGCGTCGCTGAGGCTGTCGAGCGCGACGGTTCCCGTGATCGCGCCGAACTGTTCGACGACGATGTCGCGATGGTCGTCGCCGTCGGCGTCCAGCAGCAAGCCGCCGCTGGCGTTGAAGCCCTGAACGATTTCGCCGTCATGGCCGAGAACGATGTCGTCGCGCCCGTTGCCGACGGTGATCGTATTGCTGCCGGAGCCGCCGATGATCGAGTCGACGCCGTCGCCCGCCACGATCGTATTGGCGCCGAAATAGAGCCCATAGGTGCTTTGGGCGCGGCTGACCACGTTCGCGCCGGCGACGATTGTGTACTGGATTTCGCCGTTGGCGCCGATGATGTAGTCATTGCCGTCGCCGGCGGTGATCTTGTTGGAGCCGCTGCCGCCGATCACCGCGTCGTCGCCGCCGCCAACGTTGATGACTTCGTTCTCCGAGCTGCCGGTGTCCTTCGTGCCGCCGGGGATCGTCGCGGGATCGACGCTGTAGATCGCTTGCAAGATTCCCGTCGACGAGAACTGCGCGGAGCCGTTGCCGCCGACGATCTCGTCGGTCCCGCCGCCGAGCGTGATCGTGTTGGCGCCGTTGCCGCCGAACACCAGGTCATTGCCGTTTCCGGCCATTATCGTGTTGTCGCCGCCGATCGACGGATCGGTCGACTCCATCGATTGAATGACGCCATTGGCGAAAATCGCCTCGCCGTCGTCGCCGAAGATCACATTATTGCCGTCGCCCGCTGAGATCGTGTCCGACCCCGAGCCGCCGAAGATCACATTGTTTCCATTGCCGACGCTGATGGCGTCGTTGTTGTTGGCGCCGGTGTCCTTCGTCCCTCCGCCCGTCGCGGTGGGCGCGATCGTGTACATCTCGGCGACATAGCCGCCGCTGAAGCTGACGCATCCGTTGACGCCGATGACATAGTTGTCTCCGTCGCCGTTGATCGCGATCGTGTTTTCGCCGATGCCGCCGATCACCACGTTGGCGCCGTTTCCGTCGATGGCGATCCGGTTGTCGCCGCCGGTCGTAACGTCGGTGCTGAAGACGTCGCTGAGATAGCCGTTGGTGAAATCGGCTTCGCCGTCGTCGCCCAAGACGACGTTGTCGCCGTTGCCGTAGATCGTGATCGTGTCGGCGACGGCGCCGCCAAAGACGATGTTTCGTCCGGAGGCGGGCGCGTTCTTGTCGCCGACCACGATCGTGTTCTCGCCGCCGTTGGCGGGATCGGTCGACACGACGGAAGTCAGAACGCCCGCCGCGGTGAAATTCGCCTCGCCGTTGTCGCCCAGGATGAGATTGTCGCCGTTGCCGACCGTAATCGCGTCGGCGCCAGAGCCGCCGAAGATCACGTTGTCGCCGTCGCCGGCGGCGATCGTGTTTTTCCCGGCGTAAGTCGGGTCGGTCGTCTCGATGAATGTCAGCACGGCGTTGGTGAACGACGCAAAGCCATTGTCGCCGACAATGACGTTGCCGGTCGGCGCCGCGCCGCCCGTCTGCGTCTCAACAGTGATCGTGTCGGCGCCCGAACCGCCGAAGATCACGTTGCTGCCGCCGGTCACCGTGATTGCATTGTCCCCGCCGTAGGTCGGGTCCTGGGTTGCGATCGTCACAAGCTTGCCCGCGGCGCTGAACGTCACCTGGCCGTCGTTGCCGACGATCGTATTCTTCGAGCCGGCGATGAAGATTGTGTTCGCGCCGCTGCCGCCGATGATCGTGCTGAGCCCCGACCCGCCGGGCGTGACGACGCCGTTCACCGTCGGGCCGGTGATCGTGTTATCGCCGAAGTATTGCGGGTCAGTCGAATAGATGTCGGTCAGCACGCCGCTGGTGAAGTCCGCCTCGCCGTCGTCGCCGACGACGGCGTCCGAACCCGTCCCGAGCACGATTGCGTCGGACCCGGCCCCGCCGATGACGACATTGTCGCCGTCGCCCAGCGTGATCCTCGCGTTGTTTGACGTGCCGGCGCCCCTTGCGCCGCCGGGCTTCGCCCCGCCGTAGGTCGAGTAAACCGACATCAGAACGCCGGTCGTCGCGTTGAAAATCGCCGTCCCGCTTTCGCCGAGGATCACGTCGCTGCCGTCGCCTGTCGTGATCGCGTTCTGGCCGAGGCCGCCGATGATCACGTTGTCGCCGGCCCCTGCCTTGATCGTGTTGTCGCCGCCGTAGACCGTTCCGCCGAGGCCTTGATTGGAGGTTTCCGTCAACGCTCCCGAGACCAGCAGCTCCGCCGTCGTCGCGATGTTCGTCAGCGTGCGGCTATAGGCGGCGTTGCCGGCGGCGACCGAGCCGCTCGCCAGCGCCGCCGCGAAGGTCGCCTCGCCGTTCTCGCCGAGGATGATGCTATTGCCGTCGCCGACCGTGATCGCGTTGGCGCCCGAGCCGCCGAAGATCACGTTGTCGCCGTCGCCGGTCGTGATCGTGTTCTCGCCGCCGTAGGCCTGATTGGTCGTCTCGAGGAAGGTCAGAACGCTGGTCGAGACCGTGGCGCTCGACGGCTCGCTGGCGAACGTCGCCGAGCCGTTGTGGCCGACGATGACGTTGCCGGACGGCGCGGTCGCGACCGTCTGCGCCGTGATCGTGTTGTCGCCGGTTCCACCGAAGATCACGTTGTCGCCGCCGGTGACCGTGATCAAGTTCGCCTCGTTGACGCCGTAGGTCGGGTCTTGCGTCGCGATCGTCAGGATCTGGCCCGAAGCGCCGAACGTCGCCGCGCCGTCGTGGCCGATGATCGTATTGCCGGCGCCGCCGATGAAGATCGTGTTCGCGCCGCCGCCGCCGATGATCGTGCTGCCGCCCGACCCGCCCGCAGTGACCTTTCCGTTAACCGTAGGGCCAGTGATGGTGTCGCCGCCGCCGTACGCCGGGTCGGTGGATTCGATCGAAGTCAGCACGCCGCTGGCGAAGCTCGCCTCGCCATTGTCGCCGACGACGATGTCCGAACCCAATGCTCCAAGCACGATCTGGGAGCCTCCGGAGCCGCCGATGACGACGTTGTCGCCGTCGCCAAGCGTGATGACGTCGTACCCTTCGTCAGTCGGATCGGCGGAGGCGATTTGCGTCAGAACGCCGGCGGCGAAATCCGCATAGCCGTCGTGGCCGACGATGATGTTGCCGGACGATGCGCCGAGAACGGCGATGGAGTTGCCGCCCGCCCCGCCGAAGATCACATTGTCGCCGCCGCTCACCGTAATGGCGTCGGCGCCGCCATAACCCGGATCGAGCGTCTCGACCGACGCCAGCTTGCCGTTCGCGTCGAAGTCGACCTGGCCGTCGTCGCCAACGACCACGTTGCCGGCGCCGCCGAGCGTAATCGTGTCGGCGCCGACGCCGCCGATGACGACGCTGTTCCCCGAGCCGCCGGCCGTTCCGCCAGGGCCGGTGATCGTGTCGTCGCCGCCGTGGGCGGGATCGAGGCTCTCGACCGAGGCGAGAACGCCATTGGCGTAGTTGACCTCGCCGTTGGCGCCGATGATGACGTCCGCGCCGACGGCGCCGACGACGATCGTGTTGGCGCCGGCCCCGCCGATCACCACGTCATTGTCGCCGAGCGCGATGTGGTTGTCGCCGCCAAGGGCGGTGTTGACCGAGGCGATCTCGGTGATCGCCTCCGTTGCGCCCAAGCTGTCGAACGGATCGACCACGCCGGCGGACTGGCCCGCGATGTCGATGACGCCATAGGCGCCGAAAACGGCGCTGGCGCCGCTGCCGGTGACGGTGATCGCGTTGGCGCCGGCGAACTGGACGCCCCCGTTCACCCCGGCGTCCATCGGCAATAGACCATTGTCGATCGTCAGCAGCCGGCTGGCGAGATCGATCGTTTGGGAATCGCCGATCGCCGAGGCGACCAATTCCCCGACCGTGAAGCTCGAATCGCCAAAGATGTAATTTTCCGTTCCCGAGGCGTCGATCGTGTCGCCGCCTTCGCCGCCGGCGATCCAATTGATCCCCGAGCCGCCGGTGATCGTGTCGCCGTCGGGGCCGCCGACGATGACGACCGTGCCGGTGGCGCCGGACGCGTTGATCGTGTCGTCGCCGTAATTGGAGAACGCATAGGCGTTGCCGGTGATCGCGCCGGGCGCCGAATTGTATTCGACGCCGCTCCCCGACTCGGCGCCGTAAAGCGCCAACGGATCGCTGCTCGCCGTGACGTCGATGGTGTTGGCGCCGCCGCCGCCTTCGATGACCGTCAGGGTCTGCAGGCCGTCGACCGCGTTGAAGGTGGGCGCGGTGGTGTCGACGGTGAAGGTGTCGTCGCCCTTGCCGAGGAAGACCTCGACCGCGTCAAGATTGACGTAGCTGATCCCGCCCTCGTAGGTCGTGGTGATCCCGGTGCTCGAATCGGTGAAAGTGATCGACTGATTGCTGGCGGGAAGATCCAAGCCGCTGATGTTGTCGCCCTGGCCGCTGGAGTATTCGCCGAATGTGATCGGCGCGCCGAAGAAGTCGCTCGAAGGAATGGTTGTCAGTTCGCCGGTCTGGCCCGTGGTCGCGCCGTCGTCATAGATCTCCAGCACGTCGATCGCGCCGGCGCTAGTCCCGTCGCCCTGCGACGTCGATTGGGCGACCGGGACATTGTTCGTTTCATAGGGAAGCGCGACGGCGGAAGTCAGCGTCGGTTGCCCGAGCTCCGTCCCACCGTCGATGATCAGCGGCCCATCGATTTGCGCGAGCGTGTGCGGCTGATTCGGGAAGGTCATGTCCGTCGTCGGCGTGCTGCTCTGCCCGCCGCCGCTCGTAACCTTGTAATTGGCATTGGCCGAAAGCGTGATCGAAACCGGGACGTTCCAGTCGGCTGTGGTGAAGGTGTAGGTCTGATTGGTCGCGTCGAATCCCGCCGCGCCGCTCGAGGCGATGGTCTGCCCGTCGCCCAGGAGATTGACGGTCACGGAGGCGGTTGGCTGGGACGTGAGCACCATCTGATAGGTGTAGGTCTGGCCGCTGGTCGAGACGCTGGCCGCGCCCTGGGGTTGGAGAATGAGCACTCCGGGCGTGTCGGTCGCCGCCACCGTGAGGTTCACGTCGCCGGCGTCGACGCCGCCGATCGACTGCTCGATGTCGACGGCTTGCTGGGAATGCGAACCGGTCAGCGTCGAAGAAACGGTGATCGTCTGTGGTTGGTCCCAGTTCGTCGAATTGAAGGTGACGCTCGACTGCGAAAGCTGAATTCCGGCTGGCAAGGCGCCGCCGTTGGCGCCGGTCAGGTTGACGGTCACCGTCTGTCCGGCGACCGGCTGCTTGTTGAGCGACAAGTTGTAGCTGTAGGTGGTCTGACCCGCCACGATCGTCGTCGCGGCGAGGCCTTGGTCGATGATGAGGCCGGTGGCGCTCGTCTCCAGCGTGACCTTAACCGTCGGCAGAACGAGGCTGTCGAGCGCCTCGTCGGAAGCCGCCGCGCCGCCGACGGCGACGATCGAGGCGGCGACGACGATCGTCTCGTTTCTCGAATACGTGTCGTTCGCCGAGATCGGCGCGGCGCGCATATAGACTGTCTGCGTCGCCGTCGCGCTGGTGAAGGCGAGCGTCAGGTTTGAGGACCAATTCTTGCCGTCGGTCGAGACCTGGAGCGCCGCCGCGCCTTCGGCGGCCCACTCCGCCGAAGGCAGCGCCGGCGAAACATTGACATAAGCGGTCTGGCCGGCGGTCAAGCCGGAGGGCGCGCTGACGGTGAAGCTCGTGACCGAACTCGGGTCGTTCACGTGGACGATCGATTGCGACTGCTGTGCGATGATCGCGCCGCCCGAACCGCCGACGGCGACGCTCAAACCGCTGACGAAGATGCCGTTGTAGTTCGGGTCGAGGCTGGCGACCGAATTGTCGGTGACGCTCGACGCACCTTGCGTGCTCGACGAAATGACCGCGCCGGTCACATCGCCGCCGACGATGAACGTGCTCTCTTGGCCGCCGTTGAGCGTCGTCACGACATTCTGCGGCGTCCCCAGCACGTAGAACGTGTTGTCGCCCTCGAGGCCGTCGATCGTGATCGCCTGGATATTGGTGTAGGAGATGTTCAGTCCGTCGCCGAAGACGCCGTTCTGAGTGATGACGAAGGTGTCGTCGGCCTCCGTGCCCAGCAGCACCAGCGTGTTGAAGCCGGCGCCGCCTTCGATGTCGACCGGCGCGTCGACGTTGTATTCGATCGTGTCGTTGCCGCTGCCGCCCTTGACGCCGATGTGCGTGCCCGCGGCGACCAGGAAGGCGCGCACGATGAACGTGTCGTCGCCGGAGCCGCCGATCAGCGACAGATCCGCCTTGTTCGAATAGACCTGAAAGGTGTCGACGCCGGCGCCGCCGTAGAGCACCGCCGCCTTGTCGACCCCGTCCGAAAGCTCGCCGACCGTCGTCAGCGTCGTCGTCAGCCCATCGCCGATCCCCGCGCCGACGTCGCCTGAAGCGCCGCCGATCGCCGACTGGGCGTAGACCTGCCCGACCTGGAAGAAATCCATGCCGTCGCCGGCGTTGATCGTCATCACCGCCGAATTGCCGTCGAGATAATAGAAATCGCCGGCGGTGGCGGGGTCGGCCACGTCGCCGCCGTTGATGGTCAGGCGGTTGGTGATGGTGTCGTCGTAGTTAATGCGCTGATAGGTCGGCGAGCCGTTCGATTCGAGAATGGCGACGAACAGGTCGCGCACCAAGAAGGTCTGGCCCGACGTCGTGTCGGCGCCGTTGACGATCAGCGAATTCAAGCCGCTTTCGAGCGCGCCGCCGTCGTGGATGTTGATGACGTAATTGGTGTCGACGGTGGCGTCGATGATGTAGGCGTCGGCGCCGTCCTGGCCGTCGAGATTGACGGTGTCGGGGATCTGACCGTCGAGGCTGTCGATCGTCGCCAGCGAGGCCACGGTCGGCATGTCGAAGACATGGATCGTGTCGTCGCCCGCTCCGGTGTCGATGTAGGTCACGGTCGAAAGCGCCGCCGGGCTGAACTCGACGTCGTCCGCGCCGCCGCCGGTATAGACATAGAACTTCGGGGCGGTGAAAGAGCCGGAGAGGCTGACCGTCACGCTGTCGCCGTCGAATTGCGCCGGCATGGCGAGATAGCCCGCTTGCAGGACTATCGTCGTCCCGGCGGTCAATTGCGCCGCGCTAACGACGCCCGAGGCGCCGTCGATCGTAATGTCGTCGCCGGCGTTGATCGCAATCGAGGTCCCGGCCTGAAAGACGACGCCCGAGCCGATGGCGACGCTGTCGACGCTCCCGCCCGCGCCGGCGCTCGCGGCGTCGAGATCCTCGGCGTTCAGTGTTATCGAGGTCGCGGCTTCCAGCTTAGCGCCGGGCGTCGAGCCCGGCGCGCCGTCGATCGTGATATTGTCCCCGGCGCCGAGGGTGATCGACGACCCCGTCGATTGGATGGTCACGCCGGCGTCGACGGTGAGGTTGTCGTCCTTTTCCGCCACCGTGCCGGCCTGCTTGACGATCGGACCGCTCGCCAGCACGTCTTCGCTGATTTCGAGCGGGCTCGAAGTCAGAATATTGATCGCGCCCTCGGGCGCGTAGAGCGCATAGGGCGAGACCGAGAGCGGCGCGACGCCGCCCACCACCACCCCGCCGATGTTCCAGATCCAGATGTTTCCGGTGGTCGAGGCCGCCTCGATGTTGTTGACGGTGCCGACGATGCGCCCGGTCAAGCCGCCGCTGCGCGTGCTGTTCGAGCCGACGCCGCCATAGGCGATCAGGTCCGCCATGTCGCCGTAGACGTCCTGACCGTTGTCCGACCGGCCGTTCCAGATGCTGCCGACCGTCGCGGTGATGAAAGCGACGGCGGTCCCGGCGTCCACCGACATCAGCGAGACGTCGCCCGTCACTTCGGTGAGGTAGATGTTGGCGCCGCCGGACGTCGCGGTCACGGTTCCCGCGGCGCTATAGGCGCTGACGATGTTGAAGGCGGTCGCGGCGCTGCCGACGCCGCCGAGCTGAGTCTGGCCGGCGTTGAGCGCAATCGTGTTGGCGTAGACATTGGCGCCCGCTTGGGCGCCGACGCCGGTCTTGACGCCGGAATTCAAATTGGTCGGGTTGACGAGATTGCCGGCGTTGAAGATCGAGCCCGCCGCGCCAAGCGTAACGTCGCCGGTCTGCGACAGGACGTCGAGCACGTAGAGATCGCCATCGGTCTGATCGATGTCGATGTCCGAATGGGCCAGCGCCCGCAAATCGCCCGACTCGCCGGAAGCGCCGAACGAGCCGCCATAGGCGATGTCGACATGCAGGGCGTCGCTGTTCTCGCCGATGTTCCCGCCGGCCTGGAGCTCGAGCCAGTTGGCCTGGATTTTCGCGAAGTCCGAGCTCATCGCGTCGTAGATGGAGCCTTTGGCGACGAGATCGACGCCGCCGGACGCCGAATAGACGCCGCCGATGGCCATGTCGCCGTCCGGAGCGTCAATGTAGATGTCGTCCAGCGCGCGCGCCGTCAGCGAGCCGTCGTCGACGAGGTCGACGGTCACCGGCGTTCCGGCCACGCCGATGTAGCTCTGGCCCGCTTCGAGGACGATATCCGCGCCTTCGACGTTAACGCCGCTGGTCGCGGCGTTGACGATGTCGCCCTGGGTCTTGACCCGGACGTCCTCGCCGCCGGTCGAAACGACGTTGGCGAGCGCGAGATTGACCTGCGAGCCGATGTAGATGAAGCCGCGCGCGGTCGCCGCGACCGTCCCCGACGGCGCGATCGCTACGTCCCGGCTCTGCGAGATCAGGACATATTTGACATTGCTCGCGCCGTTGACGAGGTCGATGTCGACCGGCGCCACGCCAACCGTGACGTCGCCTTCGCGAGTCAGAGTCTGGCCCCATTGAAGGGTGAGCGTCTTGTCGTCGGCGCTGATCGCGGCGATCGTGTAATAAGCATTGGAAGCGCCAGCGTTGAAGCTCGCGCCGTTGCCGTTCGGGTCGCTGGCGGACTGGATATAGACCCCGCCGCCGACCTGATAGGCGGCCCCCCAGGTTCCGCTCGTCAGCGTGATCGTGCCGTTGTTCGCCACGTCGCCGAAGCTGACCTGGGTGGCGGCCACGGCCGAAGCCAATGTGCTTTCGTCGGTCGCGCCGAGGTCGACGACCACCGGGGCGACAAGAATGGTCTGGCCGGTCTCCGCCTCGACCGACTGGGTGAAGGTCACGGTCGAACCGCTGACCGACTTCACCTGAAGATAGGCGCCATTCTCGGTCGCGTTTGTCGTGCCGCCGCCGATATAAAGGTAATCGCCCGCCTGGATGTCGAGACCGGTCCCGCTCCAGCTCGCGCCGTTGGCGAGCGTCATCGAATTGGAGCCGAAATTGACGGTCTCGACGGCCGGCGCGGCGTCGAGGAAGTTGAGGTCGGAAAGCTGCGCCGACGCCAGGGCGAGCTGGGCGGCCGAGCCGTCGGCCGGCGGGCTGCTTGGCGTGAAGCCGACCTGATTGGTCACCGGATTGACGAGCGAGCCGATATTGCCGTTGGCGGCCTTGATGACGATGTTGGTCGCCGTGATGTTCGGGGCCTCGATCGTCGATTGCGTGCTCGTCGTCGTCTGCAAGAGACCGGCGCTGATCCCGCTCAAGAGCTCGGCCGACGTCCACACCTTGATGCTGGAGGTCAGGTTGGCCTTTTCCGTCGCGGTGAGCAGATAGGTGAAGTTCGGGTCGTAGACGTTGGGATCGTAGGCGTCGATCGTCACCGTCGTGTTCGTCGCGGCGTCGTAGACGTTGTCGACGCCCGGACGATAGGACCCGCCCGGACCGAACACAGCGGCGAGGTTGTAGTATTGCTGCGTCGTCGACAGTTCGAGCGTCTGGATAGCGTTGGCGACGAAGGTCGTCGCCGCGGCGCCGGTCAGCCCCTGCTGCTGCGCCTGAGCGGCGTAGACCCCGGTGTAATACGTGACGTCGGCGGCCGACATTTGCACGACGCCGTCGACCAGCGCGTTTCGGTCCGCCCAATAGGCCTGATATTGCTGCTGCTGGTAGCTCTGGTACTCGGTCAGCGTGGCCTGGATCTTGGCCTGCGCCTGGGCGCCGGTGAGCGCCAGCTCGCTCCATACGCCGTTCTCGAGCTCGGCGACGGTGCGCGTATCCACTTGCACGTTGGTGTTGACGTTGACCAGACTGCCGTTGTCGACAGTGATGTCGGCGACGCCCGTCGTCGTCAGCGCGAACAGCGGCAGATTGCCCTCCGCCTGTTCGATATAGACGTCCCCCGCCGCGGTCAGATTGAGCTGATCGGCGCCCGCCTGGCCGATGGCGAGCTCGATCGGCGCGTTAGACGCGCCGACGCCGCCGCCGCTGTCGAGCGTCACATCGCCGCCGGTGATCAGCCCCGTGTCGCCCGACGCCACCGTCATGGCGCCGAACGACGACAGGCTCACCGCCTGATCGCCGCCGGCGGTGACGGTGTTGATCCGCAGCGCCGTCTGCGGCGCGGCGATGTAGATCGCGCCGTCCGTCGTCGTCGCCGTCAGGCTCTGCCCGGACGAGCCCGCCAGAACGACGTTGATCGGCAATCCCTTCGCGCCGATCGTCGCGCCCGCGACGAGAGCGACCTTGACGCCCTCGACCGAACCGGAGGTGTTCGGCTCGGAGATCGAGCCGCCGGCGGTGATCGAGGTGTCGCCGGTCACGTTGGAGAGGACGCCGAGCAGCGCGACGCTGCTGTAGGGCGAATAGACGGTGATGTCCGACCCCGAGCCGCCTTCGAAATTGATCTCGACCGGTAGATCGGCTTTGATCGAATGCGAGGAGATCGTCGTCTGGCCGGTGACCTCGGTGAACTGTTGATAATAGGTATGCTTCCCATACCAGGTGCTAGTCTCCCAGTGGCCGGATTCCTGGAAGCCGGTGCTCGAGGTCTGGTCCGTCGAACTGGTGAAGATGTAGGCGAGATTCTCGTCCGCAGGATTGGCGTCGACGTAGAAATAGAGGCTCGACGCGAGGACCTGAGGCTGCGAGGTGACGATCGTCTGCTGTTGGGGCGGTCCGGCTTGCCCCGAGCCCAGATTGATCAGACCGATCCAATTGCTGCTGTAGTAGAGGTCGATGGTGGTGGTCTGGCTGCTGCTCGCCACCGAGAAGTTGTAGCGTAGCCCCGACTCGAGCGTGAATTGCGTCGAGTCCGAACTGATCGACTTGGTTCCGCCGACGCCCGAGAGGATCTCGCCATTCAGCGTGTCGACGTACTGCGTCGAGACCGTCATCCCGCCGCCTTGCGTCGACAGATACTTCGTCTCCAGCACATACGCGCTGTCGCCGGAACACGTCTGATTGTAATCGGTGATGTCGATGAGCCCCGCGCCGGGCTGCGCGGCGTTGATGTTCTTCACCGCGAGATCGTACGTCGTGTAGTTGTCGATGGTGACGCCGCCGTAATAGCCGAACGCATTGAGCTGCGCCGCGGAGGTGCTGAACACGTGGCCCTTGATGGTGATCATGCCGCCGGCGAGGTTTACGTCGCCGACCTCCAGGCTGCCTCCGTTGGCGGTGTCGTAATAGACCGTGAATTCGCCGTTCGGATCGTCCGCTTGCGGCAGGGCGAGCGGAATGAGGCCGGATTCGCCCTCGCTCTTGATCGTGGCGATCTGACCCGCGATGTCCGATGGATTGATCGTCAAGACCGGATCGCTCTGGCCGGCGTCGAGCGCCCCGTTCAAGTCGATGTATTCCGCCTGGATCGTGATCGTCTCGGCCTCGAACTGGGTCTGCTGCAGTGTCGACTCATAGGTCGAAACCGAGTTGGTCAGCGCGTTGAGCCCGGTTTGCGAGCCCAGCAGCTGCGTCGCCGGATCGCCGGAAGCGTAGAACTGCACTTCGCTGATCGAGATGTTGTTCTTCGCCACGAAGTTCTGGGTGTGAACGTCGACCAGGGGCGCGTTGATGTCGATGTCGCCCTGCGAGGTGATGGTGAGCTGCGCCTCGATGGCGATGATGTCGCCCTCGACGATGACGTCGGGCGTCGTCGTGATCGTCGCGCCCGCCGGCACGACCGGCGTTTCGTTGGCGATGCTGATGAACGCGATCGCCGGCTGGTTGGGCGCCGGCGCCGCAGGCGGCGCCGCCAAACTGATGCTGGCGAAACTCGCCACCCCGGCGACCGCCCGATCGGTGCTGCTCGCGGGGTCCTCGTTGTCGGTGGCGGCGTCGTTGCTGTTCATCGCGTTGATGACGCTGTTGGCCGCCGCGACGCTGGACTGCGTCAGCGCGACGCCGTTCGCATAGACGCCGCCGATCAGCTGCGGGATGGTGATTCCTTCGATCTGCAGCGACGAGGCGGTTGCGTTGGCGATGCTGACGTTGACCGTCGTCGGCGCATAGAGCGTGCCGGTCCCTTGGATCTGGTCGCCGTAAAGGTTGATCTGGCCGGCCTGCGCCGTGAACGCCGCGACATCGATCACCTGCACTGTGGCGCCGATGGCGACGAACGTTCCGTCGGATTCCGTTTCCCCGAGTCCCTGCGCCTCCATCTGCGACTCGATCGTCGCGATCTCCTGCTCGTCAAAGGCCACCTGCCCGTCGACCGTCGTGTCGTCCTCGCCGTTGGCGGTCAGCGACGTCTGGATCGCGAGATACTGGCCAAGTTGCGATTCCGTGCTCAGATAGGTGCTGTATAGCGCCGAGGATTTCGTCTCCGTCGTGTTGGCGAAGGAGAGGGTCGGACTGTTGGTCCCCACCGTCTCGATAACCTCGCCCTCGGAGTCGTAACTGAACGTCACGTCGACGTTGCTGGCGATGCCGGTCTTGATCGCGCCATCGACCTCGACGATCCCGTGCGAGACCTCGAAAGCGACGCCATTGAACTCGTTCGCGGCGTTCCCGCCGGTCAGGGACAAGATGCCGCCCGCCAGATCGCTCGCCCAGCTCGTTGACTTGGCTTGCGCGACGACGGTGGCGAAGCCGACCGAGTTGGCGAGAAGGTTGGCGCTGCCGCCGGTCGCGAGCGTCGCGTCGGCGTTCACCGTGATCGCGTTGGTCTGCACGACGAAGGCGTGCGCGTCGACCGAGCTGAGGGGTATCAGCGCCCCGGCGTAGGCGTCCGTATACGCATGGAGCGTGTAGGAATCCATGTTGAAATTGACGTCTTCGCCGGTCGTCAGATCGAGGTCGCCATAGCAGGTGATGGTTGTCGCGGAAGAAGAACCGACGGCGCCGATGACGATCTCGTTGTCGGGCCGGATGTCGATATCGCTGTCGGCGACGGCCGCGGTGACCGCGCCATAGGTGTCGGTGTTGTCCTGCGTCTCCAAACTGGCGCCGCCGTCGGCGGCGAGCTCGACTTTGCCGATGCTCGTCAGCGTTGCGCCGCTTTGGACATCGACTTCCGCGATGTCGGCGCCGGTCTGGATCGTCGCGTCGGCCGCCGCGCCGGCCAGCGCCCCGCCGGTCTTGAGCGTGACTTGGTCGTAACCCCGGAAATCGTTCAGAGCCGACAGGGACAAAGCGCCGGCGTCGGCGAAGGCGCCGAAGACGTTGAGCACGGCGGCGGCGCCGACGTCGACGAGGGTGGTGAAATTGATCGTCGTCGTATCCGTGGCGCCCGCCGCGCTCGCCAGACCGCCGGTGTCGCCGCCGATGTCGTCGACGTCGTCGCCGAGCGCGGGCCGGTCGAAATCGTTGACCGCCGCGCCGACGATCGACAGCGCCGCGACCGAGCCGTCGAGCGCGTCCGTTACCTTCGAATTGACGTTGTTGACCGCGACCGCGCCGGCGCCCGACAGCAGGCCGTAGGAATTGGCGACGACCTGGGTGTCGACGGTCGAGGTGTGCGCGGCCGAAATGCCGAACGCGGACGTGATCGTTCCGCCGGTGACGTCGACGACGGCGCCCGCGCCGACGCTGGCGTCGGTTGTGGCGTTGATCGTCGTGCTCGGCGCCGCCGCGGCGCCCGCCAGGACGCCGCCGCTGCCGGCCGCGGTGTAAGCGAAATTGTCGTCGTCGCCCTTGGCATTGATTTGCGCCGTCCCGGCGGTGACCTTCGCGGAGCCGCCGATCGCTGCTTTCGTATTGCTCGTCGCCGTCGCCGAAGCCTGCGCCGCTCCTCCCGCGATCAATCCGGCCGCCACGTCGGACGAGCTCGAGTCTTGCCACGTTTCGCCGTTGGCCGCGATCAGCAAGGCGCCGGCGATCGTCACCACCATTCCGGCGGCGTCCGCGAGGTCGGACTTCTCGCCGATGCCCGCCGTGACCGTATCCGTGTTCGTCGTCGTCGCGCTGGTCGCCACGACGCCGATGAGACCGCCGACCGAGCCGCCCGCCTCGGCGTTCGCCGCCGGCTTGCCGTCGGACGGCAGGAGCAGATCGGCGATGATCGAGAGGCTGCCGGCGGTGATCGCGCCGCCGACCGTGGCGCTGACCGTCGGCGTCGCCTTGACCACCGCCACCGAGGCGCCCACCGCCAGGGCGCCGGCCGTCACCCCTTGCGCATTCGCGTCGCCTTCGGGCTGCGCCGACGCTTCGACCGTGACGGCGCCGCCGCCGGCGTTGACGGTGGAGGCGTCGACATAGGCCGAGACGCCGTTGGCGATCGTATCGGTGGCGACCGAGCCGCCCATCGCCAGCGAAATAAACCCGGCCGCGATCGAGGCCGCGCCGGTGACGGCGCCGGCGGTGGAAGTGTCCTGCGCGTCGATGTCGAGGCCGCCGACCGTCAGCGCGCTCGATTCGACGAATGCGGAAGTTGTCGTGTCGATCGTGTTGGCGGCGACCGCGCCGCCGCCGCTGACCGCGACGATCCCGGCGGAGAATGTCGCCGCCACGGATGTCGCGGTGATCGACGCGTCCTCGCTGGCGTCGATCGTCGTCGCGCCGCTCGTAATCACGTCGGCGTCGGCGATCGAGGCCTGGACAAGGTTGTCGACGCCGTCAACCGCCAGCGATGCGCCGATCGCTTGGCCGGCGCCGAGGCCGATCGTCGCCGCCAGCGAGGCGGCGCCGACGAAGGCGGTGATCGCAGACGTATCAGTCGCGGCGAGATCAATCGCGCCGGCGTTGACGCCGCTCGACCCGCTGCCTGACACGGTCGCTTCGGTGTCAACGGCGATCATGTTCGTCGCTTCCGCGCCGGCGCCGGATACGCTGTCGCCGCCCAACGCGATGGTCACGACGACCGCAGCCGCCGCGACATCGGCGTTGATCGTCGAGCTGTCGCTCGCCGTTTCGTTGAAATTGCCGCCCGCCGAAATGCTCGTCCCGGTCGAATACGCCTCCACCTGGTCCGGCTCGCAAACGCCGAGACCCGTGTAGCCGATGAAGTTCTCGGCGACCGAAGCGCCGAGGGCCGCGGCGTCGGCTTCGACGCCGAACGCCGCGGCGGCGGAAGCGGCCATCACATTGGCGTTGATCGTCGCCGACGCGTCGGCGCTCACGGTCACGTCGGTATGCGCCGCGATTCTGCTACCCGACAGATAGGCGTTGGTGTCGTCGAGGATAACGTTGGTGGCTTCGACGCCGGCGCCGGACAGGGAGAAGCTGAGGCCGCTGCCGCTGAGCGCCACCGCGGCGGCGGACGCATCGGCGTTGATCGTCGCCGCTTCTCGCGCCGAAACCGAAACCGAGGAGGAAGTCGCCTTCACGCCGTCGCCGGCGTTTTCGATATAGACTTCCATGTTGTCGGCGATCTGGTTGGTCGCCTGCGAGATCCCAACCGAGGCGGCCACGCCGACGGCGCCGAAGGAAGCGGTGATCGCGGTGGTGTCGACGATCGCCGTGTTCGACGACGCGTCGTCGCCGGAAACGCTGACGCTCGCCGCTTCGATTCCCTTTTGCGCCGCGCTCGAACTGACCGCGTCGCCGTCGATATAGGCGTTGATGTTCAGGCCGATGTCGTTGAGCGCCGCGGCGCCCGCGGCGCTCACGGAAACGCCGACCAGGCCGCCCGAAATCGCCGCCGCGAGCGAGCCGACTTCGGCCTCGATGGTCTCGCCGGTGATCGTCTTGACGCTGAGCGCGCCCGAGGCGTCGATCGCCGTGTCGCTGATGTCGGCGGTGACGCTCCCCGGCGCCGTCTCGCCGGTCGAGCCGTCGCCAATCGCGTTGTGCGCGAGAGCCGCGCCCACCGCCACGCCGACCCCGGCGATGCCCCCTGCGACCGCGGCCGAGGCCGCGTCGACGATGGCGTTGATGGTCGACGTGTCCGAACCCTCGACCGTCACCGCCCCCGCGCCGCCGATGCTCGAATTGGCGATATAGGCGTCGACATTGGCCTCGATCAGATTCTCCGCGGTCGTCGCGGCGCCGGAGACCGAGACGCCGGCCGCGAGGCCAAACGAAACCGTTAAGGCGGCGGCGACGGCGCCGGCATTGATGGTCGCCGCTTCGCTCGCCTCGGCGCTGACCGCGCCATCGCCGGTCGTCAGCGAGGCGAGGCCGGCGATATAGGCCTTTTGGTCGTCCTCAATGGTGTTGCGCGCGACCGAGAGCGAAATGCTGACCGGGACGCCGGCGATGCCGGCGAGGGCGACGCCGACCGTCGCCGCGCCGACGCCCGCCGTGATGTTGGCGCTGTCGGTCGCCGCGACGGAAAGACCGGTGGAAGCGATCGTCGCCGACCCGCCGCCGTCGACGTAGGCCTCCGTCGCCACCTGGATTTCGTTGAAGCCCAGCGCGCCGGCGAACGTGACGCTCACGGCGGCGACGCCGCTTCCCTCCAGCGCCGCCCCGCCCGCCGCGACGAGCGCGCTGATCCCTTCGCTCGAGGTCGCCGTGACGCTCGTCGCCCCACTCGCCAGGATCGACGAGCCGGCGATGTAGGCGAAGACCTGCCCGATCCCGTACAGCGAGTCGCTGATGCGATTGTGCGCGAGGCCCGCGCCGATCGAGACGCCGACGCCCGCCGCGCCGCCGCCGCCAGCCGCGACCGACACCGCGGCGATGAGGGCGTCGATCGTTCCGTCGTCGCTCGCCGACACGGCGATAGCGCCGACTTCGCCCGACGAGTCGCCGAGCGTCGAATCCGAGATATAGGCTTCAGTGCTCGAAGCGATCAGGTTCTCGGCCGTCGCGCCGCCGCCGCTGACCGAGATGCCGGCGGCGCCGCCGATCGAAACGGTCACCGACGCGGTCGTCGCCGTGGCGAAGATGTCGGCGCTTTCGCTCGCCGTCACGCCGAGTGCGCCGCCGCCGGTCGTCAGCAGGCCGACGCCCGTGACATAGGCCGCGACGTCGTCGTCGATGGCGTTGCGCGCGATCGACAGCGAGATCGTCACCGCGACGCCCGCGGCGCCGCCGAACCCGCCGGCGATGGTCGCGGTGCCGACGTTGGAGATCATGCTCGCCGAGTCCGCCGCGGCGACCGAAACGCTCCCGGCGGCGACATCCGCGCCGCCGTCGATATAGGCGTGCGTCGCAACCGATATTTCGTTGAGGCTGATGGCGCCGGCGAAGCCGACCCCGACGCCGGCGGCTCCGCCGCCGGTCAGCGCGACCGCGGCGGCGGCGACATTGGCGTCGATCGTCTCGCTCGAGGTCGCCGCGACGGCGAGGCGGCCGGTCGCGACGATCGGGGTGTCGGCGACATAGGCGAACACTCGGCCCATGCCGAAATAGCCGTCGACGCTGCTGTCGCTGATGCTGTTGTGGGCGAACGCCGCGCCGACCGAAACGCCGACGCCGGCCGCGCCGCCGATGCCGGCGGTCGCCGAGACCGCCGCGATCAAGGCGTCGATGGTTCCCCCGTCCGTCGCCATCACCGTGATCGCGCCGACTTCGTTCGAAGTCGAGCCGAGCGATGAATCGGAAATATACGCTTGCGTATCGGAGGTGATGATATTCTCGGCCGCCGCGCCGCCTCCGCTCACCGCGACGCCCGCTGCGCCGGCGCCGCCGGCGGTGAACGACGCGGTCACCGCCGTCGCGCTGATGTCGGCGCTTTCGTCCGCCGTGACGCCGATCGCGCCGCCGTCGGTCGTCAGGCTGGCGACGTAGGCGACGTAGGCGGCGACGTTGTCGCCGATAGTGTTGCGGGCGATCGAAAGGCCGACCGCGACGGCGACGCCCGCCGCGCCGCCGAAGCCGCCGGCGACCGACGCTGCGCCGACCGCCGCGCTGATGCCCGACGTGTCGCTGGCCGCGACGGTGAGGCCGCCGGACGCGATCGAGTCGCCGCCTTCATCGACATAGGCCGTGACGGCCACGGCGATATCGTTGAAATCAGCGACGCCGGCCGCGGTGACGCCGACCCCCGCCGCGCCGCCTCCCGTGATGGCCGCGGCGCCCGCGGCGGTCGCCGCGTTGATCGTCTGATCTGAATGCGCTTCGACGTCGACGAGGCCCGAACCTTCAATCGGCGTGTCGAGCACGTAGGCTTCAACCGCGCCGACGCCGGTCAAGGTCCCGTCGGTGATCTGGTTGAGCGCGAGGGAAACCCCGACCGCGACCCCGACGCCGGCCGCGCCGCCGAAGCTGACGGACGCGGCGACCGCCGCGACCAGCGCTTCGATGGTCGACGTGTCGTTGGACGTGACCGTGACCGCGCCGACTTTGTTGGTCGACGTCCCGAGCGAGGAGCTCGAAATATAGGCCTCGCTCATCGCTTCGATGAAGTTGTCGGCGGTCGCGCCGCCGCCGGACACCGCGACCCCGGCCGTGCCGCCGATCGCCAGCGAAACCGCGGCGGCGACCGAAGAGGCCTCGATATCCGCGCCTTCGACGGCGGTGACGCTGACGTCGCCGCCGGAGGTCGTCAGCGAACTGACGTCGGTGATATAGGCCGTCACCGGATCGGTGATCGTGTTGGTGGCGACCGAGAGGCCGATCGCCACCGCCACGCCCGCCGTGCCGGCGAAGCCGCCCGCGAGCGACGCCGCGCCGGCGATCGCGTTGATGTTCGAGGTGTCGCTCGCCGCCACCGTGACGCCGCCGGACGCGATCGAGTCGCCGCCGCCGTTGATGTAGGCGGAAATGGCGACATCGCTTTGGTTGATCACGCCGACGCCGGCGCCGGACACGCCGACGCCCGCCGTGCCGCCGCCCGAAAGCGCGACCGCGCCGGCCAGAGTCGTCGCGTCGATCTTCTCGCTGGCGTGGGCTTCGACGTCGACAAGCCCGTCGGAGACGATCGGAGCGTCGGAGATGTAGGCTTTGACCTCGCCCGCGCCCGTTTCGGTTCCGTCGCCGATCAGGTTGTGCGCGTACGCGACGCCGATCGCGACCCCGACGCCGGCGTCGCCGCCGAAGCTGACGGACGCGGCGACGGCGGCGACCAACGCTTCGATGTCGGAATCGTCGTTTGCTGTGACGGTGACGGCGCCGACCGCATCGCCCGAGGCCCCGAGCGTCGAATTCTTGATGTAGGCGGAGGTCGCCGCGCCGATGAGATTTTCGGCGGTTGCGCCGCCGCCGGAAACCGCGACGCCGGTTTCGCCGCCGATCGCCAGCGAAATCGCCGCGGCGACCGACGTGGCGTGGATCGTCGCGTCTTCTTTCGCGGTGACGCCGACCGCGCCGCCGGAAGTCTTCAGCGAGGTCACGCCCGAGATATACGACGTGACTGGATCGCTGATGATGTTGGCCGCGATCGACAGACCGATGGCGACGGCGACGCCCGTCTCGCCCGCGAAGGCGGCGCTGACCGCCGCCGCGCCGGCGGTCGAGGTGATCGTCGCGGCGTCGGAGGCGGCGACGGCGACGGCGCCGTCCGCCGCGATCGAATGCGCGCCGCCGCCGTCGATATAGGCCGAGACGGCGACCGCGATGGTGTTCATCACCGCGACGCCGGCGCCGGCGACGCCGACGCCCGTCTCGCCGCCGCCCGACAGCGCCGCCGCCACCGCGACGGTCGACGCGGCGATCGTTCCCTTCGAAGTCGCCGCGACGTCGACGCCGCCATTGCTGACGATCGACGAGCCCGAAATGAAGGCGCTGACCGCGCCCGAGCCGAAGCCGGTCGCGTCGCCGATCTCGTTGTAGGCGAGCGACACGCCGATCGCGACCCCGACGCCGGTCTCGCCAGCGAGGCCGGCCGTCGCCGCGATCGCGGTGATCGCCGCCGAAATCGCCGACTGGTCCGTCGCCGTGACGGTCACCGTCCCGACCTGATTGCCGGAAGTTCCCAGGTTGGAGTCGTAAATATAGGCGTAAGTCGTCGCGTCGATGAAATTGGCCGCCAGCGCGCCGCCGCCGGCGACCGCGATCCCGTTCTCGCCGCCGAGCGCCGCCGAAATCGCGACGGCCGCCGACAGGGCCTCGATCGACCCGCCCTCCACCGCGGTCACCGAGACCGCGCCGCCCGCCGTCGTCAGCGTCGGAACGTTGGCGATGACCGCGGCGACGGGATCGGTGATCGAATTGCGCGCGAAGGAGACGCCGATCGAGACGTTGGTGCTGTTCTCGCCGCCGAAGCCGCCCGCGATCGATCCCGCCGCAACGATCGCGTCGATCGTCGAAGTGTCCTCAGCCGCCACCGTCGTCCCCGTCGACGCGATGTCGTAGGTGGGCGCGTCGCTGGAGCCGCCGTCGCCGCCGTCGACCATCGCGTTGACGGCGACTGCGACCTCGTTGAAGGCGAAGGCGCCGGCGCCGGTGACGCCGACGTCGGATTCGCCGCCGCCCGACAGGGCCACCGCAGCGGCCGCGACCGTCGAGTCGACCGTCTCGCTCGAGGTGGCGGCGACGTCGACGGCGCCGCTGTTGATCGACGCGCCGCTGACCCAGGCGGTCACTTCGCCGCTGCCGGTGTCGGTTCCGTCGCCGACGCGGTTGTGGGCGAGCGAAGCGCCGATCGAGACGGCGGTCGAGTCTTCGCCGCCGAAGCTCGCCGTTCCCGACACCGCAGCGACCAGCGCGTCGATCGTCGCGCTGTCCGTCGCGGTGACGCTGAACGCGCCGACCGCGGCGCCGGCGGCGCCGATTGTCGAATTGGTCACGCTGGCGGTGGCGAAGGCGCCGATCAGATTGTCGGCCAGCGAGCCGCCGCCCGCCACCCCGAGGCCGTTTTCGCCGCCCGCCGCGATCGACAACGACGCCGCCAGCGAAGTCGCCTGGATACTGGCGTTTTCCGTCGCGGAAACGGTGACCGGCGCGCCCGTCGCGGCAATCTGCCCCGCGCTTTCGATGCTCGCCTGAACCGTGTCCTGGATGGTGTTGCGGGCGATGCCGATGCCGATCGTCACCGACTTGCTGCTAGTCCCGGAGAAGTCGGCGGTCACCGCCGCCGCGCCGTCGAGCGAATTGATTTGCGCCGCGTCGTCGGCGGCGACGTCGAGCCCGCCGGAGGCCCCGGCCCCGGTGACGACCTTCGCCGTGTTTTCGACAGTCGCGGTTACGCCGACGGCGATCTTGTTCTCCGTGTAGACGCCCGCCGCGGAGAAACCGAACGTGCTTTCGCCCTCGCCGCTGCCGCTTTCTTCGCTGCCGCTTTCGCCTTGCGGCTGCTTGGTCGCCGTTTTCGGCGTCGCCGGCTCGCTCGGATTCGAAGTGCTTGTCGGGTTGGTCGCGCTCTTCGACGTGGCTGGCGGCGTGGTCGGGGTCGTCGCCGGCGTCTCAGTCGGCGCCGCGGCAGGCTTGGTCGGGCTCGTCGGCGTCGAAGCCGGCGTCGTCGAGGTCGTCGTGCCGGTCAGGAAGCCCAGACCCGCGCCGAGCGTCGAGATCGCTGATCCCGCCGCCGTGGCCGTACCGCTGCCGCCGGAGTCGCCGTTCGTGCCCGCCTGCCACAGCGCGGTGTTGGTGTAGTCCTGATTGTAGAGATCGAGCGAGGCGTCCGACTGGCCGATATAGGTATAGACGGCGCCGATCGTGCCGGCGACCTTCGCCCACAGCGACGTCTGGCTGAAATTCGCGCTCGCCAGGTCCACGGTGGCGGAGGCGCCGAGATAGCGGTAGACGGTCCCGTCGCTGGCCTCCACCGTGTCGCCGGTCGCCAGCGTTTCCGCGCCTTGGGCCACGTTGTAGGTCGGCGTGTCATAGCCGGCGGCGATCTCGACCGTGTCGCCGTTGTTCACGGTGCGCACTTCGGTCGATTCGCCCTTGTCGGGCGCCGTTTGATAGGTCGGCGGGGTTGTCGATCCCGACAGCGCGCTGGAGACGACGCCGCCCAAGCCGATGAGGATGCCGCCGCCAGCGCCGAAGCCGGTCGAAGTGCTGGTCGTGCTTCCCTGGGCCGCGCCGGTTGTTTTCGACGCCGTGTTGCCGGCCTGGCCGGCCGCCGCGCCGCTCTTTTCGGCCTGGTTGGTTTCGGCGCCGCCGGCGTTGTCGGTTCCTGCGTTGACCGTCGTTCCGTTGGCGTTGCCGGTGTCGGTCGGCGTCGTTGTGGTCGTGGCGCTCGAGCCGGAGCCGGTGGTCGTGGTCGTGCTGCCCTCGCCCTCGGTCGCCGCCGAGGTGGGCTCTTGAGTGGTTTCGTCGCCCTTTCCGGTCCCTTGCGTCTCGCTGCCGCCGCCGTTGCCGCCGCTGCCGCTCGACGCCGCGATCGCGACCGACACCGCCGCAGTCAGCGCGTTGATCACGGCGGTCGAGTCGGAAGTGACCGAAACCGCGCCGTGGGCGGTGAGCGAGCCTTCGTTCGCGTAAGCCGAGACGACGATCGGATCGTCGGAATCCTCGGTTTCGTCGGCGACCGTGCCGCGCCACCCGATCAGGTTGACCGCGACCGCCGCGCCGATCGCGACGACATTCGAGGCTTCCGCGCTGATATTGGCGGCGACGCTGAGCCCGGTCACTTGCGCCCCGATTTGCGAGGAATCGGTGGCCGAGATGGCGATGTCCCCCGGAACCGTTCCCGACGCCAGCGCCGTCGCGGTCGCCGCCTGCGTGTAGGCCTCGACGCTGCCGAGAATCGTGTTGATCGCGACCGCGCCGCCGCCGGCGACGCCATTGGCGCTCGAAACCGAGGCGCCGACCGCGATGGCGGCGAACGACGCCATCGCGGAGATGCCGGTCGCCTGCGACGCGATGATTTCGATGTCGCCGTCGTGCGTCTCGAGGTTCGAGACATTTTGGGCACAGGCGGCGATGTTGGATTCGACGATGTTGCGGACGATGGTCAGCCCGATGCTGGTGTTGCCGGTGCTGGTCTGGGTCGTGAAGCCGACCCCGATCTTGATGACCGGCGTCGCCGTCGTCGCATCGATGGTCGCGCCCGTATCCGTCGCCAGGATGTCGATGTCGCCCGACGTCGTCGTGACCGCGAAAGCCGGATCGGCGGTATTGTCGATATAGGCGTCGGTCCCGGAAGCGACGCGGTTGAACGCGATCGTCGCGCCGACGCTGAAGCCCATCTGATAGAGATTGGTGATCGCGTTGGTGACGGTCGAGGCGATCTGCGACGAATTCGTCGCCTCCACCAAAATCCCGGCGTCCGCGGAAACCGGCGTATCGCTGATATAGGCGTCGACTTGATCCGCCTGTTCGCTCGCCAGATCGGCGCCGAACAACCCGTCGATGGTGTCGAAGAGAATGTTGCTGTCGGCGATGCCGATGGTGTTGAAGGCCAGGACGACGCCGACCGCGGAGCCGTTCGATTCGGACGTGGCGTCCATGTCCGCCGAAATCGCCGCCGTGGAGGAAGCCTCGACATCGACCGATCCCGCCGACGATGTAAGGCTCGTATCGCTCGCGTAGGCGGACGTCGTCTCCAGAATGCTGTTGAGCGCGATGGCCGCGTTGACCGCCAGCGAGTTGCCGCCCGCCAACGGACTGTTGGCCGACGACGAAACGTCGCTGGTGTTGGTCGCGCTGATCGATCCGGTCCGAGTGGCGCCGATGTTGATATTGCCCGCGCTGGACACGCTCCCGCCGGCGACGTCCGCTTGGACGGAGCCGCTGACGAAATTATTGACGAGGAGGCCGCCGCCGGCCACCGCGTTGGTCGCGCTGAGGCTCAGCGTGCTCAAGAAGCTGAGGACCGTGTCGACCGGGCTCGTCGTCTGATCCCGCCACAGGCTGGAGTCGGCGTAATTGGTCGTCCCGAGGTTGACGCCGGTCCCCTGCGCGGCTGTGCCGACGAAGGCATAGACGTCGCCGGCGTCGCCGATCAGTCGCCAATCGGCCGAGTTCGACGCGTAGTCCTGGGTCGAAAGGTCGACCGTTCCGGCGGCGCCGATATATTGATAGATCTGGGTCTTGGCCCCGACATCGTTGGCGGGAGGAATGACGCCGACCAGGGCGCCGGTCGCAAGCGTCTCGGGCTGCGGCGTGGCGGAGCCAGACTGATTGCTGATTTCGGCGACCGGAAGGACCTCTTCGCCGGGCAGGATCGTCACGACGCCCGACTCGTTGGTGTATTGGTAGTCGTTCAGCAGTTGCTGCGCCAAGTTCGCCGCGAGGCTGAGGCCGTAGTTGTTCACCGCCGTCGCCGAAGCGACGAGGATGTCGTTGGCCAGGATCGACGTGCCGTCGTTGGCGGTGACCGAGACGGCGCCGCCGGTCGATTTGACGACGTCGCTCGGCGTCGCGCTGTTGTCGATGTAGGCCAGCGCGGAATCGCTCAGCATGTTCGTGCCGATGGTGGCGCTGACCGCCATCGTGTTGGTGCCCTCAAGCGCGGTGAACGAAGACGTGGTTTCGTTGGACGTCGTCGCGGTCATCGTCGCCGTGTCGTCGGCGCGGACGTCGATGTCGCCGCTGGCGGTCGCCGACGTGCTGCGGAGATAGGCGGTGACGCTCGCCGGATTCTGCTTGCCCAGCAGCGTCGGGTCGAGCAGCGAGTCGAGCAGGCTGTAGAGCACGTTCAGCCCGGAATAGCCGATGCTGTTGAACGCCAGTTGCCCGGCGTAGCCGTTGCCGCCGCTGGTGACCGTCGCGTCGTCCGTCGCCGTGAACGTCGCGGTGTCGTCGGCCTCGACGTCAAGGCCGCCGGCCGAGACATCGATCGTGGAGCCGCTAATGTACGCGCTGGACGAATCCTGCACGGTGTTCGTGGCGACGACGCCGTTGGCGGCCTCGGTCGTGCCGGAGCCGTCGATGAAGCTGCCGCCGTCCATGACGACGTCGGAGTCGTTCATCGCCGAGAGCGTCGCCGCCTCGGTCGCCGTGACCGTCACCTCGCCGACGGCCGAAAGCGTCGCGTTCGTCACCCACGCGCCGGCGCCGCCCTGCACGTCGTTCAGCGTGATCGAGGCGCCGACCGAAACCGCGTTGGAGCCCGAAATATTGTTGCCCTGCGGGATGACCTGCGTGATCAGCTCCGACTTCCAGAAGCCGGCGTCGGTATAGTTCTGCGCGTGCAGGTCGACGCCGGCCCCGGTGGTCGAGGCGCCCATGTATTCGTAGACGGCGTTTTCCTGGCCGACGAGCTGCCAGAGCGTCGGGTCGTTGGCGTAATCCTGCGCCAGCAGGTCGACGCTGGTCGGCTTGGAAGCGCCGCCGAGGTATCGGTAGACCTCGCCGTTGTCGTTGACCAAGCTGCCGGTGACCAGTTTCGCCGACCCTGCTGCAATGCTGAAGTCGGCCAGCAACCGCACCGTGTCGCCGTAATTGAGCGAACGGATCGTCGTCTGACCGGTCCCGTCCGGGGTCGTCGTGTAGTCGGAGGGCTCGAGCTCGTCGAGCGAGTTCTGCAGCACCGAGGCGCCGCCGTCGGTCGTGGTGATCGCCGAGGAGACGAGGGTGATGTTCGAATAGACGCCCGAAGCGTCGTTGGCCGTGACCGAGACCTTGCGGCCGGCGTCGACGTCCGGCGTGGTCGGGCTCGCCAGCAGGCTCGGATCGAGATTGGATTCGTCGATATAGGCGTCGGCCGATCCGTTGACCTTGTTCGAGGCGAGCAAGGCGCCGAAGGCGAGCGAGCTGTTGTCGGCCTTGTTGGAGCCGTAGAGGGCGGACGAAGTCGAGTCGGCGGCGTTGCTGAGCGTCGCGTTGATCTGCGCCGCCGACACCGCATCGACCGTCACGTCGCCGCCGGCCTCCACCGCCGAGTTCTGAATATAGGCCAGCGTGTCGGCGGGCTCGGCATTGGTGAAGGCCGAGGCGACCGCCGGGTCGCCGATCAGCGCGTCGATGGTGTTGAAGAGCAGGTTCTGAGCCTGCCAACCCACCGAGTTGAAAGCCAGCGAGGCGCTGTAGCTGCTTTGCGCGCCGCCGCCGGTGGTGGTCGACGAGCCGAGCACGGTCGCCGTCATCTGCTGATTGTCCTGGGCGTCGACGTCGACGTCGCCGCTCGCCGTCAGGCTCGCCCCGACCGCGAAAGCCTGCGCGGTCGACAGCACCACATTGGTCGCCGCCTGACCGTTGGCGGCCAGAACCTTGCCGCTGCCGAAGGCGCTGCCGCCCGAGGAGGCGACGTTGCTGATTTCGGCCGCGACCATGGTCGCGGCTTCGTTGGCGGCGATCGCGATGTTCCCCCCCGCCGCCTTGATGACGCTGCCGGCGTCGACCTCGCTGATCGCCGAACCGCTGACCTCGTTGAAGACGATCTGGCCGCCGATCGAAGTCGAGTTGGAATCGGTGAGATTGCCGATCGACGGCAGCAGAGCGTTGACCAGCAGGGATGGCGATTGCAATTGCCAGTCCGCCGTGTCGGTGGCGTAATCCTGAGTTCCGAGATTGATCGGGCTTGTGCCGCCGCCGATGTATTCGTAGGTCCCGCCGGCGCCGCCGTTGGCGTAATAGGTCGGAACATAGACGAGCTGGCCGGCCGTCAGCGAGCGCGACCCCGACTCGGCGGTGTAGTCGAACGTGTCGGCGGTCAGCCCCTCGACGAGGCTGGTCAGCGCGTTGAGCGTGTCGGTGGTGTTGGTGGCGTCGTCGGCCTGGCTCATCGAGGTCATCGACGCGGTGTCGGTCGCCGAGAGCGTCACCGACGCGCCGGTGACTTTCGACGGCGTCTTCGACGACGAACCGTCGATATAGGCGTGCGCCGAGCCGGCGACCCGGTTCATCGCCAGCAGCGCCCCGGCGCTCGAGCCGGTCTTGCCGAACTTGGCCGCCTTGCCCGCGTCCTTGCCGTCGAAGATGTTCAGCGTCCCGTCCGGAAGGGCGACGTCGTTGTTGGCGGTAACGGTCAGCTCATCGCCGGTCGTCGCGGTGATGGTCGAGCTGCTGAGCGCGGTCAGCGCGACGGCGCCCGCGGCGGTTACCGTGGAATCCTGGATGAAGGCGTCGGCGTCATCCGGGAACGCCGTGCCCCAGACGGTGTCGCCGAGGATCGCGTCGATGGTGTTTTCCAGGATGTTCGCCGCAGCGTAGCCGACCGAATTGAACGCGGCGATGACGCCGAGGTTGCCGATCGCGAACTTGCCTTTGTCGTCGGTCGGCAGGATGTTCGCGCCGTCCGAACCGACCACCTGCGTCTCCGAAGTCGCGGTAATCGAAGAGCTATTGTTGGCGCTGAGCGCGACGCCGCCGGCGCCCTCCTGGGTGACGGCGCTGGCGAGGATATAGGCCTGCGCCCCGGCGAGCACGAGATTGGTGACGAAGACGTACGACCCGCCGCCCTTGCCGACGACGTCGCTGGAATCGTTGGCGTTGAGGGTGGCGACGTCCTGCGCCAAGATGGTCACCGCGCCGGCGGTCGCCGCGACGCTGGTGGAATTCGCGATGTAGGCTTCGACCGGCCCGCGCACGTCGTTGCGCGCCACCAGCCAAGCGGTCGCATTGGCTGTGCCCGTGCTCTTGCCGAGCAGCTTGACCAGGTCCTTGCCGGCGTTGGTCGGGAACAGGGTCAACGCCTGCACCGGCTTCCAGAGGCCGAGGTCTTTGAAGCTTCCTTGCGCCGCGCCGGCGTTGGTCAGAGCCTGCGTCTGCCCGAGGTCGACGGACGTGTCGTCGGGGCCGTAATACTCGTAGACGGTTCCGTTCGCCGCCCGCACCATATTGCCGAGCGACAGCGTCTGAACGCCGGACTGGTCGGTGTATTCGTAACTGTCGAGCACCTGGCCGACGAACTTGTTGAGCAGCGAGGCGCCGAGGTTGTTGGTCACGCTCGCTTCGCTGGCGAGCGCCGTGGTCGAAATGATCGACGACGTATCCTTCGCCGCGACGTCGATCGAGGCGGCGCTGGTCGTCCCGCCAGTGATGAAGGCCTCCGCCGTGCCGTTGACCATGTTGCTGGCGAGCGCGCCGCCGATCACCTGGGCGTTGCCGTCGAACAGGCCGGTGAAGGCCGAGGTCGCGTCGTTGGACAGATTGGCGGTGATCGACGCGCTGTCGGTCGCCGTGACCGAGAGCGCCCCCGAAGCGTCGATGGTGGAATCGGTGATCGAGGCCTGGTCGGTCGAGGGGTCCGAACTGCCGAACGAGGTAGTGATCAACGCGTTGAACGCCTGGGCGAGGACGTCGACGTTGCTCGGCGTCCAGCCGACCGTGTTGAACGCCAGCAGGACGTCGTAGCTCTTGCCGCTCGACGTCGTCGCCTGCTCGGTGTTGGCGGTCAGCGCGGAAGTGTTCTCCGCGTCGACGGTGACGTCGCCGCTGCCGTCGGCGGTCAGCGTGCTGTCGCTGACGGCGGCGTCGGACGAGGTCAGGATCGTGTTGGTGGCGATGGTGACGGTCGCCGCCACCGCGGTCGCGTCCTTGCTGCCGAAGATGTCGGTGCCGGTCGCCGACGCGGAATTGTCGGCGATGGCCGAAACGGTCGCGTCTTCGATCGCCTGAACGACGATGTTGCTGTTCGCCGCGTTGGGATTGACGACGCCCGCCGGGCTGGTCGCCGTCCGCAGATTGGCGTTGGTGACATAAGCGTTCGCGCCGCCGCGGTCGTCGTTGAGCACGATCACGCCGCTGTTGGCGCCGGCCGCCGAAGCGGTGATGTTGACGCCCTGAGGAACGAGCTGGGTCGCGCCAACCGGCTTCCACAATTCGAGATTGTTGTAATTCTGGGCGTTGAGATCGAGGTTCGCCGCGGTCCCCATATATTCGTAGACGCCGCTCGCCTCGCCGCCGACCAGAACCCAGTCGGAAGGATCGTTGGTCGGATTGAACGTCTGCAGATCGACGTTACTCGCCTCCGGGCCGACGTAGCTGTAAACCGGATTGGTGATGGTGGTGACGCCAGAGGAGACCGTCGTCGTGGTGAAGCTCGCCGTCTGATAGGGCTTGAGATCGGCGACGATCGGATCCGTGTCGGCGTAAGTGGCGGCGCCGTAGGTCGGCGCCAGCCGCACGGTGTCGCCGAACGTCAGCGCCGTGGTCGCGCCGGTGTCCGCGCCGGTGGTGAAATCGGCGGGAACGACGTCGTTGAGCGCCGATTGCAGGATCGCGGCGCCGTCGCTGGAGACGGTCGACGCGTCGACCATCTTCACGTTGGAATAGATCTGCGACTTGTCGTTGGCGGTGACCGAGACGCCGCCGCCCGCCTGCACGTTGGGCGAGCTTTGCGACAGGCCGGTCTCGTCGATGTAGGCCTTGGCCGTGCCGTTGACCTTGTTGGAGGCGAGCAGGCCGCCGAAATTGCCGCCGGTCGCCCTGTCCTTGTCTTCCAGGTTCGAAATGTAAAGCGCCGAATTCACGGACTCGGCGGCGTTGCTCATGGTCGCGTTGATCTGCGCCAGATCGACGGCGCTGACGGTCACGTCGCCGCCGGCGACCACCGGAGTGTCGACGATCGCCGCCACCGTGTCGCTGGGATCGGCCCCGCCGAACGCCGCCGACGCGCTCGGGTCGTCGATCAGCGCGTCGATCGCATTTTCGAGAATGTTCTCGGGAACCCAACCGACCGAATTGAAGGCCAGCGAGATGCTGTAGGCCGATTGCGCGCCGCCGCCGCTCGTCTGCGCCGCCGCATGGACCCGCGCGTCCAGGATCTGGCTGTTGGTCGCCTCGACCGTGACGTCGCCGCTCGCCGTCAGCGTCGCCTGCTCGGCCATCGCCGTGGCGTGGGACTGAACGACGTTGGTCGCGGCCTGCCCGTTCGCCGACACCACCGTGCCCGCGCCGAACGTGCCGCCGCCCGAGCTCGAGATGTTGCTCGTCACCTCGGCGTCGAGTTGCGCCGCCTCGGTGGCGGTCAGCGCGATGGCGCCGGCGGTCGCGGTCAGTTGCACGCCCGCGTAGACCATGCTTTGCGCTGAGCCGACCACTTCGTTGTAGACGATGTCGCCGCCGACCGCGCGCGCGCTGGAGGCGGTGAGATTGCCGATTTGCGGCGCGAGCGAATTGAGGATGTCGTCGGCGACGGTGGCGCTCGAAAGCTGTTGCCAATTGCTCGTGTCGGCGTAGTCGGCGGCTCCGAGGTCGACCGGGGTCGTCTTGTTCGCGCCGATATAGAGATAGAGCCCGCCTGGGTTGCCGCCGCCGGTGTAGTCGCCCTTGGCGGTCGGAATATAGACCAGAGTGGAGCCCGGCGTCAGAATCTGGCTGCCCGATTCCGTGGTGAAATTGAACGACGGAAGGAACTGCTCGATGTAGCTGGTCACCGCGGCCAAGGTGTTCGACGACGCGGTCGAATCGATGATCGAGCTCGTCGCCGAGATCTGCGCGTCGTCGTTCGACGTCACGGCGATCGAAGCCGCGCGCACGGTCGAGGTGTCAGACTTGTCGCTCGAATTGCCGATGTAGGCGTCGGCGGCGGCGGCCACCCGGTTCATCGCCAGCAGCGCCGCCGCGCTGGCGCCGGTCTTTTCGTATTTCGCCATCAGCGCGAAATCGTTGAGCGCGGAGACGGTCGTCTCGTTTCCGTCCACCGCGGTGACGTCGGCGCCGCTGGTGGCGCTGAGCGCGACGGCGCCTGAAGCGGTGACGCTGGAGCCGGTGATGTAGGCTTCCGCAACGTCAGGCTGCTCGGTCCCGAAGGTTGAGCTGTCGTTCGACGTATTGCCCGACACCACGTCGCCGCCGACCAGCGCGTCGACGGTCAGCCCGAGAATGTTCTCCGGCGCCCAGCCGATGGTGTTGAACGCGACGATGAAGCCGAGGTTGCCGGTGCCGAGCGCCGTGTTCGCGGCGTCCTTGCCGTTGACGGTCGTCTGCGCAACCGCTTTGATCGAGGACTGATCGTCGGCCGTCAGCGTGACGGCGCCCGTCCCCGCCTGCGTCACCGTGCTGTCGAGAATGTAGGCGTGCGAGCCCGACAGCGCCATGTTGGTGACGGCGACGCCGCTGACGCCGCCCTTGGCGACGACGTCGCTCGAATCCTGGGCGTTGATCGAAGCCGAATCGGACGCCATCAACGTCACCGCGCCGGCGGTCGCCGCCGCCTCGGACGTCGAGGCGATGTAGGCGGCGACGTCGCTGCGCACGTCGTTGCGCGCGATCAGGCCGCCCCACGCGTTGGCGTCGCCGGTCTTCTGGCCGATCGCCTTGACCAGGTACCTGGCCACGTTGCTCGGGATCAGCGTGAACGTGTTGAGCGCCTGCCAAAGCCCGTCGTCGTTGAAATTGGCGGTCGCCAGATCGACGGAGGAATTGTCAGGCCCGTAATATTTGTAGATCGTGCCGTTCGCCGCGCGCACCATGTCGCCGAGCGACAAGGTCTGCGTGCCCGAATCCTCGGTGTATTGGTAACTGCCGAGAATCTCGTTGGCGACGTCGTCGGCGATGCCGTTGATGATCCCGGCGCCGAGGTTGTTGGTCACGCTCGACTCGCCGACCAGCGCGGTGGTGGAGACGATCGACGCCGAATCCTTCGCCGACAGCGCAATCGACGCAGCCTTCGTCGTCCCGCCCGAGATGTAGGCGTGCGCCTCGCCGTCGACCATGCTGCTGGCGAGAATGATGTCGTACGAAGCGACGTTCGCGTTGTAGAACGCAGTGATCGCCGCCGTGGCGTCGTTTCCGGTCGTCGCGTTGATCGACGCGGAATCATTGGCGGTGAGCGCCAGCGCGCCGGTCGCGTTCACGGTCGTGCCGGTCAGGAACGCCTCGACGTCCGCCGGCTGCGCGCTGCCCAGGACCGTGCCGACGAGATCGTCGATCGTGTCGTAGAGCACGTTGTCGTCGGCCCAGCCGACCGTGTTGAAGGCCAGCAGAGCGCCGACCGTGACTCCGTCCGACGTCGTCGCCTGTTCGGTCGTCGCCGTGAGCGAAGCGATGTCCTCGGCGTCGAGCGTGACGGCGCCCACCCCCGCGCCCTCGGCGGTCAGCTCGCTCGACGTGACGGTCGCCAGCGCGGAAGCGAGAACGACGTTAGTGGCGATGGTCGCGTCGACCGCCAGGCTCATGCCGGTTCCGAACTCGGAGGAGCCGCTCGAAACGCCGCTGTTGTCGTTGACGGCGGTCAGCGTCGCCTTCTCGCTGGCCAGAACCGCGATGTTCCCGGCGAGCGCGGTGACGTTGGCCGAGACGATGGTCGCCGAGGCGCCGCCATGGATGTCGTTGAGGACCACGGCGCCGCCGATGTCGAACGAATAGTCCGGTTTCAGGTTGATCCCGGTCGGCGTCAGTTGGAACTCGACGTCTTCTTTCCAATAGTTCAGATCGTTGTAGTTGTCGTAGGTGGAAAGCTTCGCGCCGCCGGAGGCGCCGAGGAACTGGTAGATCGCTCCGAGCGCGCCCTGCACCGGCGCCCAGTCCGCGGTGTTGGTGTAATCCGCCGTCTCGAGGTCCATCAGGCCCGGGTTTGAGCCGATGTAGCGATAGAGGCTGTCGCCCTCGCCGGTGTCGGCGGGAGAACCGGCGACGACGTGGACGATGTCGCCGACCGCGACATTCTCGAACTTGCTGGCGGAGTCGCCGAACAGACCCAGGCTGGTGTCGTAGGTCGCCGCCAGCTCGACCTGGTCATCGAAGTTGGGGACCGCCGAGCCGTCGGTCGAAAGATAGGTGTAGGGCAGCGCCAGGCTGAGGATCTCGTTGGGATATTGCAGCCCGCCGTCGGACGCCGAGATCGACGAAGTGACGATCTTCACGTTCGAGTTGATCGTCGCGGCGTCGGTCGCCTTCACCGTGACGTTGGTCCCCGCCTTCACCACGACGTTCGGCGTGTCGGCGTTGTCGATCGTGGCGACCGCCGAGCGGCCGACCTTGTTGGTCGCCAGCACGCCGCCCGCCGATCCGCTGACGCTGGTGTAGTAGGTGGAGGTCTGCCCCGACCGGACCGTATTGCTCACGGTCGCGTTGACCATCCCCTCGCCCACCGCCGCGACCAGCAGCGCGCCCGCGGCGGCGATCGCAGAATCCGTGACCTTGGCCTGGACGGGCGCGGCTTGCTCGTCGAAGAAGTTCGTCCCCAGGAGGTCGTCGATGGTGTCGAGGCCGAGCGCCTGCGTCGCCTTCCAGCCAATGGTGTTGACGGCGATCGCGCCGCCCACGCCGCCGCCGGGGCCGACCCCGCCCGAAGACGTTCCCGAAAGACCGGTCGAGGTTCCTGCCTGCGCCCGCGCGTCGACGATCGACGTGTCGCCGGCCTGGACCTCGACGTCGCCCGCCTCGGTGGTGGTGATCGCGCTGTTGGCGACCAACGCGCTGACCGCGCCGAGCACGTTGTTGTTGACGTAGGTTCCGGAGAAAGCGACCGCCGAGAGATCGAGCGTGCTCGACAGGCTCTCGGTGGCTGCGGTGGCGATGACTTGAATCTCGTCCATCGCCTCGACCAACACGGTCCCCGCCGCATTGATGGTCGTCTCGCTGACCGAAGCGGTGATCGCCTTGTTGACCTGGTTGATCGCCGAGGACGCGGCGATGTAGAGATCGGCGCCGCCCGTATACTGGTTGCTGCCGAAATCGTAGCTCGTCGCCTGCGCGGTCACGGCCGAGCTGTCGGTGGCGGCGACGCTGGCGCCGCCCGAACTGGCGGCGACGGAATCCCAAGCAAGCAGCGCGTCGGTCTCGCCGACGACGTCGGTCGTCAGAATGTGGCCGGTGGCGCTGTAATCGGTCGCGCTGGTCGCCGACAGCGACAGGGTGCCCGTGTCCACCGTCACGCCGGCGATCTCGGCGATGGTGACGTCGCCCTCGCTGACTGAGCGGCCGTCGGCCCCCACACCGCCGCTCGAAGCGTCGATTTCGACCGAGCCGAGCCCTGTCGAGGTCTCGGCCAAGGCGATGGCGCCGCCGCTGGTCGCCGAGATTTGCACGGCGCCCGCGGCGTCGATCGGCGTTTCGCCGCTGGAAAGGCTCGTTGCGTCGGCATTGCCGACCACGACCAGCGTCGACCGGCTGACGACCGCGTGCGCGTCCAGCGCGTTGACGACCAGCGCGCCGCCGACCACGGGAAGCTGGAAATTCGACGGGACCGAAAGCGTGGCGGTCAAATTGGTGACGTCGGCGGCGGACAGGATGACCGCCTCGCCCGTCGTTCCAATCGTCGACCCGCCGTTCTGCACGATCCTCGCGGCGGGATCGACGGCGACCTCGGTCAGGTTGGTGATCGTCGGCGTGACAGTCACGAAATTGCCGAAGCCGAGCGTGTTGTCGCCCAGGTTGGGCGCGTCGATCGTCGCGTTGAAGGTGGTGCTGGCCTCGACGTCCACCGTCGCGCCGGAGAGCGCAGCGGCAGATTCAATATTGATCTTCGCGGTGTCGGCCGCCGTCAGGACGCCGGAGGTGAAATCCGAGCCGTCCCCCATGGTGATGCTATCGTTCTGGCTGACGGTGGCGTACGCGCTCAGCGCGCCGCTCGCGTCCACCGCGCCGTCGATCGTGATCGTCGCGCTGGCTTCGGTGACGATCGACGCGCTCGTAAGCTCGACGCCCGCGTTGGGCGCGGCCGCCGCGCCGCCGATCGAGGTCGCCTCGAGCTCGATCGCGCCGCCGTCGATCGCGCTGTGCGATTGCAAAGTGACGCTCGCGTCCGCTGCGAGCGGGGCGCCCGTCGCCCCAATGGCCACCGCCGCATCGGTGGAGTCGGTCGCGTTCGCCGTCGCCGTCGCATCGAGCGTGACCGCTCCGCCGGTCAAAGTGACGCCGCTGTCGACCGTGATCGACTGCGCGCTGGCGGAAAGGCCGGACGTGTCAGTGAGATTGCCGGCAAATTCGATCGAGGCGCCGGTTCCGTCGATGTTCAAAGCCGAGCCGGCGGCGACCGAACTGAAGTTGAACGCGTCCACTTTCAGCGTGTCGCCAATCCCAAGCGTCAGTTCGAACGCGCTGCCGGCGGTCGGCTGAACCAGCGTCGTCGTAAAGGAGGAGCCGCCGGTCGGCGCGATCTGAAGTTCGCCGCCGCTCGTCGACAGCTCCGCGTGGACGCCCGCGCCCAATGTGTCGAGCGAGAAACTGGTGGGGTCGCCGATATTCAACAGCCCCAAGTCAGCGTAGCTGAACGCCTGGCCGTCGAGCGTGACGGTCCCGGACCCTGGCGTCGCGCCCAGCGTCTCGACCGCCGATTGATGCGGGCCGTTGTCGAAAACCAGCGCATTGCCCCCGCCGGCGCCGCCGTCGAATACGCCCGACAGCGCGCCGCCGTTCTCGACCGTAAGCGTGTTGGCGCCGCCGTCTCCCGTCAGATTGCCGACGTTCTGGAACGACAGATTGACGCCGCCGCCGCTCGCCGTTCCCGCGTTCGCGCCGGTCAACGTCCACTGGGCGCCCGAGGCGCTGTCGAAGATGACGGTGTTTTGTCCGGCGCCGCCGTCGAAGGAGATCTTCGGCGCCGCGACGCCGGCGAAGGATTTGGCGTCGATCGTCAACGTATCGTCGCCTGCGCCGGAGTCGGTGATCGAGATCGCCGAAATCTCCGCAAGGTCGCCGAACGCCAGCACGGCGCCGCCGTTGCTCTGATCGACGACTTGCACGCGCTGCACCGTGACCGTCTGGGCGTCGACCTGCTCGGTCTGCTGAGCCAATTGCACGATGAGGCTGTGGTCGAGCGGCGGCGCGCCGAGGTCGTGCGCCAGATTGACGGCGAGGACGTCGGCGTTCAGCAGCAGGCGGGGCTCAAGCGGATCGAAGGCCAATCGCGCGCGGGACGCGCTCGCTCGCGCCGCTCTGGCCGAGTCTCGCCAAAACCAATGCAAGGGAGCGCGCCGGCGACGCGACTTTTTCGGAGCGCTCTTGGCGGGCGGCCCGAACAGGCCCACGGATTGAAACGGGAAAGCCATCCCAGCGCCTTTCCAAGCATGTGTCGACGTAGCGGCGATCGCGGCGGATCTCGGCGATCGCCGCGAACGTCGTCACAGAAAGACAGGGCCGTTGAGGGCCTCTTTCTTGAACTGAGCTCCCTCAGTCTGGGGCTCAGGCGTCTGCTTCGGTAGGAACTTCGCCACCCGCGGCGGTCTGCGCTGGATCGATCACACGAACGATCCGCTCGGCCGTCGGCGCAAAATTGCGCTGCGAGTGGAGATGGGCGTAGATCAGATCGAGATCGCCGCTCGCGGCCAGCCGCGCCAGCGCATCGCCGGAAAGGGCTTTGAGCCGAGCCCGGCTGACGGTCATGAACCCGCCCAAAACCAGCTTTCGCCCTGATCGCAGGCTGAATTGCGCCTGCATGGCCTCCAGCAGATTGAGATCGACGAGACGTTGCGAGAACGCGCGCGTCGTCTCGAACTGGGTCTGGTAGGCCTGAAGGAACGCGAGCACGCTCTGCAAATATCGGGTGCGCTCGCCGTCGGCGTCGAACAGGCGCTCGCCGACGCCACGGCGGTTCACGCCATCAAATTCCTCATCGACGCACAGCGTGAAGCGCGAGCCATCCTTGCTCGAGAATACGAAGGGGTACCGCCGCACGAAGGCCGGAATGTATTTCGCGTTCCAGGCCCCATTTTCGTCGACATAGAGATTTTCGTTGTCGCGAACGCCCAGCAACGCCGCCGGCATGATCGCGGCCCCCTCCCCCGCGAACACGATCGCGTACTCGGCGCATGCGAGATCGAATTCCGCCGCCATCAACGGCACCGAGTTCACGCTTCTCGCAAACCCATAATCGGCGCCCGACTTGATCGAAACGTCCTTGTGCCGCCCGGGAGTCACCGGGACCGCACGTTCATAAATCAACAGCTGCTTTGTCATCAGACCGCTACCCTACGCTCACGAAGCCACGACACTGCGTCGGCCGACCTCCGAACGCATAACCCAAGATCGGTCTGGATAAATGCCCCCCCGTCGACCTTAACTCGATCTTAACTTACTCCCGTCGCGGCGCAATATCATAAATCTGTAACATAACGTTCACTTATGTAATATTAGACCAATTCGGCGACCGGCCGTGATACATTCCTGTTATAATTAGCGTAATTGATAGTCACCGCGAACTTGTACGGCATACACTAACAATCGTATATTATGGTAGGCGTCCCGATTTTGCGCGCGGCTGGATCGCCATCGCGATGATTTGGGGATGGAGGCGCGGTTCGATTAAGAAAACCGGACGCCTGCGATCCAGCAGTCGCTCTTTAATCGGCTGCGGTCAGGCGGATGGGACGCAATATTTCCTCGTCGTAGCCGTATTTTGCGATATAGGCCGTGCCCAGTCCCAGACATTCGCTCGAGGCGCAAAGGTCCCGATACACGCATTGATAAAAGCCGTTTCGCATGAATTCCGGCCAAAACGCTGGATCGATGAAAAGCTGCGGCTGGATATTCATCAGAGCCGCGCCGTCATCGCCAAGAAGGCACTGCGGGAAATTTTTCACCTCCACGCCGCGCCCCAACGCGCGCGCTCTGGCGATCGCTTCGCGCAAATAGGGCGCGACCGCCGAATGGGGAGCGACGAGGTCCTTATCGTCCCTCTCGCTCATCGGCCAGTAGACCCAAAACTCCATCTGAACGAGATTGCGCAAGCGCGCGAGCCGATCGACGAGCTGCGGAAGAAGGCGAAAGCTGCGGTTCGTCACGACCGAATTGGTGAGGATGGCCACGCCATCGCGGCCGTCGAGAATCTCCAGCCCGCGTAGCGTCTTATCGAATGAGCCGGGCGCGGCGGTGATGGCGTCGTGGGTCTGCGCGCTCGGACCGGCGACGCTGACGAAATACTCGTCGACGCCCGCTTTGATCAGGGCGTCGCAATAGGCGGGCTGCGCCAAATGCATGCCATGGGTCTGAATGCGCACGTGCTCGAAACCGGCGACCCGGGCCCTTTTAGCCAGGTCGGGAAGATCGCGGCGCAGCGTGATTTCCGCTCCGGTCAGGATCAGACCCTTCCACCGGCGATGGCGGGCGTTTTCCGCCAGAAGCGCGTCGAAGCGCTCTTGCGATTGCGGCGCCAGGCGATTCTTCGCGCCCTCGATCATGCAGTGCGCGCAGCGCAGATTGCAGCGAAACTCCATCGCCATCGAGACGTAGTCGCGATGATCGAACCGATGCAGGGACGGCGAACTTTGAGACTGGTTCGACAATGACCTCTCGGCCCCCGCCCGTCGTTCGAAATCGTTCGGCACACTCCGCGCCGGCCCGGGGCCGTCGGGAAACCGTCTCAAAGGAGACCGTAGAACGCGCTCTTCGTGACTTTCACCGCGCCGCCTTCCACGACATAGTCGACGCCGACGTCGTACAGCATGTGGTCGAGATCGTCGCGATGACGCCGCGCGAACGCGACCAGATCGGCGGGAAATTCCTCTTGTTGCAGGAAACGTATCAGCGGATCCACGGCGATTCGCGAGAAATAAACGCCGTCGTTGAACTTCTTGTTGGCCACGACGATCACCGCGCAGTTCAGCAAATCCGGGCGTAGGACCGCGGACAGAGGAAATCCCCTGAGATCGTGATGCGCCGAGCAGCCGAGCTTGGCGACGATGTCGTCCATCTCGTTGCGCGCGTCGAAGAAGAAGTAAAAGTTCGCCAGCCGCAGGCCGGAGATCGATTGCTCGTAACAGATGCCTGACGAGACGCTGCTGCCGGGGTTTCCAATATAGACGTTGACGACATCGAGCGGTCGCCGACCGCCGGCGATCTCTTCGTCCAGGTCGATGGAGAACATGAAGTACGGGCGACCCTCCCATGGCCGCAGCGGGCAGCTGGCGAAGGGGGCGAGAATCTCGAGGACCCGCGTGATCGACACCCTGCGCTCGAGCCGCGCATAGTCGTAGAAATAGAACTCGAAACCCAATCGATCCCCGACTTTCTTGACGCCGAACACGGTCTGAAACGGTCCCAGCGCCTCGCGCAACGCGAAGCAGGCGGCCCTGAGACGCGGCCCGCCGCCCGCCGCTTCGACCGCGCGCCACAACAAGTTCGCCGATCGCAGTTTGCCGATCGGCGGCGCGATCGGCCGGTAATCCCAGAGACAATAGTCTGCATACCGATCGCGCGGGGTCGCGCGCTCAAGCTCCGCGGCCGCCAAGTTCACTTATGCCTCCTTCAATGCGCTTCGATCCCATAGTAGATCGTGACGAACTCCTCGCCGTCTCTGCCAACGCCGGCTGAAAGGTGGCCCAACGCCATGTCGCGCGCCGGGCCGAACGCCGCTCGCCCCTGCGATCGCGGCGCCGCAAAATCCATCAACGTCGAGTCGATCAGATCGACGATTTGGCTCAGGCGCAAATTCGCGTCGTAGAGGTTGAGATCGCAGGATCGCCGAGGGTTGCCAGCCTCCTCGACCTCCATCATCAGCGGCAGGAATGATTGGTCGTGCGCCGTCGCGCGCGAAAGCAGGCTCAGCGCGCATCGAAGAGCGCGCGGCGCCTCGCTCGAAGGCATCGCCGCGCGCAGTCCGGCTTCGATCTCGCCGCGCGTTCGGCGCGGCGTCCACGTGTATCGCGTGACCGCTGCGCCGTCGGGACGCTGAGGCGACCACTTGTAGGCGAGGTGCACGAGCACGGGGGCGTCGCTCATCGTCGCCATCGCGCGACGCGTCTGGGACGCGTATTCGAGATAAATCTTCCTCACTTCGAAGCCCGGCCCGCCCTCATGGCCAAAATGCACGACGTCGGCGCCTTCGAGCGCGACCGCGAGCGGTTCCGCGAAGCTAGCGGGAATGCGGAGCTCGCGGGCCATCTCGGCCAACCGATCGACCGGAGCTTCGCCGAGCGCCGCCCGGTGGATGCTGATCAGACAACGATCGTCGAACAGCGCCCCCGGCGCGATCTTCACCGACCTTTCGAGACCGTAGGGCGCGTGAAGCGTCTCGACGAGCCTGATTAGGTCGTCGGCGGGCATCACGTCGGCGTCCGGCGCAGCGGGTCGAGGGAGGTCTTTTCGCTTGGCGCCCTGCCGACGATGACGACGCGGCCAATCCGGCGCGAACCAGGGTCGACCTCACGCATATTTCATTCCCTTCCGATATTGCGCGCGCCGAAAGGCGCCCGCAGCGGTCTTGGCGCGCGATCGCTCACAGTCCCTGCGATGGGTCTGAGCGACCCAGCGCCATCGCCGCTCAGGCTTACGGCCGCCGCGCAACGATGAGATGAAACCCAACCTCCAACGCCACGCGGCGGCGCTCGATGGCCGCGAAGCCAAGTTCCTCGAGCGCGCTCAAATAGATCTCCGCCGGTCTAAGGAAATGGAGGAACACCAGGTCCGGCGCCATTGCGTAGGGGATTCGCCGTCCGCGGGCGTCGATCGGTTCGCGCTCGAAAATGACGAGCCGCCCGCCAGGCCGCACGAGCGCGCGCGCGCGTTCGAGCAATCGCAGCGCGTCGTGGTCGGGCCAATCGTGCAGCACCGATTTGAACGAGACGAGATCGGCCGCGATCGGCAACGGACCGCTGCGCATGTCGGTCGGGAAAAAGCTGATGCGCCTCGCCTCGTCCGCGCTCGCGACCGCGGCGATGTGTCTTCGCCCCAGCTCGCAAACCACGGGGAGGTCGACGACCGTCGCCGTCAGCGAGGGACTTCGCTTGCAAGCCTGAAGGGCGAACTCGCCGGTGTTGCCGCCGAGGTCGATGAAGGAGGCGACAGAGCGCAGGTCGATCGCGTCCAGCGCGGGGCCCGCCTCGTATTTGGTGAGGCAGGTGGTGAACTTCGTCCAAGCGCTGGCCGCTTCGAGACTTTCCGCGGTTATGTCGAGGCACCGGTCGTAGCGGAACAGGTCGAACGCCTTGGAACGGGCCATGAACTGCGGGCCATCGGTCAGCAAGCACGTGAAGAGATGGTGGATATCGGGCCAAACGACGTCGGCGAACTCGATTCGCGACTCCAGAAGATCGCGAAAGGGAAGGATCGCGCGGAATTCCGCGGTCAGGTCGATTAGATCGCCGGTCCGCGCCACCACGCCGTTGGCTTCCAGCATATCGACGAGCAACCGCAAGCCTGTCGGATTGACTCGACGCTGTTTCGACAGCGTCGTCAGCGAGATCGCGCCGTCGTCGCGCAAGGCGTCGACAACGCCGAGATCGATCGCGCTCTTGATGGCGCGAGCATCCATTTCGGTATTCAGAAACGCGTTCACGCGAAGGAATTCAAGATTGTCCATGGACACGCACCCTAGCTGGACCACGGCCGCCGGATCGATTTATCGCCGCCGGACATTGTTCGAACGCCCAAACGCACAGCGCTTTGGAGCGAGCCGCCGCGATCCCCTCCCTCCGGCCGCAACAGCAAGTTCGGCCTATGGCTTCGCGTCCTCCCGGGTTGGCGACGCGCCCGTCGGCTGCTCCGCCAAATTGAAGGTCACACGGCAGCGAAGTCCTGCCGGCACGGCGTCGTCTGGATTGGCAAGCTCGAGTCTGACGCCGAAAGTGCCGCTCGCCGCGTCGAACACCTGATCGACCACGCTCACCTTCGCTTCGCGATCGCCGCCGATCGGGTCGCTCGGACGCACGATCGCCGCGTCGCCGACTTTGATGAATTTGTAATAGCTCACCGGCAAGTAGGCCTCGACATTGAGCGGATCGATGCGCGCGATCGTGACAATGGCGGCCTCTTGATGAACATATTCGCCGGGGCCGAGCGAGCGCTGGGTCACGATCCCATCGATCGGGCTGAGGATGGTGCGCCGTGCGAGCTCCGCCTGCGATCGGTCCAGTTCGATTTCGGCCATTTGATGATTCAGGCGCGCCAACGCGAGTTCCTGCTTGGCGACGTTGAAATCGGCGCGGGCGTTTTCGACATCCTGAGAGCTGGCGACGCGCTGCTGCTGCAAGTCGAGCTTTCGATTCAATATCCCGGTCTTTTGATCCAGCACCGCCTGTTTGGCTTCGATTTCCGCCGTGCTGTCGACTCGCGCCTTGTTGTACTCGACGATCGCTTCCTCGACCGTCGACTCCATGTGGGCGATGACCTGGCCGCGCTTGACGGCGTCGCCGCGGTCGACGGCGACATCGGCGATAATGCTCGCCACCGGGCTGCCGAGCTTCACGCTGAGCGAGGCCTCCATCACGCAGTCGAACGTCGCCGGAGAGGCGTGAGCGACGGTCGCGGAAACGACGGCGCCGAGCAAGCCGCCGACAGCCCAAAAGCGACGGCGTTGGCGCGGCCCCTCGTCGCGTCCTTGGGCGTGTCTCTTTGCGGCGGATACAATCATTGCCCCGTCATCCACGTTTGCGGCGGTCGTTCGCAGCCGGCAAGGCGCAAAGTGTTCAGCACATTGGCGTCCGCCCGTTGCGCGACGAGCGCGGCGTCACTCCGGTTTGCCTGTGAACGCCAGCGTCCTCATCCGCCATTGATCGGAGCGCAGCAGATCGGCGCGCATGCGGGCGTGAAGCCGCTCGGCGCGTCGCTGCGCGTAGTTGGAGGCCTCGCGGCCCGCCCAGGCGCCGAGGAAGCGCGTCGCCGCTTTGGCGAAAGCGGACAGCGCGATGCTCGATTCGGCGTCCATCAGAGCGTCTTCCAACGACAAGATGGCTTCGAAGGAGCCCGGCTCGCCTTGCCGGCCGGCGCGACCGGCGAGCTGAAGGTCGATGCGCCGCGCGTCATGGCGCTCGGTCATGATGACGTGTAGGCCGCCGAGCTCCTTCACGCCGGCGCCGAGACGGATGTCGGCGCCGCGACCCGCCATATTGGTCGCCACGGTGATCCGCCCTCGCTCCCCAGCCTCGGCGACGATCTCGGCCTCGCGTCGATCCTGCGTCGCGTTGAGCACGGTGTGAGGCAAGGACGCCGCGCGCAACAACGCGCTCGCGCGCTCGGAACTCGCGACCGAGCGGGTGCCGATCAGGACGGGAACGCCGCGCTCGTGCAAGCTGGCGACGCGCGCGATGACCCGGCGCCACTTCTCCTCGTCGGTGGTCGCCACGACGTCGGGGCGATGGATGCGGAGCACCGGTTTCGCGGTCGGGATGGCGACCACCGGCAAGCGGTAAACCCGCCAGAGCTCGGCGGCGACCGGCTGCAGCGTGCCGCTCATGCCGGCGAGCCGACGGTAGCGGCGAAAGAATCGCTGATAGGTGATCCGCGCGATGGTGCTGCGCCGCTCCGACAGCGCGCAGCCTTCCTTGTGCTCGATCATCTGATGGAGCCCGTCGCTCCACAACCGATCCGGCATGATGCGGCCGGTATATTCGTCGACGATCCGCACCTTGCCGTCGACGACGACATAGTGCTCTCCCCGGTGGAACAGGTGCACCGCCGCCAGGGCCTGGCGGGCAAGCTCTTCGCGACTGACGACGCTGCGCCAATGACCGGCGAGCGCCTGAGCGAATTTCTCGACCCGCGCTTGTCCCTCGGCGGTCAGATAGATGCGGCGCTCTTCGTTCGACACGATGAAGTCGACGCCGGCCTCGAGGCTGGCGGCCAATTTGAGCGCGCTCGCGACCGTGGCCGCGTCGATCGTTCCGTCGGCGCCGCCTGAGATGATAAGCGGGGTTCTCGCTTCGTCGACGAGGACGCTGTCGGCCTCGTCGACAAGGGCGAAATGCAGGCCGCGCAGGCGCAGGCGCCGCGACCGCGGCGATGGGCTGTGCAGCGTCTCCACTTTCAACGGCAGGTCGCCCGCGGTCTGACCGAGGACCATCCGGTCGCGCAGATAGTCGAAGGCGAGTTCCTTGTTGGTGCAGTAGGCAATGTCGCAGGCGTAGGCGGCCCGACGCTCCTCTGCGGTCTGACCGCCCACCACAGTTCCGACGCTGAGGCCGAGACTGGCGTAGAGCGGCCCCATCAGTTCGGCGTCGCGCCGGGCGAGATAGTCGTTCACCGTCACAACGTGAATCGGGACTCCGGCGAGCCCCGCAGCGCCCGCGACAAGCGTCGCAGTCAGCGTCTTGCCCTCGCCGGTGGCCATTTCGGCCAGCATGCCTCTGATCATGGCGAAGGCGCCGACGACCTGGACGTCGAAATGGCGCTTGCCGAGAATGCGCTCGGACAATTCCCGGATCAACGCGAACGCTCGCGCGACGGCGGCGTCGGGAAAACTCGGGTCGCGCCGCAATGCGATCGCCGTCTGACGCGCGACCGCCGGAAAGTCCGCCAAAGCGAGCGCGCGGAACTCCGCCGCATGACTGTCGACGAGGCGCACGATTGGGTTGAGTTTACGCGCGCGCCGGCGGCTGGCGGCCGCGACCCACTGCGACTGAGCGACGGCGAAGATCGCTTCCAAAGCGGTCTCTCGCCGTTCGGGCGCCTCGGGGTAAATCCGCTGCGCCGGCAGTTCGACAGCCAGCGCGCCGCCTCGGATTGCAAGCTCAGACACGAAACTGCCCCAGGAAGAACTGACGCAGCGAACGCAGGACGCGCCAAGCGATCGGTTGGTCGCCGTGCTTGAAGCGCACGTAGACGCGAGACCCGAGCGTCCGAAGGTCTTCCGGCTCAAGAAGCTCGACGTCGATCTGAAAATAGCTGAAGAGCGTCTGCGGGCGCTGCGTTCTTGAGGGATCGAGGGCGATTGCGCCGCCGCCTCGCGTCGTCAACGCGAGGCTCGGCACGTCCTGCTGCGCAGCTGGGGCCTCGCGCAGAATCTTGGCCGCAATCGGACGCTCGAGATCCTCCGCCAAATGCGCCTCCACCGCCGTCGTCGATTGGCGAATCAAATCGACGTCGGCCTGCGACGCCAAGACCCGCGCGACGGGATCGCCATTTGCGACGACATAGCCGAGCAGATCCCCTCGCTTGACGAAACGCCCCGGCGCATCCTCCGCGCGCGAGAAAAGGAACCGTCCGCCTTGATCGGCGTCAACGTTGAGGTTCCGCTCCTGCGCGCGAACGGCCGCAAGCCGTTCGGTCAGATGGGCCGCCTGCTCCTCAAACATCTCGGCCTGGACGCGATCGATTGCTTTGACGGCGTCAACCCGCTGATTGGTTTCGTCGAGTTGCGCCTCGATGACCTTCACCTTGGCGTCGAGAATGGGGTCCTCGAGCGCAACCAACGTCTGGCCTGGCTCGACGCTCGCGCCAGGCGTCGCGACGATCTTGGTCACGAAGCCTTCGGTCTTCGCCCGCACCGCCGCCTGATCGGGGACGAGCACCACGCCTTCTGCGATCGTCGAGTAGGGGAGTGGAATGAGGAACAGGGTCGCCGCCGCGGCCGCCGTGACGGCCCCGACGATCGCAAAGGCCCGGCGGCGCCGGCCGCGAAGCCGCGGGCTGGTCGCCATGAACTTTGCGCCCTTGAAGGCAGGCAGAATCGCGATAGCGAATATCGACCACAGCGCCATCACGAAACCGACAGCGAACAGCCGCGTCGCCAGGAACAGCGCGATGCCGAGCGAAACGATCATCCGGTAGGCGAACGAAAGCACCGCGTAACCAAACAGCCACTTGGCCTCGCTGGGCACGGCGACCGGGCTCTCGACGTCGTCGACGCCGAACAGACGTCGCTGGATAAGGTAGAAGAAATAGGCGTTCGCACGGCTGCCGAGGTTGGGGATCTCGATGAGGTCGGAGAAAATGTAGTAACCGTCAAAACGCAACAGCGGGTTGCCGTTGAACAGCAGCGTGGAAACGCCGCCGATCAGCATCACGTTGAAGGCGATGGCGCGCCCGAGCCCGGGGCTTCCCTTTAGCCAGACGATCGTGGCGAGCGCAGCGAGCGCCATTTCGACGAGGATTCCGGCGGCCCCGACAACGATGCGGCGGCTCTTCTGGCTGAACGCGGCCGAGGCGGAAGCGTCGAAATAGAGGACCGGGATGAACACCAGCAGCATCAGCCCAACCTCGTGCGCCTCGCCGCCCCAGACTTTGGTGGCGTAAGCGTGCCCGAGTTCGTGGAGGCTCTTGACCAGCGGGTAGACGCACATGATCAACGCGACGTTCTCGGCCGCCAACACCCGATCGGACAAGTCGGCGACGAGCTCGGGCCAATGGATGACCGCGAGCGCGACGCCGGCGAGCACGAGCGCGAGCCACGCCACGAAGCCCGGAACGGTGAACAGCGGGCGCACGAACGGCGTCGTCAGATCGAGCAGGCGATTGGGATCGAACAGCGGGACGCGCAGCGCCATCGGGTTGCGCAATTGCTGCATCATTCGGCGCTGGTTTGCCTTCTGCGACCGCTCGGCCATTTCGTCGAAATCCGGCGGCGCCTCGCCCTGAAGCAAGTCGGCGCCGTGCAGCTGGGCGAGAAGTCGGATCGTTTCGTCCTGAGTGGGAGGATCGTCGCTGGCCTTGCGGCCGGCGGCCTCCCAAATGTCGCGCATCGTCCGTCGCCCGTCCATGAGGCACACCATCAGATTCGCCAAGGGCGAGAGACTGTGGAAGCGACCCGTCTGACGGTCCTGGAGAATGTGCCAGACCTTGCCGCGAAACACCTGCCGATGAATGACCGTGTGGAGGCGCAGACGCGGCCTCAGGTCGGCCACCCGGTACCAGGAACTGCTGAACAGCGAACGGTCCATCGCCGCTCACCGCACCCAGCGCCACGACCAAATGCGCATCCAATCGATCAGGGGATGCAGCCAGATCCACGCGAGATTGCGCCGTCCGATCTCGATCTTCCCCACCCCCTCCATGCCGGGCCGCAGCAGCGAAGGATTGTCGGTCAGCCGACCCTCGACGCGAAAGACGTTGCGGCCGGATCGCGCCTCGGCGATGGGCGTGATCTTGTCGACGACGAACGGCAAATTCCGGTTCGGCAAAGCGGAGACGACGAGCTCGCCGGTCTGGCCGGCCTCGACCAAGCGGACGTCGCGCTCGTCGACGTCGAGGATGACGCGATAGGCGTCGAGCGGCGCAATTTCAAACAGGATCTGGCCGCGCTGCACTGCGGTGCCGATCAACTGGCTCAGGTCGCCTGACGCCACCAGGCCCGAGATCGGCGAGCGCAGCTTGATCCGGTCCAGCTGCTCGTCGACCAGTTTGATCTGAGCGGACGCCTGATCGATCTGGCTGCGGATGACGTTGATCGCCGCCGGTTGGCGCGCCGCCAGGGCCTTATCGTACTCGTAGAGATGCTCCTGGCGCTCGGTGACCCATTTGAGACGCTCGAGCGACAAGTCGCGGTCTTCGAGCGTCGCGAGCACATCGCCTTCCTTCGTGGCGTCGCCGGCGCGCGCCGGCGCGTCCTTGATGAAGCCGTCGTACGGCGCCACAACGGCGCGCCGCACGAGGCCTTCGATCTGGGCGTCCGCGTCAACCTTGTAGAGGCCGTGCGCGAAGGACAGAAACAGCGCGGCGGCGACGATCGCGCCCGCGACGAGTTTGCGGACGAAATGCCCGGGTCCGATCAGCCGCTCGACCTGCCGCCGAAGGCTTTCGGCCGCCTTGACGACGAGCCATCGGTCGTTGCGCCGTTTCTCCTCCAAGACCGGCCCGACGATCGAGGTCGCGAGTTCGAGCAGTTCGATGGTCTCCTGCTCGAACGGAGCGTCGGGCGGTCTCTCGAAGGTCAGAGCGCCGACGAAGCTGTCGGCGACCAGTATGGGCGCGGTGAGAACCTGACCGTCCTGTTGAGCCCGCGACAGTTCGGCGTGCGCCGAGGTCGCCACGAACTGCTCCTCCGGCGCCGGATAGAGAATCAGGCAGCGCTGATCGAGCGCCTCGTCCATGGCGGCCGCGAGGCCGCTCACGAGCGCCATGCGCCGGCCAAACTGAGCCGTGTGCGAGATGACCTTCACTGCGACGGCGTTTCCGCGGCGAACGCCGAGACTGACCCGGGAGCATTGGCAGCGGACCGCCAATCCGGTGACGACCGCCATCGCCGAGGCGTCAAAACCTTCGCGGCCAAGCGCGTCGGCGACAAGGTCGAGGGCCGCCCGAGAGCGATCCAACAGGTGGTCCTGCTCCGCGCCGCGATCCTGCCGCAGCCGTTCGCGAATCCAGGCCGCGCCCCACTGCAGGTTTCGCAACGCCGATTTGACGTCTTCGCCGCGAGCTCCGCGCAGCGACGCCGCGACAACGCCTTTCAATTCGCCGCCGAGCAGAATTGGCCAGGCGACATGCGCGTGGCCGTGAAGGTCGGCGCTTCGCCCGGCGCCGTCTCCGTTCGCGACGCCTCGCCGCTCGCGCAGAGCCAGTTCGGCCGCCTCGGTCAAGGGCGCATATCGGCCCGAGCCTTCCGGCCAGAACGCCGCAGCGTCGAAGCTGTTCGGCGTCGCGCCTGCGAGCAGCAAGACGCCTCGCTCGGCGCCCTCGATGATCTGGCACTGCAGCGCGAGCCAGGCGCGAGCCATGTCGCGCAGATTGTCCGCCTCGCCGAGGCGCCGCCACAGGGCGGGCTCGAGCGCGGCGACAGCCGCGCCGTCGCCGACATCCTGTTCGACCTTGTTGGAATCGGGAGAGCCGCTCACGCCCGCGGGCGCGCAGTCGTCGGGCAGTTGACGTCCCTGAGTGTGTCCGGTCAACGGGCGCTACCGCTCGATATCAAGCGCTCCGTGCCTCGACTCGTACTCGCGCAGCACGCCGCCGAGAACCGTCCAGAGCCGTTTCGCCGCGAAGGGGGTCAAGATGATCCGGTTGGTGAGGTCGACGGCGACCTGACCGTTTCCCGTCACGCTCCAGGTCCGATTCACGCCGAAGAACAGATCGACCTGCTCACGCGTGCTTTGGACGTTGACCACGTTGGCGAAACGCGTGGCCATCTCCTTGTCGTTCCATTGCACGGACGCCGCGCGCGCGGGCTCCGACGGCGTCGGCTGCGGGTCCGCGGCAGTCGGGGTCTTCGCCATTCTCGCTCCTGCTCCAATGAAATCCTCGTCGCGGCGCGGGCTCGCGGCATGGCCGGTCTCGCCGCCGCGGCGCGCGCCGGACCAGCCCGACGCGGCGACGCCGGCGACGGGATCAGAAATGCAACGCGACGCCGGTCGTGGCCGCAAGCGTCGAGGGTCGCAACGTGAACTCGTCGGGACCATTCGTCCCGTTGAGGACGATCTTCTCGCCGACGCCGGTGTAGAGCCCCTCGACCCGGACGCTCACGTTCGAGGTCACGAAGGTCTCGACGCCGACGCCGACTTGGTAACCGGCGAGCGTCCGGCGCCCCGTCGTGTTCGGCGCGATGTTGTTCCAGTAATCCCAATCGGTCGACATGCCGATCCAGGCGGGCCCGCCCTTCGCATAGATGAGCGTGCTCGACGAGGCGAGCCAGCCCGCGCGGGCCGTCACGGCCAATACGTCGTCGATCGATCCAAAGTGATAGTAGGTCCCGTAATATCCGCTCGATCCAAAGGCGTTAAGGAAGTCGACGTGATCGTAATTCGCGCTGACTTCCGCGCCGACGACATAGCGTTGCGCGAACTGGTAGTTGGCGCCGAGAAAACCGCCGCCGCCGAGGACGAAGCGCGCGAAGGGTCCCGTCTCCCCCTGGTTGGTGTCGAAATAGGTCATCTTGTCGCCGTTCACGGAGGCGAACCCGCCGACTTCGAAGCCGGTCCAGTCCGGCGCGGACGTCCCGGCCGCGGGAGACGACGGCGCTTGGGCGCCCCAGCCGGCGGGCGCGTCGAACTTATATTCCGCGCCGACCTGAAGCAGGAGGATCGACGGCGTGTAGCGATCCGAGTCGGACTCCAGCGACAAGCTTCGGGCCGCGGCGGTGTAGGACGCCTCGGCGCGAAGCGCGATGTTTGGCCTCACCAGCGTCTCGACGCCGAAACCGGCCTGCACGGCGGCAAGGTCGCGGTTGAATGTGTCGCCGAAATTCTCGAACCCTTTGACGTTGATCCAGGCCGGCCCGATCTTCCCGTAGACCAAGGTGTCCGGCCGCATCAAAATCCCGGCGCGCGCGGCGACGGCGCCGACGTAGTTCGAGCGCTCCAGCAAATCGTAGGTCGACCCCAGCTCTCGGTAGGAGGCGTCGCCGAACCACGTCTGGCTCGCCTCGACGCCGACGACCGCCCAGGGCAGCGCCTGATAGTTGAACCCGACATAGAGGCCGAACGCCCCCCGGGGATCGATCGACCCGATCCAAGTGTCTGAGTAAGAAGTGTAAATGGGAGGCGGACGGTTGTAGCGGGCGCTGGCGGCGTCTTCGCCGATTGCGCCTCCGATATAAAAGCCGGTCCAATTCACCACGGGTCCCGGCGGCGCGACCGGCGGCGCCGCGCTCGGTTGCGGCGCAGCCGAAGCGAACGAAATCGCTCCGAGCGGCAATGCGGCGATCGCCAGACATCGGAAAAAGGCCATCGCGACCGACGACGAGGAAAACACCGTTCTCATAAGCGCCCCAATTCTTCGCCGAGCGAACCCGCGATCCCCGCGTCCGCCGACGTGAAGTCAATTGACAAGCAAAGCGGCGTCCGCCCCGCGCGCCGGCTCGCGCCCGCTGCGTCAAGACTCACGCCAGAGCCGCCAAATTCCGACAGCCCCATCCCCCAGGGGCGTTCTGCAATGCAATTAAACAAAACGCCCCCACCTCGCCCCCCGCCGGCGAGTTTGTCACCGTCTAACGCGCGCGGATCCTAGTCGACAAATGCGACCGCTTCTTGAACCTCGGCGGCGACCGGTTTCTCTATGTCAAAACCCGCCCATGCTCCGTCTTGCCCAAGCCCCTGCGGAGGAATTCCGACCCACTCTTCACCAGCGTCGCCCCGGCCGGGTTCGCCGCACAGGACATCGTTTGGAACGCCGGCGCGACAACCGTCGTCGCGCCGCGCATAAGCGTCGACGTCAAGCGATGTTCGCAGACGTGCGCCGAAACGCAGCGCGCAGCTCTCGACAAAAGCGCGAACGCCTACGTCACTGAAATGGATGTCTAACGCCAAGGCCGAAGCGCGCGAAGCCGCCTCAGAGGATCGACCGGGCCGCCGCTCGGCGCGCAGTTTCGGCGGTGATCGCGTCTTCGCCGGAGGAACTGGGCGACGACCTAATCGCGCGGAACAGGCGCGGCCTCCGAGACGAGGCGTTCGCTCTTCAACTCCGCCCAAAACGCCGGCGGGATCGGCGTCTCGAAGTGATGGAGATTGGCGGCGACTTCCTCCCGACGAACCGGGCCGAACAGAACTGAAGCGACCGCCGCGAAGCCGAACGGGAACTGCAGCGCCGCCGCCGCCAGCGCCACGTCGTGGCGGTCGGCGACCGACTGCAGGCGCCGCACCTTGTCGACCACCGCCGCAGGGGCGGCGGCGTATTCGTAGCGCGCGCCTTCGGTCAGGCCGGTGGCGAGGACGCCCGAATTGAACACGCCGCCGATCACCAGCGAGGCGCCCTCGCGCTCCGCCCTGAGCAGCTCATCGGCGTAGATTCCCTGCTCGAGCAACGTGTGCCGCGACGCGACCAAGAAGACGTCGAGCGGATGCCGATCGAGGAAGCGGTTGATCATGCCGGGCTCGTTGATCCCGGCGCCGTAGGCGCTGATCTCGCCTGTCCGCTTCAATTCCTCCAGCGCGCGGAACCCGCCGGTCTCCAACGCCTTCAGATGCGCCAGCAGGTCGGCTTGGTCGGGGAAATAGCCTTTGTCGAGATCGTGGATATAGAGGATGTCGACCTTGTTGACGCCGAGGCGCTGCAAGCTGTCCTCGTAGGAGCGCATGACGCCGTCGTAGCTATAATCGTAGACGTGGTCGAAGGCTTGGCCGCCTTTCCAAGGCGCCGGCCTGATCTTGGCCCGGTCGCGCGGCGCGCGCAGCAGGCGGCCGACCTTGGTCGACAGCGCGTACTCGCTCCTCGGCCGTCGGTAGAGAAGCCGGCCGACGCGGTGCTCGCCGAGACCCAGTCCGTACCAGGGCGAGGTGTCGTAGAGGCGCACGCCGCCCGCCCACCCCGCTTCGAGGGTTTCCGTCGCCACGGGGTCCGGGATGGGCCCGAACAGCTCGCCGAGCGGACAGGAGTCGATTCCGAGAACCGGGACGGAGAAGCCGCTTCCGCCGAGCGGCCGCCTGTCGCTGATCTTCATTGTCGGAGGTCTCGAGCTGGAGCAATGCGGCGTCCGGTTCGCGCCGACAGATACGCGGCCTCGACCAGCTCGTACGTGCCGAGGCTCCTGCGCGCCGAGGTTTCCGGCTCGACCCCGCGCTTCAGGCAATCGATGAAATGCGTCTCGGTGCGGACCACGCTGTCCTGGATCTGGCGCCACGGCTCCGAAGTCCAGGCGCGCCCGTCGTCGTGAACCGCGATCGCGCGCGTCGCGCCGCGCGCGTGCACGCGCAGCCGCTCGCCGGGCTCGATGAGGATCGAGCCGAGCTCGCCTTCGATCTCGCCGAGCGTTTGCGGAAACGGATCGGGATCGCGATGCGAGGCGTAGCTGATGTCGACGACGCTGCGCGCGCCGTTCTCGTGGCGCAGCAGGATCGTGGCGGCGTCCTCGCCGGCGATGCCCTGCTTGACCTGCTGCGTGTCGCAGAACAAATCGGTCGCCTCGCCGAGCAGGAAGCGGTCGAGATCGAGCATGTGGACGCCGACGTCCATGATCATGAACCGCTCGACGTCGACCAGATACGGCTGGTTCGAATAGACGTCGATGGCGGTCCGCCAGGAGAGGCGCGCGAAGGTCGGCCGTCCGATCTCTCCGTCGTCGATCAGTCCGCGCAACGCGCGGAACAATGGCTGAAAGCGGAAGTCCTCGTGCACCATCAACGGGACGCCGGCGGCTTCGGCCGCCGCCGCCATCCGGCGGCAGGCATCGAGGTCGGGCCCGAACGGCTTCTGCACGATGGTCGGCACGCGGTGTGCGAGCGCCAGCCCGACCAGCGCTTCGTGGGTCTCCATCGTCGTCGGCATGTCGACGAAATCGAGCTTCTCGGCGGCGAACATCGTCGCCGCGTCGGCGTAGACCGCGGGGATGCGAAAGTCGGCGGCGGCCCGCTCCGCCTTGGCGCGATCGAGATCGCACACCGCGACGATTTCCGCGCCGTCGACGTCGCCCCAGCCGAATAGATGATTACGCGCGAAAAACCCGCACCCAATCAGACCGCCCCGCAATACGCCAGTCATCGAACCTATTTCCCTTCGTCGAGACGCGCGATCGCATAGGCGTCGAGAGCCAACGCCTCGCCGCCGGCGAAGAGACGTCTCTGTTGGCGAAATTCCTCCGGATCGAGCGCGGCGGCGGGAAGGCTCGCCGCGTCGAGCAATCGCAGGCGCGCGGCGCCAAACCCGTCGAGCCTCACCGCGACCGGGGCCGGGGAGAGATTGGCGAGCAGCACAACGCGTCCAGCGGCGCCCGTGAAAGCCAGCGCCGCGACGCGCTCGCCAGCCGCCGTCGCCTCGAGCTGCGAGCGCCCCGCCGCTTCGGCGAGATCGGCGGCGACATGGAACAGCGGATAGGCCGCGCCGGCGGGAAGGCCGTCCCAGTAGGCGCGCGGATACGGCTGCGGAGTCGACAGAAAGCCGAACGGGCCAACCGGCGCCCCGAGCGCCAAAGCCGAAACGCCGAAAGGCGCGATCCTGGCGGCGTAGCCGAGATGCCAGGCGGCCCCGAGCAGGCCGCGCTGGCGCGGATCGGCGTCGGCGAGGCCGACGCGAACCTGGGTCGGGTTGGGCGTGGGGCCGGGCCCGTAAGGGTTGAGCCGCGCGCCAATGCCGATCGGCCCAATGCGATAGGCGGCGCCGGCGGCGAGGATCTTCCCTGAGCGCAGGATGTGCGGCAGGCTCTCCAACGTCTCGATCACCGAGCGGTCGTCGGCGGCGTGCACCGTCGGCGTGGTGGCGTGGGCGATGACGTCGAACAGGCCCGCGGGGGGCCGTTTGCGGTTCAGCTCGGTGAAGAAGGCCGGCGTGCCGCCAACCGCGGCGACCCCGGGAAAGGCGCGGCGGAGCGCGGCGGCGATCGCCGTCTCGGAGGGCGCCTTCGGCCGCGCCTCGCCCGGCTGGAACGAGAGCTGGTCCGAAGCGGGAAAGGCCGCGACCGACTGCGGCCGCAGGCCTTCCCTTTCGAGCAGGCTGGCGAAGCGCGCAATCTCGCCGTCGGCGTCGTCTTCGCCGACGAGGATCAGCTCGGCGGAGAAGGGCCGCGCGGTCGCGCGCGTCAGGGCGCCGAGCGCGGCGATCGCCGCCTCGCCGTCGCCCTTGGCGGGATCGTGGCGATAGAGAAACGCGAACGGCCCCAGCCCGGCCAGCCGCGCAGCGCGCGCCACGCCCGCCGCCGCCGTTTTCGCGTCGAGGCCGACGAGCAGCGCCGGGAGGACTTGCCCGCTCGGCCCGCCGACCAAGACGCCGATCGCTTCGGCAGACTCGGGCGGCTTCGCTTCGGCCGGCCCCTCCTCGCGGACGACCATCGACACGGTCTGACGGATCTGTTGGCCGGCGGCGAGCTGATAAGGATAGGGCAGTCCGATCGGGCGGCTGTAGGTCTTGAACGAAGCGTCGGACCAGTTGCGGTGGTCCTCCATCTCGAACACGTCGCCGCTGAAGCGCGTCTCCACCGCGAGGTTCTCGGCTGGGCGGTGGGTCAGCGCGCGGATGTCGAAGACGGGCTGGCCCGGGCTGATCGCCAGCGGAATTTGCTGATCGACGGTTTCGCCGCTCGCATGCTCCACCCGAACCGTGGTTCCGGCGAAACCCTCCAGCGGGTGAAGCACGACGAAGCCGCTGCGGTTGGCGGTGAAGTCGGTTTCGGGCCGCAGCGTCGCTTCGGCGTCGAGCCGCCCCTCGGCGAGCCCGGCGAAGCTCAGCGTCGCGGCGAGGCGCTGGCCCTGATTCTGATAAAGGGCGTCGTAGACGACGCGGAAGCGCCCCTCCTCCGTCTCGACGCGAAGGTTCGAAATCTCCGGATCCGGCGTTCCCCAGCCCGGCGCGCGGATGAGAAACGACAGCGCGCGGATGATCTCGACCCCGCGCCAACTCACTTTCCTGAGCTGACCGCGATCGAGCAGCGCCGTCAGCGGCCCGGCGGCGAGTTGGCGGGGCGCGGGCTCCTGCTGCTCGGCGCCGGCGAGAAAGACCGCGCGGCTCACCGCACCCGCCCCTTGACGAACACGTCGAAGGTGACGGCGCCGACGATGATCGCGCCGATCAGCAGCTGCTGGACGTAGGGCGACACGTTGAGGATCACCAGGCCATTGAGCAGCACGCCGATCAGCAGCACGCCGATCACCGTGCCGCCGATGCCGCCCCTGCCGCCGTAAAGGCTGGTTCCGCCGATCACCACGGCGGCGATGACGGTCATCTCGTATTGGGCGCCCGCCACCGCCTCGGCCGAATTGAGCCGCGAGGCGAGCAGAAAGCCGCCGAGACCCGCGGCGAGCCCGGTCAGGGCGTAGACGCTCGCCAGCACGCCGGAAATGTTGAGCCCGCACAGACGCGCCGCCTCCGGGTTCGATCCGACCGCGTAGACTGCCCGCCCGTAGCGGGTCGCGCTGAGGACGAAGCCGGCGAGGACGGCGACGACGACGAACACGATCACCGGAACCGGCGCCGGGCCGATCATGCCCCGACCCCACCAGCCGAAGGCTTCGTCGAAACCGCTGATCGGTCCGCCGTTGCCGACGATCAGCGCCAGGCCGCGAAACACCGTCATGCCGCCGAGCGTCACGACGAAAGACGGCACCGACAATCGGGCGACGAAGAAGCCTTGGATCAGCCCTCCGACGCCGCCGACGACGATCGCCGCCAGCGCCGCGAAGGGCCAGGACAGACCGCCGGAGACGAAGGGCAGGACGAAGCGCCCGTCAGCGCCGCCCTTGGCGACCACCGCCGCGACGAGCCCCGTCAACGCCGCCAGCGAGCCGACCGAAAGGTCGATGCCGCGGGTGAGGATGACGAAGGTCATGCCGACGGCGAGGATGCCGTAGATCGACACCTGGCGCAGCACGTTGAACAAGTTCAGCGACGAGAAGAAGCGCGGCGCCAGCGAAGTGAACAGAATCATCAACAAGACGAGGAAGATCGCCGGCGCGAGCTTCGCCAGCGTGGCGGCGAGATGGTTCGGCCGACGCTGGGCGGCGGCAGAGAGGGGAGCGAGAATGGTCATGCTTGCGCGAGCCTCGCGGAGGTCGTGTGAAGGGGAAGTTCGCCGGTCATCAATTGCATCAGCGTCTCCTCGCCCGCCTCGGCGGCGGCCCGTTCGCCGGTCAGGCGTCCGCCGCGCAACGTCAGGATGCGGTCGCTGAGGGCGAGGATCTCGGGCAGGTCGGAGGAGATCAGCAGGATCGCGATGCCCTCGGCGGCGAGGCGACGCAGCAGCGTGTGCACGTCGGCCTTGGCGGCGATGTCGACGCCGCGCGTCGGCTCGTCGACGATCAGCAGCACGGGGGCGAGGGCGAGCCAGCGCGCCAGCACCACCTTCTGCTGGTTGCCGCCGGAAAGCGTGGCGATCGGCGCGTCGGCGCCGGGGCTGCGAAGATTGAGCGTGGCGGCGAACTGGGCCAGCAGGCGCCGCTCGGCGCGCCGATCGAGGACGCCGCCGACGCATCCTTGCCCGCCCTTCGGCATGGCGAAGTTCTCGGCGACGCCGAGCGGCGGAAACACGCCGAACTTCTGGCGGTCCTCCGGAACAAGCGCCACGCCGCGGGCGATCGCCTGCGCTGGCGCGCGCGGCCGAAACGGCGCGTCGCCGAGCCGCATCGCGCCGGCGCCGACCGGATCGAGGCCGAAGATCATGCGCGCGATCTCCGTCCGCCCCGCCCCGACGATGCCGGCGAGGCCGACGATCTCGCCCGCCCGCAGCGAGAAGGAGACGTCGCGCACGGCGCCAGGCGCGTCCGACGCCGCCGACAATCCGCGCGCCTCGAACACGACGCGCCCTGCGGCGGCCTGGCTGCCAACGCGGCCCGAGTCGATCGCTCGCCCGACCATCAGCCGGGCGAGGACTTCGCCGGTGACGTCGGCGATCTTGCCCTCGGCGACCGCGCGCCCGTCTCTAAGGACCGTGTAGGCGTCGCAGAGGTCGACGACCTCTTCCAGCCGATGGCTGACGCAGAGAATGGCGATGCCGTCCTCAGCGAGCTGGCGCACGATCGCCTTGAGCCGCTCGACTTCGGCGGGACTGAGCGAGGCCGTCGGCTCATCCATGATCACGACGCGCGAACGATGGGTCAGCGCGCGCGCGATCTCGACCAGCTGCCGTTCGGCGACGCTGAGGTCGGCGACCGTGCGGTCGGGATCGATCGCGAAGCCGAGCCTGGCGAGCGCTTCGACGGCGCGCGCCTCCATCCGCCGCCAGTCGACCAGGCCAAAGCGAGTGACCGGTAGATTGCCGGCGAACAGGCTCTCCTTGACGCTGAGGTCGTCGAACAGACTGAATTCCTGCCGGATGGTGCTGATCCCCAGCCGCAAGGCGTCGAGCGGGCGAGCGAGCGCGAGCGGACAGCCGTCGAGTCGGATCGCGCCGTCGTCGGGCTGCAACGCGCCGCTGAGCAGATTGATCAGCGTCGACTTGCCGGCGCCGTTCTCGCCCAGCAAGGCGCGAATCTCTCCCGCTTGCAGCGACAGCGAGACCCGGTCGAGCACGGTCTGGCCGAAGAATCGCTTGACGAGATGGTCGGCGCTGAGAACCGGGGCGCCGGACCGGACAGTTCCGTCCGGCGCCCTCTCGGCGACGACGCTGCTGGCGGCGTCGGAGATCATTGCGTCAGCAACCCGTCATTGCGTCAGCAGCCCGACGCGCTCCGCCTGGCTGAGATTGTCCTTGGTGATCGCGATCGGCGCGATAAGGATGTTGCTTTCCGCCGGCTTCGCGCCAGTGCGGATGTAGTCTACGAGGGTGCGGACGGCGATGCGGCCCTGCTTGCCGGGAAACTGGTCGACCGTCGCGGCGAGCGAGCCGTCGCGAACCGCCTTGAGCGCGTCCGTCGAGCCGTCGTAGCCGAAGATCGCCACCTTGCCCTTGAGCCCGCGCGCTTCGATCGCCTGCGCCGCGCCGAGGGCGCTGTCGTCGTTGGCGGCGATGATGACCGCCGGCGGCTGGGGCAGCCCGGTCAGCAGGTCCTCGGTGACGGCGAGGCCCTGATCGCGGCTGAAGCGGGCGGTCTGCTCGGCGACGAACTTGTAGAGCCCGGGCTTGGCGTCGAGCGCCTTGTGCACGCCGGCGTTGCGGTCGTTGGCGTTCCTGTCGCCGGGAATGCCCTGGAGATTGACGATCGTGGCGCCGTTGGGAAACTGCTTGGCGACCGCCTCGCCCTGACGCACCGCGCCGGTCAAATTGTCGGCGGCGACGTTGGCGAGCACCTCGGAAACGCCATTGACCGGTCGGTCGACGGTGACGACGGGCACGCCGGCCTTGATAGCGGCTCTCACCGCGGGCGCGAGCGCGTCGGCGTCGGCCGGGGCGATGATGACGCCGTCGACGCCCTGAACGACGGCGGCCTCGAGGTCGGCGATCTGCTTGGGGGCGCTGAGTTGGCCGTCGGAGCGGATCACCTTGACCTTGCCGATCTTGGCCGCCTCGTCCTCGAGCTGCTCCTGCAGGAAGACGAAGTGCGGGAAAGAGAACGTCAGCTCCGAGACGAACACGGTCACTTCCGCGTCCTTGCCTTTCGGGCCGGCCGAGGCCGGCGAGGCGGCGATCGCGGCCAGCGCGGCCGCCGCGGAAAGAGACAGAATAAGCTTCTTGATCATTGGGGAGGTCCTAATCAGATGATAAACGCGATGGACTCTATCGATTTACTAGACATATGTCCAGCGCGGGTGAGAGCTGATTTGTCGCAGGCCCGCCGCGATCATTGCGACGAAGCCCGCCTCTCGACGCAGAAAGCTGATTCTGCCGCGGATTCGGCGCCTACGCGGCGCCGCGCGCCTCGCCCGGGCGCCGGCCGACGCCTCACCGGGCGCGAAAGGGAAGGCGGGCGCTACGCGCTCCGCGCCTCCGCCGGATTCTCCCAGGTCGCGCCCGAAAGCACGCCGCCGTCGACGGCGACGGCCTGGCCGGTGATATAGGCGGATGCCGGGGAAGCGAGCAGCAGCGCCGTCCCCACCAGGTCGTCCGGCGTCGCCAGCCTTCCGTTCGGGATGAAGTTCTTGAACCATTGGTCGCGGTACGGGTCGTCCCACAACGGCCGGGTGAACTCCGTGCGCACGAAGCCCGGCTCGATCGCGTTGACCTGGATGTTGTCCTCGGCCCATTCGCACGCCTGCGCCTTGGTCAGCTGGCTGACGGCGGCTTTCGAGGCGGCGTAGACGGAGATGGTGTTGAAGGCGTGCTTGGCGCTGAGCGAGCTGATATTGACGATCTTGCCGCCGCCGCGCCGCTTAAGATGCGGATGGGCGGCTTGGCCGAGGAAATAGACCGCCCTCAGGTTGACGCCGATGATCGCGTCGAAATCGTCTGGCGTCACGGCGTCGATGCGCTTGCGGCGATTGACGCCGACGCTGTTGACGAGAATGTCGAGCCCGCCGAGCTTGGCGGCCGCGGTGTCGACCAGCGTCTTGATCGCCGCGGGGTCGCGGACGTCGGCGGCGAGCGTTTCGACCTCGACGCCGGCGGCCTTGACCAGCGCGCGCGCTGCCGCGAGACGTTCGGGGTCGACGTCGTGGATGAGCACACGAGCGCCGGCCAGGGCCAGCGCGCGCGAAAGAATGCGGCCGATCGCGCCGCCGCCGCCGGTGACGAGCGCCGTCTTGCCCCGTAGCGAAAAAAGCTCTGCGAGAATGTCCGACATCGAATGACTCCTGGTCAAGAAACTCAGAGGGCGATCGGCCGAGCGGGATCGAGAATCCATTCGCTCCATGAACCGACGTAGTGGCGAGCGCCGTCGAGCCCGGCGTGGGCGAGGGCGACGAGGTTCTGCGCCGCCGTGACCCCCGAGCCGCAGTAGAAGATCGCCCGCTGCGGCGGGACGTCGCCCAACAGGCCCAGGTAATGGGCGCGCAATTCCTCCGGCGTGCGGAATCGGCCGTCGGCGCGGAGCGTGGCGGCCCGATCGGCGAGGCGCGCGCCGGCGATATGGCCGCGGACCGGATCGTGATAGACGCCGCGGCCATGGAACCCCTCCGCCGAACGGCTGTCGAACAGGGCCCACGTCGGGTCTTCGCGGCGGCGCTCGACCAACGCGAGGTCGGCGACGAGCTCGCGGCGCTCGACCCCCTGGTAGGTCGACGGCGCGCGAGCGGCGACGCGAGCGTCGGTCGGCCGCCCTTCGGACAGCCATTGATTCCAGCCGCCGTCGAGCACGGCGGCGGCGTCATGGCCTGTCCAGCGCAGCATCCACCAGACGCGCGCCGCGGCCATCATCCCGCCGCTCGCGTCGTAGACGACCACCTGCGTTCGCGGCGTCACGCCCCAGCGCGACAAGGTCGCCCGCCACGATGCGAAAGCCGGCAGTGGGCGCCGCCCGGTCCTGCCGGGCGCGATCTCCCCGGCCAGATCCGTGGCGAGATTTGCATAGAGCGCGCCGGGAATATGGCTCTCGGCGTGGACCCGCTGGCCCCACGTCTCGTCGGCGAGCGTAAAGCGGGCGTCCAGCGCCAGCCAGTCTGGATCATCGAGGTGGGCGGCCAGGGTCTCAGTCGAAACGATCGCATTAAGTGACATTCGATTCTCCGCTGCGCCGCACGCGACGGCGCTTCACATGCAAAATTTGGAGGTTAGAAACGGGATAGGCCGCACGGCGAGCGGGCGGCCTCGTCGGACAACTTGAGGCGCGCCGCGCCGCAGAGAGCCATCGCCGATAAGCGCCCGGCGAGTCGCCTAAGAACATCAGCCCGGACGCGACGACGCGGCGCCGCTGCGTCACCCCAAAGGTTCCGATCCTTCGATTTCCTTAGGCGTCTCAAATTCATGCTTCATTTCGCCGCCTCGAGCGCCGCGCCGCGACGGCTCTCAGCCGTTCGACCGCCCCTCGCCGACGCCAAGCCTGCGTCGACGTTGGCGGGCGACCCAATGATATGTCTATTTTGTTTATGGACGTTGTCAAGTGATCGGCGGCGAGATCGTCGGCCAGAGGTTAACGCATGCGAACAGGCGCCAAATCCAAATCGCGTCGTTGCGCCGGAGAAGACGAGAGGCGGAACCAAGCGCGCCGACCGAAACATCGCCAAGGCTCTCCAGCTTCATGCCGACGATCTGCTCGGAAGTCATCGTCGCGTGGGGAATGCCTATCGGCGTGATCAGGAATTGATCATCGCCGATGCGAACGCTGACGTCGCCCGACATCCCCTGATTGACGCCGATCTCGTTCATCCGGCGGCGAGCGGCGATGATCCCGGCGCGCGGCGGGGCGTGCGCGAGGACGGCGGCTTGGACATCTGTATGATCCCGTTATTGAGTTGCGCCATTCGGCCTGCTACGGTCGGCGAACCGGTCTTCGCGCCGGTTGCAAGCTCGAACGGAAATTCGCGCCAAGCGAGTCCGCTGCGTCCATGAGAGCGGCGCGCCACCGGATCGGATTCCGCGTTTGTTCCTTCACCCGATTCCCCTGGCGAACCGGTTGAATAGGCTTGAATTGTATTTCGTAAGCGATCATTGTCATTTGTCGGACGACCGGGACGGACTTAGGAAAATGGCGGCGCGTTCGCGCGAAGGAGAAAGGTCGGGGCGTTTGCAGCGCGGGGAAAACGGAAGCCGGACCCCGCCGCTTCCGCGCCCAGGCGAATACCAGTGCGACCCCCTGCTCTGGGCGTCGTGGCTCTATCATCACGACGAGCTGACGCAGAGCCAGATCGCCGATCTCATGGGCGTGTCGCGGGCCAGCGTGGTCAACTACCTGCAGCAGGCGCGCGACCTGCATTACGTCAAGGTCGTCGTGCGTCAGGAGCTGCTGAACGCCATCGAGCTTGGGCAGAACCTCAAGGCGGCGTTCGGGCTCGCCGAATGCATGGTCATCCCCAGCGACGGCGGCTTGCGCCCTCCGAGCGAACGCATCGGCAAGGCCGGCGCCCGATATCTCGACGAGATCCTGACCAACGGCGACATTCTCGGCGTCGCGTGGGGTCGAACGGTGCTGGCGCTCGCTGAAAACTTGCCGGAGAAGGCGATGCCCGATTCCTTCGTCGTGCAGGTGATCGGCAGCCAGCGCTCTTCCTTCGACGGCTTCACCGCCGAGGAGTGCGTCGCTTTCATCGCCCGCCGTCTGCACGCGCGCTCGATCAACCTGCATGCGCCGGCGGCGGTGTCGAACGCGGCGCTCCGCGACGCGCTGATGAAAGAGCCGACGATCCAAGAGCAATTCACGCGCATCCGCTCGTGCACGCGGCTGCTGTTCGGCGTCTGCACGGTGAAGACCAACAGCCTCGTCTACGCCTCCGGCCTCATCTCGATCGAGGAAAGCAAGCATTACATCGCCAACGGCGCCGTCGGCGTGATCGCCGGCCGCTTTATCGACGCCAAGGGCGGCTGGGTGTGCGGCCCGATGGACGACCGCATGATCGGAATAACCCCCGAGGACGTCCTCAAAGTCCCGACCCGCATCGTCGTCGCCGGCGGTCCGGACAAGACCGACGCCATTCTCGGCGCCTTGCGCGGCAACTACGCCACCACGCTGATCACCGACGAGCCGACCGCGAAGAACATCCTTGGGCGCCTTTGATCCGCGGCCGATCGTCGGCTTGGTCGCCTGAGCGTCGCGCGGGTCGCAAATCCCGCGCGGGAAGCGCTCTAGTCAGTGAGAGTTGGTATTAGACGGTCGAGCAAAGCCTCGGTTCGCAAAAACAACGCTCAAGTCAAATTGCGCCCATCCCGATCGTCGCGGCATGATTATTCCCGGCCTCTATTCCTGGACAATTTGCGAGCGCGCCCGGATATCCGTTACGAATAGCTCGGTTGGGGCGCGACTCGCAAAGCTTGCATGGATACGCCCCGGGTTCAGCGCGATCGGACCGCTTGCAGCATGGCGCGGGCGTTCGCGGCGGCGGACTTGCCGTCGAATACTGCGCTTCCGGTGACGATAAGATCAGCGCCCGCGCGGGCGATCTCGGCGACATTCTGGAGCGTGACGCCCCCGTCAATGGCGACCAGAATGTCGCGCGAGGCTGAGGCGGCGATCTTTCTCGCCTGCGCGATGCGGCGAATGGCGGCGGGAATGAAGCGTTGCCCGCCCCAGCCGGGGTTCACGGCGAGCAGCATGACCAGATCGAGCTGGTCGAGCAGCGGCTCGATCGCCTCGACCGGAGTGCCGGGGTTGAGCGCGACGCCGCGCACAATGCCCCGCTCCGGGTCGTTGGCGTTTTTCATCTGCCCCAGCTGCTGCAAGACGCGATGGACGTGCCGGCTCGCCTCGACGTGGACCGTGATGATGTCGGCGCCCGCGGCCACGTAGTCCGCCACCTTGGTGAGCGGCTCGTCGATCATCAAGTGGGCGTCCTTGAGGAGCGTCGTCCGCGCCGCCCGAATCACCGGAGGCCCGAAGGTCATCATCGGCGCGAAGACCCCATCCATGACGTCAAAGTGCGCCACCGCGATCCCGGCTTGCTCGAGCACGCGCAGCTCCGAACCGAGACAGAGCAGATCGGCCGTCAGCACGCCCACGCTCAGCGTGGGCGCGGCGGCCTTCAAAGTCGCCAAGGCAGCGTCAAGCATGACGGCCAGCTTCCTCCCGTCGCAAGGACTGGTACAGCTCATGGGCGTGCTCGGGCTTCATGCCGTCATGTACAACCTTGTTGACCGCCTGAATCATCGCTGTCGGCGCCGCCGACTGGAAAATATTGCGCCCCATGTCGACCCCGGCCGCGCCTTCCTGCACGGCGCGATAGGCCATCGTGAGGGCGTCCAGCTCGGGCAGCTTCTTGCCGCCGGCCATCACCACCGGCACCGGGCAGGAGGCTGTCACCGTCTCGAAACCGTCGTCGACGTAATAGGTTTTCACGAACTGCGCGCCGAGCTCGGCGCAGATGCGGCAGGCCAAGCGGAAATAGCGCGCGTCGCGCGCCATGTCCTTGCCGACGGCGGTCACGCCGAGCACCGGGACCCCGCAGCCGAGTCCGGCGTCCACCAGCCGCGTCATGTTGTGGACGGACTGCGACTCAAATTCGCCGCCGATGAACACCTGCACCGCCACCGCCGACACATTGAGCCGCACGGCGTCGCTCATGTCCACCGCGATCTGCTCGTTCGACAGCTCCTTGAGGATGCTCGGCCCGCCGCTGGCGCGCAGCACGACGCCGCTTTGCAGGGAAGACGGGACGGTGGTGCGCAGGATGCCGCGCGTGCACATCAGGGCGTTGGCGTGCCGGAGCAGCGGGAGGATGGTGACGTCAATCCGCTCGAGCCCGGAGGTCGGGCCCTGAAAGTAGCCGTGGTCCACGGCCAGCATCACGGTCTTGCCCGAACCGTGTTGAAAGACGCGCGAAAGCCGGTTCTGCATCCCCCAGTCGAGCGCGTTGGCGCCGCGGACGTTGGACTGCGACGTCTTCACGGGAGTGTCGAGGAAAAATTCCTTGGTTTCCTTGAGGTTGTCGGTGTCGGCCATCTTCGCTTTTCCTTCTGTGGGAGCAATTTGATCGTCATACGCGCGTGTTCACGCTGCCTGACCCCGCTGGGCGAACGCGCCGCTTGGTCCAAGCGGGGTTCGGTCCGAGCGAAGGATCGACTCGCGAGGGTTCAGATGACTCTTTCATTGCCGCCGTCCACCGGCACCTGCGCCGCTGTGGTCTTGGCGAACAGCGGCCCGCACATCTCGGCGGCGAGTTCGGCGACGTCGCGGCTTCTGACCTCGGTCTTGAGCACGTTATTGGTTTTGTATTCTTCCACGGTGAGACCGTAGTGCTTGGCCCTCTGGGACAGCACCTCCTTGGTCCAGATCCCGGTGTCGAACACCGCGTTCGGGTGCAGGGAGTTGATGCGGATCCCGTCCGCTCCCCACTCCAGCGCGGCGACGCGCGCGAGCTGGTTGAGTCCGGCCTTGGAGACGGAATAGGCCGCCGCGCCCGGGCCGGGCGCCGGCACGTTCTTAGAGCCGATCACCACGACGCGCCCTTGCCGGGGCGCAAGCTTGAGCAAGGGATGACACGCGTGCAGCAGGAACAGGTTGGCGTCGAGGTTGAGCGCCATGACTTTGCGCCAGTCGTCGGTGGTGAGCTCGCCGATCGTGCGGCTGGGGGGGAAGACGCCTGCGTTCAACACCAGCATATCTAGCCCGCCGTAGGCGAGGACCGCGCGCTCGAGCCCGAGCGTGACCGCGCGCTCGTCTTTCATGTCGCATCGGATGCCGAGGAAATCCTTGCGCCGGAATAGCTGCTCGATCGCGGGATCGATATCCAGACCGACCACGGCCGCGCCGCGCGCGAGAAAAGATTCGACGCAGGCCTTGCCTATGCCGGACGCGGCGCCGGAAACGAGGGCGATTTCGCCAGCGAAGAGGGCTCGCGCGCCTTCTTTTCTCAGCTTGCGCTGTTCCAAGTCCCAGTATTCAACCTGGAACAGCTCGCGGGCGGACAGGGCGCGATAGCCGCCCAGAGCCTGCGAGCGTTGCATCGCTCGCATGCTGTTACGATAGATGTCCGCGACGATCGCAGCGTCATCCGCGGCGCCGCCGGCCACGACGAGGCCGAACGCCGGGTCGAGCGCGACGCGCGGCGAAGGATCAAGCCTCGGCGTCGCGCCAGTCGCGCGCGGCGCCTGCTCATCGCAAAAGGAGCGGTAGTCGCGCACATAGGCGGCCACGTCCGTGCCGAGCATGGGCAGGCGCTTGGTCCAGATGACGTGGTCCGGCGTGATCGGCCCTTGCTGCGAGAGCTCGCGCAGGTCCGCACGCTGAGCGAAAGCCAGCGTCTCCTCGTCGGAAAGCGTCGCCATGATCATCGGCGCGCCTGCGGCGTCCGACAATTTGCGGCGAAGCTGCGCTTGCTGCAGCATCTCGACCTTAGCCGGCCTCGCGCGAGGCGCCGAGATATCCCAGGCGCGCTGCGCTTTGAGGTAATCTTCAGCGCGGCCCACCAGTTCGATCATGCGCTCGTAGGATTGCCTGGCGCTATCTCCGAACGAGAAAATTCCATGGTTCATCAGCACCAAACCGATGGTGCCGGCGTTGGATTGGCGCGAATACTCGCGCGCGCACAACTTCGCGAGACCGAAGCCGGGCTTCACGTAAGGGACGATTACGACCGTGTCGCCATAGATTTCGCGGATGCGGCGTTCCGCTTCAGGAGCGTCGGTGACGGCCAGGACCGCATCGGCATGCGTGTGATCGACGTATTTGTGGGGCAGATAGGCGTGCAGCAGGGTTTCAATCGAAGGCGCCGGCGCCGGATGTTTCAGGGTGCAGACAGCCAACTCGTTGGCCAACTGCGCGTCGGACAGGGTCGCCAGTTGCGCCAGCCGTCGCACATGATCCAGCGACAACAGCGCGAATCCCGCCGCGTCGATGGTTTCAAGGTCGCAGCCGCTCCCTTTGATGTGGAGGGCGTCTTGGTCCTCGCCGAAGAGGTTTTTCTCTACGACCTTGACGGACGTATTGCCGCCGCCATGCAACACGAGCGTCTTGTCGCGCCCCAGCAAACGCGACGTGTAGATGCGCAGGCCCAGTTCTCCTCCGAATTGCGCCGCCTCGTCATCGTTCCATAGACTCTGCATTACGTCCCTCTTTCCAAACTTGAGTCGCTTAAATGGCGCGATTTGGAGATCTCGCCGGGCGTCTCTCGAGCAAAGCCCTGAGTTAACGCGCCGGCCGAGCCGACAGGGAGCGTGGCGCCATCTCCGGGTACAGGCGGCTCAGACCCGCCTGACTCGCTTCGGCGACGCCGCGCTCGGTGATGAGGCCGGTGACGAGGCGGGCCGGCGTCACGTCGAAGCCGTAGTTGGCCGCCCGGCTGCCGGTCGGCAGGATATCGACCGTCGCCAGCGCGCCGTCGCTCGTCCGCCCGGTGACATGCGACAACTCGCGCGCGTCGCGCTCCTCGATCGGGATTTCCTTGACGCCGTCGCTGAGCGTCCAGTCGATGGTGGTGAAAGGCAGCGCGACGTAAAAGGGAACGCCGTTGTCGCGCGCGGCGAGCGCCTTCAAGTAGGTGCCGATCTTGTTGCAGACGTCGCCGGAAGCCGTGGTGCGGTCGGTGCCGACGATGACCATGTCGACGAGGCCGTGCTGCATGAGATGGCCGCCGAGATTGTCGGCGATTACCGTGTGGTCGACGCCGTGCTGGCCGAGCTCGAACGCCGTCAGGCTGGCGCCTTGATTGCGGGGCCGCGTTTCGTCGACCCAAACGTGGACGGGAATGCCAGCTTCGAAAGCCATGTAGATCGGCGATAGCGCGGTGCCCCAATCGATGCAGGCGAGCCAGCCGGCGTTGCAGTGCGTGAGGATGTTGAAACGGTCGGGCTTGCCCTTTCTCTCCCAAAGCCGGCGAATGATCTCGAGGCCGTGACGTCCGATCGACTTGCAAGTCTCGACGTCTTCGTCGCAGATCTCGGCGGCGCGACGATAGGCGAGCCCCATGCGCTCGGACGGCGCGACCTTCTCGAGCCGACCTCGCAGATCGTCGAGGCCCCAGCGCAGGTTGATCGCCGTCGGCCGCGTTCCCAGCAGCCCGGCGTACGCTTTGGCGAGGTTCGCGTCCGACGGGTCCTCGCGCATCGCCAGCGCCAGTCCGTAGACGCCGGTCGCGCCGATCAGGGGGGCGCCGCGCACCACCATGTCGCGGATGGCGTCGGCGGCTTCCCGCCAGGTCCGCAGCTTCTTGATCTCCACCTCGAACGGCAGCTTGGTCTGATCGAGGACCTCGACGCCCCAGGAATCGGGGGCGATCCAAATCGTGCGCGTTGTCTTGCCGTAGATTTTCATCACTGCCTCTCCGGATCGTCCGCCGCGTCCAACGGCGACGACGCTCGCCTCCGCGACGAGTCGAGAACCGCCTCCGTGTTGGTCGGCCAAGCAGATTTCGCCCCGTCCGCCTCAGCGGACGGGAGTGGCTTTCACATCGATTTGTCGGCGGCGACGACCGCCTCGCTCACCGCCTCGATCGTGGCGAAACGCTCGCGATCGACCAGAAACGAACGGGCGAGGCGAAGCGCCTTACGCTCCCCCTTGGCGCGCAGGTCCTTGTCGGCGATCGTCTCGAAGTCGGCGACGTGGGCGAGCCCGAGGATGCGCCGGATCATCTTGCAGCCGGCGAAGCCGAGGGTGTCGGAGAACAGGCGGCGCATGTAGCGTCGCTGCTCTGCGGCGAGCGCCTTTCGCCCGGCGGGGTCGGCGAACAGCTCCGCGGTGTAGGCGTCGCCGCGCCCCTCGGTATTCCAAAGGTCGATGAAACGGGCGTCAAAACGGTTCCAGACGTCGATGGTCTGGCCGAGGATCCAGGCCCGGTGCGCGTCCCGCCCTCCCGGCGCCGTCTCATGGCCGATCTGAGAGAGATAGGCGAGGATGAGGTTGGCGATCAACGCGCCGGTGTCGAAACCCATCGGGCCGAAGAAAGCGAATTCCGGGTCGATCACGCGGATGTCGTTCGCCGTCGCCATGATCGAACCGGAGTGCAGGTCGCCGTGGACGAGCGCCTCGGCGCTGCTCAGGAACTTGAGCTTCATCGCCTGGGCGGCGGCCTTGAGCGGGCCGTCCAAGCGGATTTCCAGGGCGATGTCGTCGAGTTGCGGCGACGTCCAATGGTTAAGCTTCGCGTCGCGATAGGGATCGGTGAAGACGAGGTCCTCGGTGATCTTGCACAGCTCGGTGTTGGCGCAGAACATCGCCATCCGCCGCTTCTTTTCGAAGGCGGGCAGGTAGAGATCCGAGGTCTTGAACAGGGTCGCCGCCATGAACTCGGCGAGCGTCTCGGCGAAGCGCGGATATTGAACGCCGTCTATCAGCCCTTTACGCATGATGACATGCGGCGTTAGGTATTCCATGACGACCAGCGCCTGAACCTCGTCGAACAAAATCACCTTGGGCGTCAGGCCGGGCGCGCATTCGCCCTCAGTCAAAAGGGCCTGACTTTCAAAGAACGAACGATCCAACGGCAATGGCCAGGAGTCGCCGACCAGGCGGACATAGGGCAGCGCCTGCTTGACCACCACCGCGCCTGCCGGCCCCTTGACGATGAACACCAGATTGAGGTTGCCGTCGCCGACCTCGTTGACGCGCCATTGGTCCGGGCGACCGCCGAGAATAGAGGCGACGGCTTCAAAGCCCCCGAGATAGGCGGATAGCGAGCCGTCCGTCATTGGGTGATAGTCGACGCCCCCGGTAAGGGGGGTTCGCACATCCTGCATGGGGTTCCTCCATCCCGCGCCAATCGTCTTCGAGCCGCCGACGCATTGCTTCGGATTCGCGCCTGGCGCTGTCCCGGAACACGACACTGGCGTCGTTTTAGTCGTTTGTCAAGACGTCGTGACGATTGACAAACGATGCCGCCGTCGCTACGGTGCTTGCACTTGAGCTCGGAAGAAGCTCGCGCGCTGGTTTGCGGAGGAGGCGGGTGGCGGCATGGGCGACCCAGGCAGGGAGGTGATTCGCATTCGCGGCCTGACCAAGCGGTTCGGCAGCACGATGGCGGTCACCGACGTCGATCTCGACATCCGGACGGGCGAGGTTCTGGCCCTGATGGGCGCCAACGGCGCCGGGAAATCCACCCTGATCAAGATTCTGTGCGGCGTCCATCCCGCTGATTCCGGCGCGATCGAGATCGACGGCCGCAAGGTCTACTTCCGCTCGCCGCTCGAGGCGTGCGCCGCCGGCATTCACGCGGTCCACCAGATCATCAACGACGGCGTCGTCCAGCAGTTGACCGTCGCCGAGAATCTGGCGCTCGACGAGATTTGCCAGCCCGCCGGTCCGGTGATGCTCAACCGCCGCCGCATCGCCGAGCGCGCCGCCGAAATCCAGACGATCCTGGGCCTTCATCTGCCGCTCGACCGGGCGATGAGCGATCTCGGACAGGCCGAGCGCCAGCTCGTTGCGATCGCCCGCGCCCTGTCCCACGAGCCGAAGGTGCTGATCCTGGACGAGCCGACGTCGTCCCTGTCGGAGTCAGAGGCCTCGCGCCTGTTCGCCATCATCGAGGAATTGCGGTCGCGCGGCGTGGCGATCATCTACATCAGCCACCGCATGTCCGACGTCCGTCGTCTCGCGGATCGGGCGGTGGTGATGCGCGACAGCCGGATTCGCGCGGAGTTCCAAAAACCGCTCGACTTCGACGGAATCGTCAACGCCATGGTCGGGCACCGAACCGGCGCGGGCAGCAGGGTGCCGGTTTCCGGCGGCAAGCCGGTGATGGAGCTGCGCGACTTCAGCCTCGTCGCCGGCGCCGCGCCGTTCGACCTCGACTTGCGCGAAGGCGAAGTCGTTGTCGTCACCGGCCTGATCGGCGCCGGCAAGTCGGAGCTCGCCGAATGCCTGTTCGGAACGCGCAGCCCGGCCAGCGGCGCGATCAAGATCGACGGCCGGCCGTTCACGCCGAAGTCGCCGGGCGAAGCGATCGACGCCGGCGTCTTCCTGGCGCCCGAGGATCGCGGCAACGCCTCGCTCGTCACCGAGTTCTCCGTGCGCGACAACATGACGCTGCCGTTCCTGCGTTTCTTCAGCAAGCTATCGCTGCTTCAGTCGGATCAGGAGTGCGTGGCGGCGAACGCGCAGGTGCGCGACCTCGCGATCAAGTGCGGTTCGATCGATGTCCCGATTCTGTCCCTGTCCGGGGGCAACCAGCAGAAGGTGGTGCTCGGCCGTTGGCTGGTGCGCCCCGCGCGGCTCCTGATCCTCGACGAACCCTTCCAGGGCGTCGACATCGGCGCCCGGCAAGACATTGGCCGGCACCTTCGTGAGACGGCGGCGGGACGAGCCACGCTCGTCATCTGCTCTGACCTCGAGGAAGCGACGGAAATCGCCGACCGCATCGTCGTGATGCGCGACTTCTCGCTGGCGGGCGTTCATTCGCTGAACGACCTCTCGGCCGACCAACTGGTCGCCGAGATGAGCAGCGTCGTCCTGCCCGCCGCCTTCGGCTGAGTAGCGATTCACCAAGGGTTCGCCATGCAATCTCAATCCCCAAACACCGCCGCCTCCATGACCGCCCCCGGCGCCGACGGGCCGGCCAGAGCGACAAGCGGCCAGGTCGTCAAAGACTTCATCATCAAGTACGGGCTGCTCGTCATTCTTCTGTTGATGATCGTCGTCTTCTGGCGGCTGGAGCCGGCTTTCGCCAGCGCTCGCAACATGTTCTCGATCTTGCAGGCGGTTTCGGTGACGGCCCTGCTGGCGCTTGGCGTCACGGTGACTCTGGCGATCGCCGGCTTCGATCTGTCGATCGGATCGACGGCGGCCATGTCGCTGATGGCGTCGAGCTACGCCATGGTGATTCTCAACCAGGGCACGGTGGTCGCCGTCGTCGTTTGCCTGTTGCTTGGGGCTTTGATCGGCTACCTGAACGGCGTCCTGATTGTCCGCGGTCGGATTCCCGACCTTCTCGCCACGCTCGGCATGATGTTCCTGCTGCTCGGCCTGCAGTTGATTCCGACCGGAGGACGCTCGATCGCCAAGGGCATGACGCTCGCCAACGGCGCCGCCGCGACGGGCTCGTTCACCGACGCCTTTCTCGCGCTCGGGCGCTACCGCGTGTTCGACCTGATTCCTCTGCCGGTGATCATCATGCTGGTCGGGGCGATCATCCTCTGGGTCTTCATGGAGCGCTCGCGCTATGGCCGCGTGCTTTACGCCATCGGCGGCAACGAACGGGCGACTCGCCTCGCCGGCGCGCCGGTCGAGCGTTACAAGATCGCCGCCTACATGATTTCCGGGCTGTTCGCCTCGGTTGGCGGCATCCTTTTGTCGGCCCGCGTCGGGCGCGGCGACGTGACGTCGGGATCGTCCCTCTTGCTCGACTCCGTCGCCGCGGCCCTGATCGGCTACGCGGTGCTCGGCGCGAAAAAGCCCAATGTCTTCGGAACGGCGATCGGCGCCGTGTTCGTCGGCGTCCTGCTCAACGGCCTCACCATGCTGAACGCGCCTTATTACGCCCAGGACTTCGTCAAGGGGCTGGTTCTGGTCTTCGCACTTCTCTTCACCTTCGGCTTCGCTTCCTCGCAGCGTCGCTGACGCCGCTGGCCGTCGCCGGCAGCGGCGGCGGCGTTCCCGCATCGGCCGATCGAACCGGCGAACGGCCTCGACAGCTTCGCCGGACGGGAGGCGTTTGCCGGCGGAAAACCAAGTCGAGCGAGGAGTTGACTGGGGACAGGTCGCCTTTTGGACCTGTCGAGAGAAACCTCACCAAGGAGTAGCAATGATGATTGATCGGAGGACTTTCCTCGCCGCGTTGGCCAGCGCGTCGACAATCGCTGGCTTGCCGCTTTCCGCGCGCGCCGCCGGCATCGCCGGCGCTCCCGGCATCTTCGGCAAGCGGCAGGTGAAGATCGCGCTGGTGCGCTACCTGTCGACCGGCGACTTCTTCCAGTATTACCTCGCCGGGGTGACGCGGCAGGCCGAGGCGCTCGGCGTCGAGCTGCACGTCCTCGACTCCCGCCAGGACGCCGCCCTTCAGGCGGAAATGCTCCAGCAGGCGATGAACCTCAACGTCGACGGCATCATCCTGCAGCACGGTCTGACCGAAACGCTGAAAGAGCCGGCCGCCAATGCGGTCAAGGATGGCTTCAAGGTCGTCGCCTTTGACGTCAACTGCGAGAATCCGAGCATTCCGCAGATCGAACAGAACGACCGCGAGCTGGCGCGCCTCTCGCTCGAGCAAGCCGTGGTGGACAACGGCCAGAGCTTCAAGGCCGGCTACGTTTATGTGCCTGGGATCGCGCCGCTCGACCGCCGCGACGAGACCTGGCAGGCGATCAAGAAGAAGTATCCCGGAATCAAGGAAGTGGCGCACTGGGGGACGATGAACAACCCGATCGCCAACTCGGTCGCCGACCAGACGGCGGCGGTGCTGCGCGCCAACCCGGACATCAACGTCATCTTCGCGCCCTTCGACGAGTTCGCCAAGGGCGTCAAGACCGCCGTCGACGAGGCCGGCCTCAACGCGCAGATCAAGATCTACTCGGCCGACATCTCGACGCCGGACATCTCCGCGATGACCGAGCCGAAGAGCGCCTGGGCGGCCACGGCGTGCACCTCGTCGGCGGTGGTGGGCGAGGTTTGCGTCCGCACGCTCGCGCTGTTGCTCGCCGGCGTCGATCCGGGCCAGCAAGTCATCGTTCCGCCAACCCTGGTCAGCCAGAAGCTGCTGCTCGACAAGGGCATCAAGAACATGGCCGACCTGGCGGCCAAGCTGCCGCAGTTCTCGAAGGCCGACGTCTCGATGGCGCCGTGGATTCCCGAACCCAAGCGGGGTTGATCCACGCAATCGGCGAAAGACGCATAGCGGACGACCGGCCCTTTCAGGCCGGTCGTTTTTGTTTGCGCGGTCCCGTAGAGGCCTCAGCGCCATCCTCCGGCGGCTTCGCGGGCTGACTCTGGGTGGGACTCTGCCAAGGCGCCGTCAGCTGCGAACAGTCGCCGAGGATTGGGGCGCAACTTCACACCCGGGCCTCATCCGCCACTCCGATCGCGGCGTCCTATGCGCCTCGGCCGAATACGCGGCCGGCTCAATCGGCGCGGCTTTCAGCGTTCGATCAGCCGGTCAGGCGACCCCTAGAGCGACACCAAGGCCGAAAGTTTCATGAAGACGCTCAAAGCCGAAAAGCCGGCGGCGAAGCTTACGTCAGCGTCGACGCCGTCTACGACGCCGACCGCCTCCATTCTGCGCTCGGCGACAAATTCCTCGCTGTCTTTGAAGCCGCTTTCAGCGACCCCGGCGACCAAGACCGCCACTCCGCAACCGCCTTGTCGCCAATTTGGCGCGTCTCACAGCAGGGACGCTGTCCGCCGCGGCCCCGAAAACCTTTCGGGGCTGTCGTCGCGATCAGGCTGCGGCCTAACGACGGCGACCGCGCGCTGCGCAAACGCCCGCGTCACGCTTCGGCGATTGCGTCGCGCATCAGCTTGATCGCTTCGCCGATCCGGTCGCCGTAGCGCAGCAGGCTCCCGCCGAGCAGGAAGACGGCGTCGTCGCCGTACATCCGCACCATGTCGCGCGCGCGATCGACGCTCATGCCGCCGCCGGGGCTGGGCAGGATCGGGCGGCCGATCCCTCTCACGTCGCGGCACGCGTCGGCGATCGAGACGCATTCGGCCGCGCTGAAGCCGAACCGACCGCCGACGTTAGGAAAGATCGAGATGTCGGCGCCCGCCAGCCGCTGCAGCGTTCCGAACATCATCGCGTGGGTGAAGCCGAGCGTGTCGGAGAGGACGTAGCTGCCGAGAAAGCTCGGGTGGGTCATGATCGGCAGGCCGAACGTCTCGTCGCGCGCGAGATGGCGGACCGCGTCGAAGCCGAACAGGCCCGGCAAGACGACAACGCCGCCCGCTCCGCAGTCCTTGGCGAAGCGGGCGTAGCCGAGCGCGTCGGCGGACTGTCCGGCGACGTTCGGCATGTAGAGGCACGCGCCGCCGGTCTCCCGGTTGGCGCGCGCGACGGCGGCGCTGATCTTCTCGCAGCGCTGCTTGAACGGCGCCATCGACTGATTGGTCAGCCCATGGTCGTCCTTGATCGCGTCCGCGCCGGCGAGCGCGCAGCGGTAGGCGATGTCGGCGAGCGTGGCGACGTCGGAACCCTGCGGCTTGATCACCGGGCAGACCATTCCCCCGGTCGCCCGCCGCGCCAGCCGCCGCACGCCTGCGACGCCGAATCGCGCGCCGGGGAAACGCTCGGCCAAGGTCGAGCCGAGCTCGAGGCCGACGACCTTGAGGTCCTTCTGGATCGACGAGTTGCCGAAGATCACGTTGAGGAGCTGGGGGAGCTCGTCGCTGACGCTGTCGGGGCTGTAGGAGATCTTGGCGAGATAGCGCCCGTCTCCCTCCTCGGCGATCGATTCGATCTGGCCGACGATCTCGTCGGCGATGTAGCCGCGCGGCACGACGTCGCGCGGAATCTCCACCGTCTGCTCGAGCGCGATTCCCGCTGCGCGCTCGTTCGCCTCGTCGGCGCTCGCAGCGAAGATCCGATAGGTCACGGAAAAGCGCGACATCACAGCGCCTCGGCTTTGGCCGCCGAATGAACGGCGTCGATGCGGACGGCGGCGAGGTCGGCTTCGACGATCCCGGTCTTCCTGCCGAGCAGGCGCTCGACCCCGCCGACCAGCGCGAGCGCGTCGAGGCCGTAGTAGCGCATCAGGTAGGGCCGCGAGCCGCCGTGGGCGAAGGTGTCCTTGAGGCCCAGACGGACAAGCTTCTTGCCGACCCCGTGGTCGGCGATCGTCTCCGCCGCCAACGAGCCGACGCCGCCCTCGGTGACGTGGTTCTCGAGCGTGACCGCGCCGTAGCGCACGGCGGCGAGATGGTCGAGCAACGCCTGCGGGTCGAAGGGCTTCAAGGTGTTCAGGTGCAGGTGGCGGATCGACACGCCGGCGCGCTTCAACGCCTCGCGGGCGCGCATCGCCTCTTCGGTGGCGATGCCGGCGGTGACCACGAGCACGTCGTCGCCGAGGCTCAGCTCGCGCATTTCACCGACCTTGATCGGCGTGTCGAACAGGCGCGGAACCGAGCCGCGCAGCACGCGGCAATAGACCGGACCGTCGATCGAGTCGGCCGCTTCGCAAATCGACTCGACCTCGGTCGCGTCGCCGGTCTCCAGGATGGTCATGTTGGGGATCGAGCGCATGACGGAGACGTCCTCGATCGCCTGATGGGTCATGCCGCCCGGAGTAGTGACGCCGGGCAGGAAGCCCATCAGCCGAACTCTTCGCCGCGGATAGGCGACCGAGGCGATCAGCTGGTCGTAGGGCCGGCGATAGAGGAAGACGCCGAAAGTGTGCACGAACGGCCTGAAGCCGGCGAGGCCGAGGCCGCCGGCGAAGCTCATCAGGTTCTGCTCCGCCATGCCAAGCGAGAGGAACTGGTCGGGATGGCGGTCGCGGAAGCCGTCGATCTCGCACGACGAGGTCAGGTCGGCCGACAGGCAGAGAACCTCCGGGTGGGCGACCGCGTATTTCTCGAAAGCGCCCGCGTAGGGACGCGTGACCATTTCAACCATGGCGCGACCTCAATGACTATAAGCGACGGGAGCGACGCCGAGCTCGGCGGCGATGGCGCGGTTGGTTTCGGCGCGGTCGTCCTCGGTCTTGAAGCGCACGTAGTGCAGGCGCGGGAAGCGGCGCTTGAGATAGGACATGCCGCGGTACGGGCTGGTGTGGGCGAGGATGATCAGCGGCCTGCCCTCGTGCGGTTCGTTCACGGCCTGGCGCATCGCGCCGAGGTCGTGGCCGTCGATTTCGACGGCGCGGGCGCCGAAGGCCTCGAGCTTAGCCCTGATGTCGCCGACTCCCATCACGCTCGCCATCGCGCCGTCGCATTGCTGCGCGTTGACGTCCATGATCGCGTAGAGGCTGTCGATGCGGTGGTAGACGGCGGCCTGCACCGCCTCCCAGGTCTGCCCCTCCTCGACCTCGCCGTCCGACATGAACACCCATGCGCGGCCCGGCTCGCCCTTGCGGCGGCGTCCCCAGGCGAGGCCCGCGGCGGTCGAAAGCCCGACGCCGAGGGTGCCGTTGTGCACCTCCATGCCGGGGGAATGCTCCGCGCCGATCATCTCGACCGAAGAGCCGTCCTTGTTGAACATCTGCAGGCCTTCGGGCGCCATCCGGCCGACCTCGATCAGGGTGGCGTAGGCGACGAGGGCGTAGTGCGCTGGGGCGATGAACAGCCGATCGTACTGCGGCGCCGCCGGGCCGTTGTAGCCGGCGCCGGTGTGATAGCCGGGATTGGACGACGAAGGCGTGCCCGAGAACGGCGCAGGAATCATCGGCAGCGTCGGCTCGCCGAGACGAAGCTCCTCGTTGTAGAGCCAGGCCAGCTGCTCCGCCGAGGAGCAGGCCTGGCTGAGGTAGCCGCCGTTGTTGCGCAAGGTGTGCTCGAACACCCGCCGGCGAATGCCGAGCGCGACCTCCTCGGTGGTCTTCGCGTTGATCATCGGCGCCTCCTTGAAAGCCTCTTCCCCCTCCTGCTGACATATGTCAAAATTGCTGCCATATGTAAAGCGCATTGATCGCCGCCTTTGGAGGTCCGTCGCCATGTCCGGCCGATACGCCAGCGCCCATCGGGGCAGCCACCGCGCCGAAGGCGCAGGCATCGCCAGAAAGCGCCCAAGACGACCCGTCTCGCCATCTGCGCGGCGCGGTCGACGAGACGCTGCAAGGGAATCGCGCGCGGCCATCGGCGGCGCAGGGAGAACTGCGGCCAGAGCGGCGCGAAAAGGGTCGACGCTTGAAATCGGACCGCAACGCGGCCAAGAATCGTAAAGGAGAAGGCCATTGCCAAGCTTTGACGCGGTCTTCGCCAGGTCGACGACGCTCGACATCGCCGGGCGCCCGCTGACGAAAATCCCCGATGGCGGCGCGGAACTGCTGGCGGCGACGGGCCTCGGCGCTGACGCCGGCCTCCGCGACCGCGAGCAGGTCGAGGCCTTCGTGGCGACGGCGGAGACGCTTCGATGAGCTTGCGCTCGGCGACAGGACAGCCGGAGCGGGCGCTGACCCAGCGCGACGATTCCCTGCTCGCCAATGTCGCGATCCTTTACTACCGCGACAGCCTCACCCAGAGCGAGATCGCGACGCGGCTCGGCGTGTCGCGCGCGACGGTGGTGAGCTACCTTCGCCAAGCGCGCGAGCAGAACATCGTCGACATCCGCATCAAGGGGGCCTCCTTCTCCGCGTCCACCTTGTCGAAGGAGCTGCGCGACGCTTTCGGCCTCGACGACGTCTTCATCGCGTCGACGCTTCCCGACCCCGAGGCGAGCGCGGAGCGGCAGTCGCTCGAAATCGTGCGGCAGGTGGCGCGCGTCGGCGCGATGGCGGTCTATGACCTGGCGCAACCCGGCGACGTGCTGGGCGTCGCCTGGGGGAAGACGATCGAGTTGCTGGCGGAGGAGATGCCGCGCGGCGCTGTGCCGGACTTGACCGTCTGCCAGATGATCGGCTCGATGAAGGCGCCTCAGATGCCGGCCGCCGAGACTTGCGCGATCCGCATCGCTTCGAGCCTCGGCGCCGACTGCCGCACGTTGCATGCGCCGGCGATCCTGTCGCGCCGGACGATCGCCGACGCTTTGCGGCGAGAGCCGACCATCCGCGCCCAGCTTCAGCAACTGTCGCGGTTGACCATGACCTTGTTCTCGGTCGGCGACTGTTCGCCGACCACGCATCAGGTCCGGGCGGGCATCGCCACCGTGGCGCAATTGAAGTGGTATACGGATCGCGGCGCCGTCGCGGTGTTGTGCGGCCGGCTCATCGACGCGCAGGGACGCCATGTCGAAGGCGAGCTGGACGCGCGCATGATTGGCGTCACGCCCTCCGACCTCAAGAAGGCGAAAGCCGGCGTTCTCGTCGCCGCCGGCGCCGAAAAGATCCCCGCGATCAGAGCCGCGTTGGCCGGGCGCTACGCGCGCTATCTCGTCGTCGACGAAGCGACCGGAAAGCGCCTCTTGGCGTCGCGGCGAGCAGGGTGACGTCAAGGCGACGGCGCGAAACAAGCGGTTGCAGGCCGGGCGATGACGTCCGGAGGCGTTCCCGGACGCGCGCCGAAGCGGCGCGCCGCTCCGGACAAAAGCGCGAACACCTCTTTGATTGACAGTCCTACATAATTACGGGCGGTGAGTACGGCTGCGGCCTCCGATGTGAAGCGCCGCGGAGGAAAGGATTGCGCTGGACGGATTCGCGCCTCGCCGCCGTCGCTCCCGATGGATCAGGATCAAACGCGCGATCGAGCCTCGATTTCCCGAATGGGGACCGGTTCCGACGTTCGCCCGGGCGCCGCGCCGACTCAACGGTTTGCAGCGCCGACCGACAGGTCGCGAGCCCGCGCGAATGACGACCTGGATCGCCTCAGAGGCGCCTGCGCCCCGGACAGCGCGCCGCTATTCGCCCGTCGACGCCAGGCGTTTCAATTCCGCAAACCTTGACGCGACCTTGCGCTCCGCCAATTCGACGAATTTGGCGTAGCGCGCCGGATCGGCTTCCGCGGTGATCCGAAAGCGGCTTTCGCCCGCCATATATTGAGCGAGCGGGAGGCTCGGATCGCCGCAATCCAGTTCGAGCGGCGCCCGCCCTGCGGCGGCGCGGCGCGGGTCGTAGCGATAGAGCGGCCAATAGCCGGCGGCCACCGCCGCTCTTTGCCGATCGAGGCCGGACGCCATGTCGAAGCCGTGATGGATGCAGTGCGCGAAGGCGACCACCAGCGACACGCCTTCGTAGGATACGGCCTCCTGAAGCGCCTTGACCGTCTGCGCGTCCTTGGCGCCCAGGGCGACCGAGGCGACGTAGACGTCGTCATAGGCCATGGCGATTCGACCAAGATCCTTCTTGGCGCGCGCCTTGCCTGCCATCGCGAACTTCGCTGTCGCGCCGAGCGGCGTCGCTTTGGATTGCTGGCCGCCGGTGTTCGAATAGACCTCGGTGTCGAGCACGAGGATATTGACGTTGCGCCCGGACGCGAGGACGTGATCGAGCCCGCCGTAGCCGATATCGTAGGCCCAACCGTCGCCGCCGATGATCCACACCACCTTGTCGACGAGATAGTCGGCAAGCTCCATCAACCGCAACGACGCCGCGTCCGACCGCCCGCCCAACGCCCGCTTCAAATCTGCGACGTGCATGCGGCGCGTGCGAATGGCCGCGTCGCTCTTCGCCGCCGGCTCGAGCAGCGCCGCCGCCAGCGCTTCTGGCAATTCGCCCGCCAGCCGTTGAAGCAGCGCGCGCGCCTCGTCCGCGTGGCGGTCGACGGCGAGGCGCATGCCGAGGCCGAATTCGGCGTTATCCTCGAACAGTGAATTCGACCAAGCCGGCCCACGGCCGTCGGCGTCGACCGTATACGGCGTCGTCGGCAGATTGCCGCTGTAGATCGACGAGCAGCCGGTGGCGTTGGCCACCAGCATGCGGTCGCCGAACAACTGGGTGAGCGTCCTGACATAGGGCGTCTGGCCGCAGCCAGAGCAAGCGCCCGAGAACTCGAACAGCGGCTTCACCAGTTGCGAGCCTTTGATCGTCAGGCGGACGTCCGCCCGGTCGATGTCCGGCAAGGCGAGAAACGCCTCGAACTTGGCCCGTTCGGCTTCGAGCAGCGGCGACTTCGGCGACATGGCGAGCGCGCCCTCGCATGGGCACGCCTTCACGCACAGCGTGCAGCCGGTGCAGTCTTCCGGCGCGGCCTGCAACAGATAGCGACGCTCGCCTTTCGCGTCGGCGCCAATGAACGGCACAGTCTTGAGCGAGGCTGGCGCGCCTTCCATCTGCGTCGCCAGGACAGCCTTGGCGCGCAGCGCGGCGTGCGGACAAACCATGACGCATTTGTTGCACTGGATGCACGCCGCCGGCGCCCACACCGGTATCTCGTCGGCGATATTGCGCTTCTCGAACCGGGCGGAGCCGACCGGCCAAGATCCATCGGGCGGAAATGCGCTCACCGGCAGAGCGTCGCCGCGCCCCGCCAGCATCGGCGCGGTGACCTCGCGGACGAAAGCGGGCGCGCCGTCCGGAACCCAAGGTCGCGGCGCCGAGCCGACGGCCTCGCTGGACGCCGCGATCCTTTCGAGGTGAGACAGCGCCATGTCGACGGCGGCGAAATTCCTCTCGACCACCTTGCGGCTCTTGCGGCCATAGGTCTTCTCGATCGAAGCGCGGATCGCCGCAATCGCCAGGTCCTTGGGCAACACCTGCGACAAGGCGAAAAAGCAGGTCTGCATGATCGTATTGATCCGCCCGCCCAACCCCGCCTGCTGGGCGACCTTCGACGCGTCTATGACAAAAAGCTTGATGTCCTTATCGAGGATCGCTCGCTGCGCGGCGAGCGGAAGCCTCTCCCAAGACTCTTCCGGCGAGTACGGCGCGTTGAGCAGCAGCGTGGCGCCGCGCGCGGCGTACTGCAGGACGTCGTAGCGGTCGAGGAACACGAAGTGATGGCAGGCGACGAAATCGGCTTCCCGCAGCAGGAAGGGAGACTTGATCGGCCGCGGGCTGAAGCGCAGATGCGACACCGTGACGGCGCCGGACTTCTTGGAATCGTAGACGAAGTAGCCCTGCGCATAGAGCGGCGTATGGTCGGCGATGATCTTGACCGAATTCTTGTTGGCTCCAACCGTGCCATCCGCGCCAAGACCAACGAAGACGGCGCGGAACTCGTCCGGCGCGTCCAAAGCGAAGCCCTCGTCGATAGCGAGCGACAGACCGCCGACATCGTCGGCGACGCCTACCGTGAAGCGGCGCTTCGGCTTCTCCGCCCGCAGTTCGTCGTAGATCGCCTTGACCATGGCCGGCGTGAATTCTTTCGACGCCAGGCCATAGCGTCCGCCGATCGTCAACGGCTCGGCTTCCCGGCGCGCGCCGCCGCGCGCGCGCTCTTCGGCGAGGGCGGCGACCACGTCCTGAAAGAGCGGTTCGCCGACCGCGCCCGGTTCGCGGCAGCGGTCCAGCGCCGCAATCCTGCGCGCGGAACGCGGCAGCGCCTCAAGGAAGGCGTCGACGGCGAACGGGCGGAACAGCCGCACCTTGAGCACGCCCGTCTTGCGGCCGTCGCGATTGAGCCGCTCGCAAGTGATCTCCGCCGTCTCGGCCGCAGATCCGATGACGACAATCACCTCTTCGGCGTCGGGAGCGCCGACGTAGTCGAACAGCCTGTATTGTCGGCCGGCGATCGCGGCGAAGCGGTCCATCTCGCCCTGAACGATCGCCGGCAGGGCGTCGTAATAGGGATTGCGGGCCTCGACTCCCTGAAAGTAGGCGTCGGGATTCTGCGCGGTGCCGCGCAAGACGGGGTGATCGGGACTGAGCGCGCGACGACGCATCGCGGCGATTTCGCCTTCGTCGATCATGCCGCGCAGGTCGTCGTCGGAGAGCGGCGCGATCTTCGCCACCTCGTGCGAGGTGCGGAAACCGTCGAAGAAATGCACGAACGGCACGCGCGCGCGCAGGCTCGCCGCCTGGGCGATCGCCGCCATATCCTGCGCTTGTTGGACCGAGCTCGACGCCAGCATGGCGAAGCCGGTCTGACGCACCGCCATCACATCGGAATGATCGCCGAAGATCGACAGCGCATGCGTGGCGATGGTCCGCGCGGTGACGTGCATCACGAACGGCGTCAGCTCGCCGGCGATCTTGTACATGTTGGGGATCATCAACAGCAGGCCTTGCGACGCCGTGAAGGTCGTCGCCAGGGCGCCGGCCTGCAAAGCGCCGTGCACGGCCCCGGCCGCGCCGCCTTCCGACTGCATCTCGACGACGTCGAGACCGCGGCCCCAGAGGTTGAGGCGGCCTTCCGACATCCATCGGTCCGCCAGCTCGCCCATCGTCGACGACGGCGTGATTGGATAGATGACCGCCATTTCGTTCATCCGGTAGGCGACCGAGGCGCAGGCCTCGTTGCCGTCGACGGTGATCATCTTCATGTTGGCGCTCATGGTTGCCGCACTTTCGCTGGTCCTACTCTCAGGCGTTGCTTTCTGCTAGCGACGCACATTCGACAGGGCGACGAGTCCGCGGCCCATTCGCCTAAGACCTGGAAACGCGGGCGCGGCCCGCGCGGCGCCCACGGCGAATTCGCAATAGGCGTTGGCCAGTTGCGTGCGATAGACGTCGCGCGCCGCCGGGTCGTCGAGCGATTCCAGGCCGTCGACGCGCGACAGGTTGTCGTGGAAACGCTTCAGGATGGGCAGTCGGCTCACCGCCATCACTTTGGGGTCGAAGGTCAGATCGAAATAGGCGAAGAAGTCTTCGGCGCTCGAAAGGTCGGCGAGATCCCGCCAAAGCTGGCTCATCAACGAGGAACCTCGCTCGACGCGCGCAGCGCGCCCGCGGCGTCTCGATAGAAGCGGAAGAGATCGGCGTCGCTTGGCGCGCGCTTGGTGACGTCGACAAAACGGCGAACGCGCCTCAGGATCGCCTCGGCCTGCTTCCTCGCCAGCGACAGGCCGAGCCGGTCGCAGACATGAAGGACGGCGGCTAAGCCCGAGTGCTTGCCGAGCGCCCGCCGGCGCTCGCGCCCCAGCTCAGCCGGATCGAGGCTCTGATAGTTGTGGCGGTCGCGCAGCAGCCCGTGCGCGTGAATGCCCGACTCGTGGGTGAACACGCCGTCGCCGACGATGCTCTTGCCGGTCGACGCCGGCCATCCGGACGCGCGCGCGACCAAGCGCGAGATTTCCGCCAGCCGCCGCGGCTCTAAGCCGGTCGAACGGCGATAGAGGCGATGCAGCGCCATCGCCAATTCCTCCAGCGGCGCATTGCCGGCGCGTCCGCCGAGGCCGTCGACCGTGGTGTTGACATGGGTCGCGCCGCCCATGACCGCTGCGAGCGAATTGGCTGTCGCCAGCCCGAGATCGTCATGGGCGTGGATTTCCAGCTCGCACGACACCTGCGCCCGCAACTTGCGGAACACGTCGAGCGTCGCGAAAGGATCCATGACGCCGAGCGTGTCGGCGAAGCGGAAGCGCCGCGCGCCTGCCCTCACTCCGACTTCAACCGCACGATCACGTCGATCGCCTCGACGCGCGCGCCTTCGGGCGCCGGGATGTCGAACCGAGGCAGCAGCTCCTCCGGGATGTCCCACAGCTCCTCGCTGTCTTCCCAGTAGAAGTGGTAGTGCGGCCCGATCTTGGTGTCGTACCACAGCTTCGCGTCATAGATCGCGATCTCGCGCAGCAGCCCGTAGCGCGCAAACTCGTTGAGGGTGTTGTAGATGGTGCCGAGCGACGGCGGGTAGCGCATCGCCCGCGCCTCGTTGTAGATCGTCTCGGCGGTGAAGTGGCGGTCGCCGGGGGCGAAGATCAACAGGCCGAGCTCCAGCCGTTGCCGCGTCGGGCGCACGCCCGCGGCGACCAGCTTTTCCCGCATCGCTTTCACGTCGGTCCGCAGCGGACGCGGCTCGCGTTGTTGCTCGTTCACCGTGGCGCCAATTCGCTTTTGCTTCCCGGTTAGAATTGGTCTAACCACTTCGGCCCCGACGCGCAAGTCGTTCTCGCCCGGCCCCGCTGGCGACGCGCGCGAATCCGGGGCGCGGCGCGTATGGACGGCGTCGACGGAATTGTTTACCTGACGAAGTCGCCGCTTCGGCGAGGCGGCGCCCGCCAACGACGCGGCGGCGCTTTCGCCCAAGCCGCGCCGCCCGCCCGTCATGACCCGGTCATGGCGGCGATGTCTTAAGCCGACCCCCGGCGACGCGCGCGCGCGATCCGCCGGCGACAGACGTCCAGCCGCCGAGGCGCATCTCCGATGAACTTCTTCCAACGCTTCACGTTCCTGTTCTCCGCGCCGATGTTCGACGCCGACGATCTGGAGGGCCTGCGCGTCAACCAGATCATCGCCGCCATTGAGCGCATGGGCTTCCAGGTGATCAAGGCGCGGCGTCTCGAAGACGCCGAGATCGCCGTCCAGACCGACGCGGCGATCGGCTGCATGGTGGTCGACTGGGGCAAGAAGGGCCTCGAAGGCAAAGCCGCCTCGCTGATCAACCTGATGCGCAAGCGCGGCCTCGAAATGCCGATCATGATCCTCGTGCGCCGCAAGCGCTTCGAGGACATTCCGGTCGAGGTGCTCGACTTCATCGACGGCTATGTGTTCCTCGCCGAGGAGACGCCGGAGTTCATCGCCAAGAATCTCGTCTCGCGGCTCAAGCAATACGCCGAGACGCTGAAGACGCCGTTCTTCGGCGCGCTGGTCGACTACGCCGAGGAAGGCAACCAGCTATGGACCTGCCCCGGCCACAACGGCGGCATCTTCTACTCGCGCAGCCCGATCGGCCGCATCTTTGTCGAGCACCTCGGCGAAGCGGTGTTCCGCGACGACCTCGACAATTCGATTCTCGAGCTCGGCGATCTGCTCACCCACGAAGGCCCCGCCTTGCAGGCGCAGAAGGAGGCGGCGGCGATCTTCGGCGCCGAGAAGACCTATTTCGTGCTCAACGGCACCTCGACCTCGAACAAGATCGTGCTGACCAACCTGGTCGCCGAAGACGACCTGGTGCTGTTCGACCGCAACAACCACAAGGCGGCCCATCACGGCGCCCTGCTGATCGGCGGCGGCGTGCCGATCTATCTGCCCGCCGACCGCAACGCCTTCGGCCTGATCGGCCCGATCGCCGCCGACGCGCTCGACGAGAAGGCGATCCGCGAGGCGATCCGCGCCAATCCGCTGGTCAAGGACCCCGAGGCTTGGAAGCGCGAGCGGCCGTTCCGCGTCGCGGTGATCGAACAATGCACCTACGACGGCGCGATCTACAACGCCGAGCGGATCGTTCAGCGCATCGGCCATTTGTGCGACTACATCCTGTTCGACGAGGCCTGGGCCGGCTTCATGAAGTTTCATCCGCTCTACGAGCGACGATTCGCGATGGGGCTGAAGGGCCTCGGCGAAGCCTCGCCGGGGATCGTGGCGACGCAGTCGGCGCACAAGCAGCTCGCGAGCTTCTCGCAGGCTTCGCAAATTCATGTGCGCGACCGCCACATCGCCGGGCAGCGCCGGCGCGTCGAGCACCGGCGCTTCAACGAAGGCTTCATGCAGCACGCCTCGACCTCGCCGTTCTATCCGCTGTTCGCCTCCCTCGACGTCGGCGCGCAGATGATGAAGGGGCGCTCGGGCGAAGTGCTGTGGGACGACACCATCCGGCTGGGGATCGAGCTGCGCAAGAAGCTGCGCGCGGTGAGACGCGAGTTCGAGGAGAAGGAGAAGGACCCGGCGCGCCGCTGGTTCTTCGACCCGTTCGTGCCCGACCGCGTCGCCATCCCCGACGTCGCCAGCGACGGGGGCTCGCACGTGGTGCCGTGGGAAAGCGTCTCGACCGACCTGCTCGCGCGCGACCCGCGCTACTGGGCGCTCGCGCCGGGCGAAGCCTGGCACGGCTTCACCAAGCTCGAGCCCGGCTTCGCCATCACCGACCCGGCCAAGCTGACGCTGCTGACGCCCGGCTTCGACCGCAGAACCGGCGCCTACGAGGCCCACGGCGTCCCGGCGCCGGTGGTCGCGCAATATCTGCGCGAGAACCGCGTCGTGGCGGAGAAGAACGACCTCAACTCGCTCCTGTTCCTGCTCACCCCCGGCGTCGAGTCGAGCAAGGCGGGCACGCTGGTGTCGGCCCTCGTCGCCTTCAAGCGGCTGTACGACGACAACGTGGCCCTGGAGGAAGCGATGCCGGAATTCGTCGCCCGGCGCCCGGCGCGCTACCGCGGTCGCCGCTTACGCGACCTCTGCGCCGAGATGCACGCCTTCTTCCGCGAGGCGGGGGTGAGCGCGCTGCAGAAGGCGCAGTTCGAGGCCGAACACCTGCCGGAGATGGCGATGAAGCCGCGCGAGGCGTCGCGCCGCCTGGTGCGCAACGACGTCGACTATCTGCCGCTGGATGAGATCGAAGGGCGGATCGCCACGACGCTGTTCGTCGTCTATCCGCCCGGCATCGCCACGGTGGTGCCCGGCGAGCGCTTGACCGCGCGCGCCCGGCCGATGGTCGACTATCTGAAGACCTTCGAGCGCGCGGCGAACCAATTCCCCGGCTTCGAAGCCGAGATCCAGGGGCTCTACCGCGAAGTCGACGAGAGTGGAAAAATTCGCTTCTTCACTTATGTCGTGCGCGAATGATAAGGGACGCAAGCGAGCGACCGGCGCGCCCGACTCCGCAAAGCGCATGATTTCGAGGCGAACGCCGCGATGACGATGCAGGACTTGGAAAACGCCGCCGCCGCGCCGGTCGTCGTCCGCCCGTCGCGCGACGCCGACGTCCCGGCGATGCTGGCGATCTATCTCCACCACATCCGCAAGGGCGTCGATCCCGCCTATATCGGCGAAGCGGAGACGCCGGACGCCGACGACCTCAAGCGGCGGCGCAAGAACATGCACCGCGGGCCTCTGCCCCATCTCGTCGCCGAGCAGGCGGGCGTCGTGGTCGGCTACGCCTACGCCGTGCCGTTCCGCAAGCGGCCCGCCTACCGCTACGCGGTCAAGCATTCGATCTACGTCCATCACGAGCATCTCGGCCGCGGCATCGGCCGCAAGCTGTTCGCCGCGCTGATCGACGCCTGCGCCGCCGGCGGCTATCGCCAGATGATCGGCTACATCGACGGGGCGAACGAAGCGTCGCTGAAGCTGCACGCCTCGTTCGGCTTCCGCGAGGTCGGCCGCCTGCCGTCGGTCGGCTTCAAGTTCGGCCACTGGACGGATTCGGTGATGGTGCAGCGCTCGCTCGGCCTCGGCGCCACCGCGCCGCCGGAGCGGTGAGGCGCGCCGGCTTCGGTTCGCCGTCGCCATGCGGGCCGGCGGAATCGACGAGCCCGGCCTCTCGGCCGGGCTCTGATCGTCTTTCAAGCCGGACGCCGTCGTCGGGTCGACGTCGAGCGGCGGCGGGCTTGGACCGCTCTCAATAAATCTTGTAGTTGAGTCCGGCGCGGACAATATTGTCGGTCGCCTTTTCCTTCAAGCCGTAGCTGAGGACGCCGTCGTCTTCGATCCTTGCGCTGCCATTGAGAAGATTCGCGGAGCCGAGATCGACGTACAGGTACTCCGTCTTGAAGGACCAGTTGTCGTTGATCTTGTACTCGACGCCGGCGCCCAACGTCCAGCCGACCTGGGTCGTGGTCTTCGAAACGCCATAGGCGCCGGAAAAATCGAAGTAGGGGACGTTGGCGCCGACGCTCGCCGAGGTCTTGACGTCGCCGTAAGCGAGACCGCCGGTCCCGAACACCAGGAAGCGGTCGGTGACGAGGTAGCCCAACCGCGCCCGCACCGTGCCGAGATAGGGCAATTCGGACTTCACCTGGACTCCTGCGTTTCCGGACACGTCCCCGTAGTATCCGGCGGCGTCGACCTTGGCCTTGCCCGTGATCGAGGTGGCGTCAATGTCCGCCTCGAGGCCGCCGACCCAGGAAGTAGCGAACTGGTAATTGTATCCGACCTGCCCGCCGCCGAGGAAGCCGCTCGAGGTGAGGCTGGCGCTTCCGTTGACGCCCCCGACCACTCTATATTCCTCGTCTCTGCGTTCGGCGTAACTGGCGAAGAACGGATAGCGGAACTCGTCGCCGCCGTAGCCGGCGTTCACGCCGATGTAGAATCCGGTCCAAGTGACGGGTGGGGGCGGCGGGACGAAGGCGGGCGCTTCCTTCTTGCTCGGCAGGTCCGCCGCGAACGCCGCGCCGCTCAACAGCGCCGTCGCCACCCCGGAAATCAGAACCATCCGCATCATCGTCCGCGCCCTCCAAGCTTGAACCCGTCCGCGCGTCGCCGCGAACAGGGTCGCGCGCCCCACTCGACGCCCCCAACTTTCGGCAGCGCGCGCTTTCAGCGGTCGGCTGTCACGGTTCGCTTTACACGGACATTCGGACGGCAACAAGTATGTGACCGCAAAGCACCAGGTTATCGCGCTCGAAAAGTCTACGACGAGGTAATTTTACCACATTAGTTGTTGTCTAAGCCTTGAGCCATGAACGCCAAATTTCATGAGATAGGTCGTTCTCATTCTCTACGTCACGTTTTTCCCTTGAAACTAAACGCTATGTACAACTATTAATTGCTGAAACATTGACCGGCCATCCAGCAACGGAAAGATCGCCTGCTTCCGCGACGGCATGGGGGGCCGACGCGTCGACGAGAGCATCGGCCGCTTTGGCAATTGGCTCACCGCGCGATTTCGGCGAGGCGCCGAGCGGTTCGCCAAGCGCGCCGACGCGCGCGAGGTCAGAACGCCGAGCTACGCCAACGCGCGCAACGGCGTTTCGATCGGCGTGCAGACCGCCTGGCGCAACTACGCCTTCCTGTTCAAGCGGCAGGAGGCGCGGCCGCTCGACCGCTGGGTGAAGCGCTTCGGCTACGACGGCCTTTAGCCCGCGCGCGCCTCAGGCCGTCGCCAGCAGGCGCAGCAGCGTCCAATTGTAAATGCCGGTTTCGTGGCCGTCGCTGAAGACGAAGCGCGCCGCGTAATTGCCGATCGGCTCGACGCCGACGATCGTCACGTCGGCCGGCCCGAGGCGTCGGTCGGCGCTCGGGCTTGCGCCGCGCAGCCGCAAGGCGGGGATCTCCGCCGTCAGCCCGTCGGCGAAAGTCACGCGCAGCGCTCGGCCGCCTTCGCGCACGCGCAGCTCGCTGGGGACAAAGTCGGGAATCGCGTCGGGCAATGGCGGGTCCTCGTTACGCCCTTGTAGCCGCGCGCGGCCAGCGCGGCGATCGGCGCGATCGACGATTGCGCCTACAGCGCGCCGCCCTACTCGAAAACGATGCGCGGCGCGGCGCGCGCGGGCTCGCCGGAAAACAGCGCGGCGCGGACGCGGCGCGCGACCGCGAGGAACGCCGCCGCCTGCGGGCTGTCCGGCGCGCTGACCACCACCGGCGCGCCGCCGTCGGAGGTCTCACGGATGACGACGTCGAGCGGGATCTCGCCGAGGAATGGCGCGCCATGCGCCTCCGCCTCGCGTCGCGCGCCGCCGTGAGCGAAAATGTCGGTGCGGCCGCCGCAATGCGGGCAGACGAAATAGCTCATGTTCTCGACGACGCCGAGCAGCGGCACGTTGACCTGTTTGAACATCGCCATGCCGCGGCGCGCATCGATCAAGGACAGGTCCTGCGGCGTCGAGACGATCAGCGCCCCCGACAGCGGCGCGCTCTGCGCCATGGTGAGCTGCGCGTCGCCGGTGCCCGGCGGCATGTCGACCACCAGCACGTCGAGCTCGCCCCAATCGACCTCGCGCAGGAACTGGTTCAACGCCGAGGCGACCATCGGTCCGCGCCAGACGATCGCCGCGCCCTCCTCGACCAGGAAGCCGATCGACATCAGCTTGACGCCAAACTTTTCCAGCGGCTGCAGCTTCTGGCCGTCGGAGCCGACGCTCGGCTTCTCGGCGAGGCCGAACAGGCGCGGCATCGACGGCCCGAACACGTCGGCGTCGAGCACGCCCACCTTCAGCCCCAGCCGCGCCAGGCCGAGCGCGAGGTTGCAGGCGACGGTCGACTTGCCGACGCCGCCCTTGCCGGAAGCGACCGCGACGATCCGCGACACGCCGGGGATCGCCTGCGCTTCGGGCGGCCGCCGCCGCGCCGTCGGACCGCGCTGCGCCGGCGCTTCGCTCTCGGCGGTGAGCGTCACCGTCGCCGCGACGACGCCGGGCAGCGCCTTGATCTTCGCCTCGGCGGCGGCGCGCATCGGCTCCAGCGCCTCGGCGCGCGCCGGGTCGACGCGGATGGCGAGGAAGACCTTGCCGTCGCGCACGGCGAGGCCGTCGAGCGCGCCCGAGCGCGCGAGCGGCGTCCGGCCGTCCGGCCCCGGCGTCGACTCGAGCGCCGCGAGGATCTCCTGCTCGCTTGCCATGCGTTCGCGTTCCCTTCGCTTCATCCCCGCCGCCAACTGGACCATTTCCGCTTTTCGCGCAAGGCGCTTCGGCCGGCCGCCGGACGCCCGGCCGGCGCAGGCGCGTTCGGCTCTTGCCGAGCGGCGCTTTCCCGCGCAGATTGCGCCGACGACGCTTTTTTGCGCGAGACCCTGCTCATGAATCGACGCCGCTTCCTCCTCGGCGCCGCCGCGACGGCGGCCGGCGCGGCTTTCATCGCGCCTGCCCGCGCCAGCCCGGCGAAGCCCTTCGACTGGGACTTGTGGCCGCCGATGACCGGCCGCGACGCCTTCGTCGCCTGGATGAAGGACAATCGCGGCGAGGACGCCGCCTACCTCGGCCAGCGCTGGGACCGCTACCTTCAGCTCGTCGCGCACAGCGACGTGTGGAGCGACGCCGACAAGCGCGCCTTCCTGATGACGCCGCGCGAGGAGTTCGTCACCGCCGAGAACCTCTCGCGCGCCTACGAATGGCACCACCTCAACATCGGCTTCGGCGTCACCATCACCGGGCCGCACACCGTGGCGCGCATGACCAACACGCTCGCGATCAAGCGCGGCGACAAGGTGCTCGAGATCGGCACCGGCTCCGGCTACCAGTCGGCCTATCTGAGCTATCTCACCGACCGGCTGTGGTCGATCGAGATCATCCCGCCGCTGGCCCAGCGCACGCGCGCGCTTTACGATTCGCTGATCGCGCGCGGCTATCGCGAATACGCGGCGATCCAGACCAAGAACGCCGACGGCTACTACGGCTGGCCGGAAGCGGCGCCGTTCGACAAGATCATCGTCACCTGCGGCATCGACCACATCCCGCCGCCGCTGTTGCAGCAGCTCGTCCCCGGCGGAATCATGGTCATTCCCGTCGGCCCGCCCGGCGCCCAGCACGTCATCAAGGCGGTGAAGACGCAAAGCGCCGATGGAACGTTCGCGGTGACGCGCTCCGACATCTACGGCGGCGCGATCATTCCCTTCGTGCCGTTCACCGGCGGCCATCAGAGCTGAGAGGGCGGAGCGCTCACACCGCCTTGCCGATCAGCGCGCCGATCGCCGCGGTGACCGCCATCGCCAGCGCGCCCCAGAAGGCGACGCGCAGCATCGGTTTGACGACGCGCGCCCCGCCCATCCAGGCGCCGAGCGCCCCGAGCGCCGCGAGAAAGACCAGCGCCGCGGCCGACACGGCCGCCGCCGTCGCCTCGCGGGAGGAGAGTACCACGACCAGCGTCGGCGCCGCCGCGCCGATGGAGAAGGAGACCGCCGAGGCGAAGGCGGCGAGCGCCGGATTGGCGGCGCGCGCGTCGCTGAAGCCGAGCTCGTCGCGCGCGTGGGCGCTGAGCGCGTCCCTGGCCATCAGCTGCCGCGCCACCTGGCGGGCGAGACGGCTCGACAGGCCGCGCCGCTCGTAGATTTGCGTCAGCTCGCGCGTCTCGACGTCGGGCGCGCTCTCCAGCGCGCGGCGCTCGCGCTCGAGGTCGGCCGCTTCCGAATCGGCCTGCGAGCCGACCGAAACGTATTCGCCCGCCGCCATCGCCATCGCGCCCGCCGCCCAGCCCGCCGCGGCGGCGGTGAGGATCGCGCCGTGCGACGCGCCCGAGGCGGCGACGCCGCAGACGAGGCTCGCGGTGGAGATGACGCCGTCGTTGGCGCCGAGCACGGCGGCGCGCAGCCACCCGGCGCGGTTGACGAAATGCGCTGCAGCTTCCGGCATGGCCGACTCGCTCGCCCAAGCGACGGCGCGCCTCTAGCATGGGCCGATGACGGAATATAGGGCGCCGACGAGGCCGGAGCGATCAGCGGCCTTCCCGGGCGCCTGCGCGCTTGCGCAAAGCGAATTGCGCCGTTTATGCTCGAATTGCGAGCGACGCGGATCGCGCGAGACGGAGCGCTTCCATGCGGATCGGCAACATCCTCTATTTCGGCGATTTCTTCGTGATTCCGGTTGCGGTGGCGCTGTTCGCGGGCTTCGCTCTCGCCCATTACGGGCTCGCCGCCGCGCCCGCCTGGGGCTTGTGCCTCGCCTTCGGCGCCGTCGTTTGGACGCTGGTCGAGTACCTTATCCACCGCTTCGTCTACCACGGCGCGCCGATCCTCACCGCGCTGCACGAGGCCCATCATCGCGAGCCGAACGCCTTCATCGGCGTGCCGTCGTTCCTTTCCAGCGGGCTGGTGATCGCGATCTGCTATCTGCCGCTGATGCGGCTCGATCCGGCATTCGCCGGCGGCTTCACCAGCGGCATGCTGGTCGGCTACGCGGCCTACATGTTCGTCCACCACGCGACGCACCATTTCGTCATCGAGCCGGGCGACTGGCTCTACCAGGCGCGGGTGCGGCACATGGCCCACCACTATCACGACGACGCGAATTTTGGCGTCAGCGTCGGCTGGTGGGACCGCGTCTTCCGCACCGAGGGCGCGCGGCGCTCGCGAACCGCCAGCGCCTGAGCGCGAAGCGATCGCGAGGGCCGCCCCGACCGCGCTGGAAGCCCGCGCCGCAGCCTTCGGCGAGGCGGTCGGCCGAAGACGCTTATAGAGCCAATATAGCTCCAACCATCGACGTTGACGCGATCGTCATGGCGCCACGGTCGCGCCGTTTCTTCAATCGTGCTCGCGAAAGAGGCGTAAGCGTATTGGCGTGCGCTCTGGCCATTGGCGCAGGCGGCGGCGACTATTCTTTCTTCGCAAACCCGGTTGGCGCGTGCGCCGGGTCGGGTGTAGTGGTTGTATTTCGCGGAGGCGCGCGTCCCGGCGGCCCCGAGGAGGCCCGAGATGACGCCGCCGCCCGACACGCCCTTGCTCGATCGCATCCGCTCGCCGGAGGATCTGCGCCGGCTTCCGGTCGCCGACCTCAAGCGGCTCGCCGACGAGCTGCGCGCCGAGACGATCAGCGCGGTCTCGAAGACCGGCGGCCATCTCGGCGCGGGCTTGGGCGTGGTCGAGCTCGCCGTCGCGCTGCATTACGTGTTCGACACGCCGCGCGACCGGCTGATCTGGGACGTCGGCCACCAGGCCTATCCCCACAAGATCCTCACCGGCCGCCGCGACCGCATCCGCACCCTGCGCCAAGCCGGCGGGCTGTCTGGCTTCACCAAGCGCGCCGAGAGCGAATACGACCCGTTCGGCGCCGGCCATTCCTCGACCTCGATCTCCGCCGGCCTCGGCTTGGCGACGGCGCGCGATCTCGAAGGCGGCCGGCACGCCGTGGTGGTGGTGATCGGCGACGGGGCGATGTCGGCCGGCATGGCCTACGAGGCGCTGAACAACGCCGGCGGCGCGCGCTCGCGGCTGATCGTCGTGCTCAACGACAACGACATGTCGATCGCGCCGCCGACCGGCGCGCTGTCGGCCTATCTGGCGCGGCTGGTTTCGAGCCACGCCTATCGCTCGCTGCGCGACGTCGCCAAGCAGCTCGCCCGCCGCCTGCCGAAGTTCTTCTATGACAAGGCGAAGCGCACCGAGGAATACGGCCGCGGCTTCTGGACCGGCGGCACGCTGTTCGAGGAGCTCGGCTTCTTCTACGTCGGGCCGGTCGACGGCCACAACCTCGACCACCTGCTGCCGATCCTGAAGAACGTGCGCGACGTCCCCGACGGACCGGTGCTGGTGCACGTCGTCACCAAGAAGGGCAAAGGCTACCCGCCCGCCGAGGCCGCCGACGACAAGTATCACGGCGTCGCCGCCTTCGACGTCGTCACCGGCGTGCAGGTCAAATCGAAGGCCAACGCGCCGGCCTTCACCCGCGTCTTTTCCGACGCGCTGATCGCCGAGGCGGCGCGCGACCCCCGGATCGTCGCGGTCACCGCGGCGATGCCCGCCGGAACCGGGCTCGACCGCTTCGCCGCGGCTTTCCCCGAGCGCATGTTCGACGTCGGCATCGCCGAGCAGCACGCCGTCACCTTCGCCGCGGGGCTCGCCTGCGAAGGCTTCAAGCCGTTCTGCGCCATCTATTCGACCTTCCTGCAGCGCGCGTTCGATCAAGTGGTCCACGACGTGGCGCTGCAGAACCTGCCGGTGCGCTTCGCCATCGACCGCGCCGGGCTGGTCGGCGCGGACGGCGCCACCCACGCCGGCGCGTTCGACCTCGCCTTCCTGACCTGCCTGCCCAACCTGACGGTGATGGCGGCCGCCGACGAGGCCGAGCTCGTGCATATGATCGCCACCTGCGCCGCCTACGACGCCGGCCCGATCGCCGTGCGCTATCCGCGCGGCGAAGGCGTCGGCGTCGAGCTGCCCGAGCGCGGCGTCCCGTTGCCGATCGGCAAGGGGCGGGTGCTGCGCGAGGGTTCGCGCGTCGCCATCCTGTCGCTCGGCGGGCGGCTCGCCGAGGCGCTGAAGGCGGCCGACGAGCTGGCGGCGCGCGGGTTGTCGACCACGGTGGCCGACGCCCGCTTCGCCAAGCCGCTCGACCGCGAGCTGATCCTCAATCTCGCGGCGCGGCACGAGCTGCTGATCACCATCGAGGAAGGGGCGAGCGGCGGCTTCGGCGCGCATGCGCTGAGCCTGCTGGCGGAAGAGGGCGCGCTCGACGGCGGGCTCAAGGTCAGGACGATGACCCTGCCCGACCTCTTCCAGGGCCAGGACAAGCCCGAGCGGCAATACGCGGCGGCCGGCCTCGACGCCAAGGCGATCGTCGCCAAGGCGATCGCCGCCTTCGCGGCGGAGGAAGCGGCGGCCCAGACCGCTTCGGCCGGACGCCGCGGGCCGACGGCTTGATCGACTTGCGGCGCGCCTTCGTCAGCCTCGCGCGCGGCGGGCGCGTCGAGGACGGCGTCGAGTTTCGTCAAGTCCCGTCAAGCTTCGTCAAGTTTTGTCAAGCCGCGTCAAGCCGCGTCAAGGGCCTCGCTGCGAGAATTCGCCGCAACGACAGGGGGTTGCGGCCGCGTCAAGGGCCCCAATCGCCGCTCGGCGCGCTTTCGCTCGCCTTCGTCTCGCCATCCCCTCCGTCGGGCGCCTCGGTGCCTGCTTCGCGCGCCCCTTTCTGCTCGCGAGCGCCGCGAATGCATTGCGCCATGGAATCGAGCTTGGGCCGGCAACCGCTCGAAGCGCGTTCTCGTCGTAGGGCGTGTCCGCGCCGGCGACGGCGCCGTATTGGTCGAGCCGTTCGAGCGCTTTCAGCAGCCGGTCGATCGCGCGGAGATCGCCGTCGGCGCCGCCGCGCGCGGCGAGCCGCAGCGCCGGCTCCCGCCGGGCGATCGGCGCCAGCGCGTGGCCGAGCTTGCTCTCGCCGGCGCCCTCGCCGAGCGGCTGCGCGACGATCTGGCGCACGCGCTCGCGCGAAAGTCCCTCTTCGCGCGCGATTCCCGCATAGGTCCAGCCCGCCTGGACCAGCGCGAGAATGCGCGCCCGCCGCGCTTCGCGATTCCCCACCGCGCCGCGCGCGCCGGAGCAAGCGGGAGAGACGACGGGCGCGTTCATGACCGGCGGACTCCGTGGTTCGCGTGGGGCGGAGCGCCGCGCGTGTGGATTCGACGAAGGAGCAGAATACCACGAATTCTGATTATCGGAAAGATATTGCTGCGGAGCGCCGCCGCCCGAAGGGCCGGAACCGAGCTTAAGGAGCGGCAGGATCGGGATTAGGGAATGACGGCGTCGACGCAATGCAATTGGGGAATTCGTATCATGTCCCCGCAATGCCCCCGCAATGCCCGGAGGGCGCCGTTTGCGAACACGTCATCTTTCGTCGACGCTGCATGGGCGAAACCGCAGGTCAGCGCGATCATCACACCGCCGCTGCTACACCACGAAACGGGACACGATCGCAGTGGCCAACACGACGTTACGCATAGCCGGTCCTTGGTCTGTTCGGACTCCGTTGTCCAAGCGCGGCGCACTGCTCTTTCGGCGAGGCCAGAATCAGCGAGTCGGCGTGACCTAAGTTGATACCACACTCTGCATGCGCCATTCGAGGGGCCTTGGGCGAGCCGGCGCACGCCTTCGCGGATCGGGCGCTATCGGCTCGCGGTGCTGAGGTTACCGTGACAGTGCTGTGGACTGGACCCCGCAGCTGAGACACGGGTAAAAGGGTGACATGGCTTCCGAGGAGGAACCATCTTTACGGTCTTTACGGGTCTTTACGGGCACTTTACGGCCATTACGCATTACGGGCATTACGGGCATTACGGGCATTATGGGGGGCATTACGGGAACAGGATACACATTCCCGCATTACGGCATTACGGGGACAGGATACACATTCCCGATTTAAATTCAGCCCTGCCGTTCGCTTCGCGGCTTGCGCCCGCGCCGGCGCGGCTGGACGCTTCGGCCCAGCCGCTTCTCGACCATGGCGATGAAATCCGGCGCGCCGAGAGGGCGCCCGTTGGGGCTGCGGCGGTCGAAGCCGTCGAGCGCCGCCTGTTCTTCTAGCGACAATTCCAAGAGATCGGCGAACCGCGGCGCCCGC